>UMET01011897.1_pt1 | contig 70092 bp, 76 predicted proteins | sample 1964821 | NCBI WGS metagenome assembly UMET01 (sample SAMEA4836027, study PRJEB28245) | human gut metagenome | biome: gut microbiome; material: fecal sample | place: Denmark | collected 2008
ACTGGAATCTCTGGCTCCACAGGCATGTCTGGCTCAATAGGAACATCTGGAGTATCTGGTTCGGCTGGAACATCCGGTGTCGTTGGGGTATCTGGCTGTACATCTGGTCCTGCTGGGCTGTCCGGAACATTAGGAATTTCCGGTTGCGTAGGTGTATCTGGAACTACAGGGGATTCCGGTGTTTCTGGAGTCTCCGGGACTGCAGGATCTCCTGGAACGGTTGTTGTACCTTGATTATTTCCACTCACTGAATTCTCTGGTTCCATCTGTCCTTCGGGAAAAGAAGAGGACGTATTTTCTGCCACTTCCCAATTGGAAGCAGAATTTTGTTTTAAGGTTTCATTTCCTGTTACTGGATTTCCTATCAGAACGGATGTATCCACTGTCAGATCTTCTATCCGGGCTGTCTCTGTCTCGGATAAAACATTTTCATCTGTTTTAGATTCCTGAGCGTCACTATACTGCTTTCCACTATCTTCTCCTACTTTTTCAGATACGATGGACGGCTCTTCTTCTGGCAATATGGAATACAAAAAACCACTAAAATCCAACATACACATGGACAGGAGTACAATCATACATTTTTTAATAACGCTTTTTTCAAAGTTTATCTTCGTTATATCGGTAATTGTTTCTACTACTTCATCCGTAAAAGAAACATCGATTGCGCCTACCGCACCAGTAGTATTGGAGGTAACGGTCTTTTTGCTATTTCCAGTTCTCTGGGTATCAGATATCTGGTTTTTCAAAAGCTGTAGCCCAGTATGGCTTGCTGCCTGTGCTTCGCAATCGTATAGGAATAAGAAAAGAAAGAATGCCAGCGGAGACATGCTGTACAATTTGATACCACGTTTCTCCATTGCATAAACTTCAGCAGAAAGGGTTTCTTTTCCTTTAAAAAGCCGACTTTTTACTGTACCAACCGGAATATCCAGTTTTTCCGCAATTTCTTTAATATCATAATGTGCTAAAAATTTTAATAAAAGGCATTGTTTTTGTCCTTCTGGCAATCGTTCCATCAGTTCACGCAAAAGTCTGGAAATCTCATTTCGCTCCATCATAGCTGTTGGATTAAATTCAATCCGTTCATCTTCAAAATCTACGGACTTTTTGCCGTCCTCATCTATGGTTAGGCTTTCTATAGAAACTACACGAAACTGATTTTCTTTTTTCTTCAATGCTCGGTAACGGTCAATGCATTTATTTTCCGCAACCTTATGGAACCAGGTAGTAAAGGCTGCTAATTTGGGGTCATATAACCCTATTTTTTTATATGTATGAATAAAAATATCCTGGACAATATCTTCATGTTCGGATTTTTCATCCGGGAAAAAGCTGTTTACCAGAATATATGCTGTCTTTGCAACATTTTTATAGATTGTATCAAAAGCTCTCTCATCCCCTGCTTGAAACCTTCGAACTGCATCTTCTAAAACATCTTTATCTATTTCTTTTTCATAATCGGTATTGTACATAACGAAATCCTTCTGTGTTTATATTGGTAAAATTTTCCGCATATATGTTAGCATTTGCTAAGAGAAGTGTCAATAACAAAAGCACCCCAACATGAGGTGCTTTTTTCTCATTTTATGCATGTAATCTGCATGTCCTGATTCACAACAATCGTCTGCAACTGAGCAAATGTGTATTCTTTTCCATTGTATTTGTACTTACTGTATCCGCCTGGAATCTGTGATTCCGGTATCTTTGCATCTCGGTTCATGGCAAACTGCTTTACTACTTTTTCTTTTTCGGAAAAAGTAATGGTATAATTTACCTTCTCATCATCCGCATTGTTGTACTCTTCAAAAACTGCAGTTTTTCGTACAGTTACTTTACCGGGCTTGAATGGCTGTTTATAGTATTCTGTTACTTCCACATCCAGGATGCCTCTTGTTTTGTCTGCAAGATATATGGTAACGGTATACTTGGAATCGCTGTCTGCCTGTACCAAGCTGTTCTGGATAGCATCTGCTGCCAGTTGTTCTGCATCCGCTGTAGAATACAAATCACTTTGCCCCAACATCATTAGGGCGTTTTCTACTGCGGAAGACACGGTAGAATCCAATTCGTTCTGTCTCATGGTTTTACCAGAAGACATGCTGATACCTAATCCGCACAGAATTAAGAACATTAGGCAGAAAAATCCGATTAATATATTTTTCATTCCGTCCCTCCTTATCTGGCATAGCCGACAATCTGATGATCCATCATCTGATTCAGCAGTGGGATAGAATAATTATAATCCAGCACAACCTCTGCATAATCATTGCCTTTTACAGATTCAAGTGTTGTTATCGTAAGGCTATTATAACCATTTTCCTTTGCTTTCTTTTCGCAGTCTGCAATGACCTTTGGTGAAAAATCGGATGCTTCAATTTCACTTACCACTGCAGAATGAAACTTCTGCGCACTCATAGAATTTAAGGATGCGATTAGGTAGGATGTTCCAATGAGCGCGGTCATAGCCATGATAATAATTCCAATCATAGATTCAATTGAACTTTTCATATCATATCACACGGGGGAGTCCCCTTCTCCTTTCTATTACAATTCTTTGACAGCAGTGATTTTAACTTCTTTGACAGTTTCTAACGTTGTTCCCTGATATACACGGTATGCCCGATAAGTAACATAGTATGTTCCTATTTTAGGCGGGATAAAGGCACTTGCTTTAGCGACATCGTAGGTATTATCCCATTGATCTTTAATTTCTGTAATCTCAAAAGTCGCTTCTGTTCCATCTTTGTATCCTATCTGTAATCCGACTTTTGATAAATCGTTTAAGTTAAAGGCCGCTCCAACCTTCATCTTTGCTCTTGAAGTATCTCCAGTGATAGTAGGACGTTCTGCATTCGCAATGTCTACTACCAAGTCATTAGAAGATTCTGTTTTATAGGTAGCCTCTGCTTTTGGTATTAGTCCCAGTATGCCATTTTTCGATGATATCACCTGAAGCATAATCACAGCAATTAATCCAACTAAAATCACTTTTCCGAATAATCCAATGCTTGATTTCACAGGTCATTCCTCCTTTCCTGTTTTTAATATGGTATTTTAAAAAAGAAAAAGAGCCGTATGCTATTTCAGCACACAGCTCTATCAGTCTTAGATACTTATTTGAGGACGTAATCCCCAGTCATGAAGATGTCTGCAAATTCTGATAAAGCACCTTCATCCTTAGCATTTCCTACTCCATGTTGTTCCACAAATTCTCGCATTTTTTTAATATCGTCCTTTGTATATACATAAGTGGTACCTTTGGTCTTCTCAAATGTTCCTGTAATAAGGTTTCGATATTCCGGTTTTGTGTACCATACGGAAAATGGATGTAAACCACCGTTTGCCGATAACAGCGCAATCTGGTCATATTTTCCAGCCAGTGCGCCACGGTCAAGATTTGCATTTTTTTCATAATACTCTTTATTGATAAAACGCACATAACGGATGGTTTCTTCCTTATAACGGATAAAAATGTTAACATTGACTGTTTTTAAGGTTTCTTTTCCTTTTCCATTTGGACCCATGCTGTCTTGCACCCTGTAAGTAATTGGAATAAATCCTTCCTGCTTCATGGTCTTGAATGCATTTGCATCGTAATCAATCAGCTCGATCTTGGATTTCATATCTCCTTCTTCAGGATCGGCAGCAGATACAATTCCGCTTGCAACTGCTTGCGTCAACAGAATATCCTCTGTAATTTTTCCCGATTGAGCATCTTTCAATTCGAACTGGAAATCCGTTGCCTTAATAGTCGGAAACTCATTGTAAATTACTTTAACAGTTTTTTGGGCAGTAGCAATGTTTCCGGCGCTGTCCTTTACCTGATAGGTAATGGTGTGTGTAACTGGAGAATCCTTTTTATCAAGCTGCATAAACCAGGTATCCAACCTAGCATCTGCCGGCATGCCATTTTCCCATGTCTGAGAGTAAGCCTCCTGTTTCTTTCCATTTACCACCTTACCTGCTGCGTAATCAATCTGAGTAATGATAATCTGGTTGGTAAGAGAACCATCAATTTTATCATTTGCAGTAATTCCGTTTAATAAGTCTTCCCTGGTCACTGTCGTACCTTCATAAAATTCATCTTTTGTCATACCCGATGTATCAATTTCTGGTGCGCCATCCCATACAGCATACAACACAACTTTCTTAACTTTGGCACTGTCATCTTGAACAATGTTGTTTTTTACCTGTTCGTCATGAATTGCCAGAAGCTGTTGGGCAGTTAATACACTACCTTCCTTATAAATCATATTCATATCTGCATTCGAATTTATTACAGAAGATTCATACCATCCCATAAAACTATGGTTTTTTCTTTTAAAATCCGTATAGCCTTTATTTTCCTTTAAAGAATATCCTTTTTTTTCAATGTCCTTATAAGATACAGCATGCGTTTTATCAACACCGCTTGTAGCACCATTTCCTTTATAAACGATATTATAAGTTACGGGACTCCATTGTGCATACAAAATCACGGTATCGCCGTCTTTTGAAGTTAAGTTTTTAACAGATTCCTCATCCTGATAAGAATTTCCGCTTCCATCTGGTTTTGTATTCCAGCTTTCAAATACATATCCTGGTTTTGTGTAACCATTTGGCGTCAATTTTTGTGGCTCATCATAAACATGGTTGCTATTTGGTGTGTTGCCTTCTGTTGCTCCATTTCCATCATACGAAATAGTATAACGGATTGGTTTCCAAACAGCGTAAACATCATTTTTAGGTGCATGTTTATCAATCCATGCGTTGCTGACTGCATTAAAAATAGAATATTGCTGCTGGGTTGCCGTTGGAGAATCTGACCATCCAAGAAGTATATATCCTATCCTGGTCCAATTTTTATCCGAGAACTTCTGTCCTGCTACGTCATACGTAAAGGTCTGAGTTGCAGTTATGCTACTTCCATCATTTTTATGGAACGTTGTTACCAGTTTCTTTGGCGTCCATTGTGCATATAAATCAAGTACCGCATTTCCGTTTTCGATATCTTTGTTTAATTGGAAAAGCGTATATTCTGTTGTGAAATCAAAAGATGTTCCGCTTCCATCTGGTTTTGTATTCCAATATCCTTCAATTAGATATCCGGTTGGTGGTGTAACCCTTTCCGTTGTTATATCGTATAAACCATTTTTTCCAGTTGTATCAGGATAGGTGTATACAACTACTCTGGCTGGGTCTTCTGAACTAAAAGCATTGTCATCCGCAACATCTGTACCACCATTTAAATGATATCGAACGGTTAGGGCATGAGGTGTCCACTGTGCATAAAGAATTACAGTAGCTCCATCAACGGAGGCCAGATTCTTCACAACTTGCTGGTCTGTGTAGGATGTCCCACTTCCATCAGCCTTTGTATTCCATTCTTTGAATGTATAGCCGGTTCTGATGTATCCATTTGGAGTCAATGTCTTCGATACATCATACGTATGGGTACTATTCGCTGTGCTTCCACCTGTTGCTCCGTTTCCATCATATTTAACCGTATACGTATTTGGTGTCCACTGTGCATATAACGTTACAATACCTCCATCAACAGTAGTCAGATTTTTCACAGACTGCTTATTGGTGTAAGAAGTTCCACTTCCATCAGCTTTTGTATTCCAACCTTTGAATGTATAACCAGTTTTGCTATATCCGTTTTTAGTCAATGCTTTTTCGACATCATAAACATGTTTGCTGCTTGCAGTATTTCCTTCAGTAGCACCATTTCCATCATACTTTATGGTATACGTGATAGGTGTCCACTGTGCATAAAGCACAATATCTTCTTTATGATTAAAGGTTTTTGCCTGTCCTGGAGTCCAACTTTCACCTGTTCCATTTTTCTCTGTATTCCAACCAGTAAATTTATAACCATATTTTGTAAATTCGTTTTGCTTTGGTACATAGCCTTGGCCATATTTCACTGTATCACCTGTCATGGTTCCAATTCCACCGTTTGCATGGTAATCAATCTGATAATCAGGTTCAATCGGAACAAATGGAATATTGAACTTCATTTTACAAGTAGAAGCTCCATTACCACGTTCTAAATAAAAAATTTTCATAGTATGCTGGGAGCCAACGGAATTGTCCCATTTTTTTCCAGCGTTCCGAAAACTTTCTTCAATTGTATGATAGATTTCGCCGCCTTCCATTTGCCCATCAAAATTTCTTGCTCTCCATTCTTCTGTAACTTTGCCTGTAGTAAAATTGATGTTTCCAGAAATGGCAGAATGTACACCACCAATGTCTAAAACAAGCACATCATCAATAAATACCCACATATCATCATCACCGCTAAATTCATAGATCATGTCTCTTCCATTTACACGGTGGTCTTCTGGAATTGTAAAATTAGCAGTAATATCCATTCCAAACCAGAAATTATTTGCGCTTTGAGAACCGTAAGCAATCTCATTTAATGGAACAAATATACCATCTCCTTCTGCAACAGGATAATGCGTTACTTCTCCGTTACTTTCCAAGACGGTAAAATCCGTATCTGAATCAAGATAATAATCACCATTATTGTTTTTCATAAATAATTTATTTACATTCTGGTAATTTGCTTTGACGCCGGCTGCTGTTCCGTTATTAAAAAGATAATCAAGAGAATAGCCGTAATAATCTGTTGTTTTGCTTAACGCAGGATATCCATTATGCAACACGTTATCAACAATTCCTTTTTGATATTTTTTAGGCGGATTTTTTGCAGGAGCTTCTGCATAGTTATTCCACCATCTCAAACCACCTACTCCGGTTTCTGTGTCTATTCCTGTTCCTGGATAAGCAGCCATATCATCTTCATAAAACTGAAATGTAAACGGTCTGCCTGCATTAATAGGTTTTTTATGGATATTATCGGGTTTTGGTACCAAAGACTGCAAGTCTCCCTCATAATCATGAAAATTTATTTTAAATATATCTTTTGTGTCAACCCCCTGATCCGCCTTAGAAAGTGAATAAACGGACACTTCATTATTGTCACTATTTTTCTGTCCTTTTAAAAGTGGAAGAGAAGCCATTGTCTGTAGATATACTTGAAAATTTTCTTTACTAAGGCTGTATTCAGTTTTGTTTTTTGTGTTTTCCAATTCACATGCTTTTTTTAATAATGTGTCGAGAGAAATATATGTTGACTCATCTCTACAGGCTATATAAGAGTCGTAACTTGAAAAATATTCTTTAGAAGCATGAAAATAAGAAAATGATCTTTTTTCTAATTCCGCTTTCTTAGCGAGCGCTTCTTTCTGAATTTGAGGTGATATTTCTATCCAAGCATCAACAAATGATAAATACACATCATCAGAGAAATGCAATAATGCACATTCATCTAAAAATGAATATCTTGCCCAAACCATACCCATATATAAATGATCTGGTCTTAATTTTTTTAATTGTTCGGGTAATTTTTTTATATCCAAGGTTGCATATGCGTCTTTATCATTAACGATATCTTCTAAAAGTTCTTCAGATTCTTTAATGGATACTTCATCTTTTATTTCGCTTGACATTGATTTTGAATCTGCTTTATTTTCCTTTGGCTCATCAAAACCATAGATTTCATCCTCAAAATTTGCGAAGGCCTCCATGGCTTTTGCCAAGTCTTCCTCAGTCTTTACCTTATCAAATGCGGAAAGGATTTCCATATACTTTGAAACATCAATTTTTTTGATGCTTTGCAGGTATTCCATGTAAGTAGGAAAATCTTCAACAGATTTTTCTTTCTCCCCATCCTTGTACTTCGTACCATAAATCCTGGTATCTTTCAGGAATCCCAGCATCTTTTCCTGTTCTTCTTTCTCAAATATAACCTTACGATTTCTCCATGACTCACTGATAAGAAGATAAGCATCTAAGGACTGACGATTTTCTAAATCAGATTCCTGGACATATGCATATTTCATAAATTCTTTTATCTGAAACAGTTCTTCGTCCCTTAAAGTGTCTAGAATATCCTGCTGATTTTTTAATCCTGAGAAATATTCATATGGTTTTTCTTGAGAAAGGATTTTTTCAAGATCCGTTTCCTGTTTCGTTTCTGATTCTTTGCTGGTTTCCGGGACCAATTCTTTTACAGAAACGGATGATTCAGCAAAAGCAGTGAAGGGAATGGATGCCACCATCGTCACCGATAGACAAGCTGCTATGAATCGTTTCCAATTTTTCATAATCGTCTCTCCTTTTCTTATTTAATTGTCATTGTGCGTTTGAAGAAAGTATGTGGCGGACCACGTAAGATTTCCTGAACCATATTTCCACCTCCGTTTCTTCTATGATAATATGAAAGATTGATTTTCAGGAAGGAACCTTGTTACTTCTATACAAATTCATACAAAAACAGTTCTTTTGTAAGCGCCTTAAATATAGAAATATTGCAGTTTCTTCATTATCAATATGAGAAAACCAGAAAAAAGAAAAACACAGGCAACGAACCTGTGCTTTTCTCATGGCAATACAGCCACTAATAATTTATTAATCGGGCTTCCTGGAACCATTACCATGGTCAAAAGTCCGATAATGGTGACACCGCCTAACGCGGCAGCAATAAAACTACCATATTCTTCAATCATTTCCTTCAATTATAATACCCCCTTTTTAATGGTACTTATGCAATTTTTATGATGACTGTAACTAATCCCAACAGAATAAGCAATCCAAAAACAGCGATTGCAATGGTTGCTCCATATTCTTCTATTATTTCTGACATTTGTATCCCTCCCTTGAGTTATCCAAGATACTGAACGCTAGATAGCACATAGGTCATAACCAGACCAAGGTCAACAACCATCTTAATGGTACCGGTAATCATAGGAGCTAACATGGCAAAAGTAACACCAGCAAGCTCGTCCTCCATGCGAAGTTTCTCTGCGTGGTCCATAATCACCGTATTACGATTTACCAGTGCTTTAATTTGTTCCTGAGAATCCTCTGCACCGAAGGCAGAAAGTCCGTATAGCATCTTCATAGCCGAAGCAATTTCTGAAATCTGCAAGGGCTTGAAAAACTGCAAATATGGGTCTAAGGTGTCTGGATGCTTTTCCAGATTGTCTTGCAAATTAATTAATTCTTCCTGTAAAAGTTCTGGTGCACTTGGAATGGATTTCATAATGGATACATGCACATTGTCATTTTGTAACTGTAAGGACACACCAAGCAACCAGTCTGGAAAGGACTTTTGTACTTCTTTACGAAGTTTTTTCTTGGATTTTTTATAAATACGCTTTGGTTGAGTTGCTAAAATAATACCAAACGCTGCAATTGGAAGTCCAATCATGGGATTAGTAAGGAATGTAAGCAATCCTCCAGCAGCCACAACCATCAATCCTGCTATCAAAAAAGTTTTTTTCTTTTTAGTGATTCCATCATGCATAACAATATCGTAAGCTCGCTTTAGATCCTCAAATGGCGTGTCACGATCAGCATCTAATAAACTGCCAGATAGTGCTCGTTGTACAATGTACCAGATTAATCCATTCAGCAGGAATACAACCATGGTGCTGATTTGAGAAGGTACAGAATTTACAATACCGAAGCTTTCGGGAATCATATATAAACTAATTGCGGTAATTACAAAAGACAGCCCGATAGCAATCGTAACATTTACATTGACTTTTTTCTTGTCCATAATTAATCCTGTAATACGATCTACCCACAGGTTTCGGTCTAAAAGCAGGATTTCAGCGGATTCTTCAATATTACCTCCGGCATTTTCCACTTGACGTAGAAAACTATGAATTTTTCTCATACGTTTGCATCCAAAATCTTTTTCTATGATTGCAAAGGCTTCTTCATACACGTCTCCATTACCATCAGGATTTTGGATATGTTCAATTGCCTGTTCAATTGCTGCTCTCAATTCTGTATTTTCATCTTCCTGGAATAACAATGCAGTATCCTGTAATGCGGTTAATACTTTTGGTTTCCTTCGGAAAGAATATAAAAGCTGTTCCAGATAGGAATTAACACTTTCAAAACGCTTAATTTCATAATTAGTCTTTAGATTCAAAAGGAAAATACTTGGTAAAAACAGAGTTATTACCAAGAGAATAATTGCCATATATGGTATTTTTAATTTGAAGATAATCATAAAAATAATTAACCCAACATAAGAGACTAGCAAAAATTTTAAAAATTGTGTATTGCTAATGTCAGCATTATACCGGTGTATCTCTTGATTAAAGTTTTTAGGGCTTAAGTACGAAAAAAAACGCTTCACCTTATTATTCATCTTATCTCCTTTCCTTAAATGGATCTTCAATTCCCACCCATTCAAATTTTTTCAAAATGTTTTCTGTCATATCGCGGCATACTAATTTGCCATCTTGTACAGCCATGATAAATTTGTTTTCTTCACGCACGCGATCAAAAAAACATACTTGGTCAATACTTCGGATAATTCGGTCATTGACTACTTTTTTTCTAAGCAGAACACCAACATTGATAAAGTTATAGATATCATTTTCCAAACGGCTTGCTGCATAAGCATCCTCCATCATATTCTGAATACGATCTGGAATTTTTCTTACATCATCTGTATGCAGAGTTGTCAATCCGTGGAGTCCTGTAGAAAAACATTCAAGCAGGTATTTTACTTCCACGGAACGTGCCTCGGACAACAGTACCCACTGCGGGTTTTGGCGCAAAGCTGTTTTAATGGCTTTTGTATAAGAAAAATTTTCATCCACTTTTAATTCCACACAGTTGGAATGTGGGTTAATTTGTTTGTAGTGAATTTCCAGGTTATCCTCAATCGTCATTACTTTTTCATGCATTGGGATATATTGTGTTAAGAACTTTAAAAGCTCTGTCTTTCCGGCACCTGGCGTTCCACAGAATACGAAATTCATTTTTGCTCGGATACAATTTTTCAGAAGATTCAGGATTTCACGAGAACAATATTGTTCTTCAATCATTTTTGCCTCTGTCAACCTTCGGACAGCAGGTGTTTTACGAATGGATATGGCACATCCTGTATTGGTAACACTTGGATGTATGATAGAGATACGTAGGACATCTGTTTCCGCTTCCAATACATTGTTCGCTTGATTGAACTGCTGGCTTACAACATTAGAAATGCGGACACAGAATTGATTTACAAACTCTTCGGATAATTCAACAGGAGTTTTATAAACACCTTTACTCAAATCTTCTACCCATACAGCACTTCCGTTATAATTGATATCCGTAATATTACTGTCTTTTACATAAGGAAGTAACGGACCAAAATTTTCTTCCTTAAAATTCCAAACATCTTTTGAAATTTTCATTTTTTCTTAAAGCAGGATATGAACGTGTAAACCTGCTGCCTCCTTTTCTTTTTTGGAATGAAAAGGGGATAAGGCATTGCCTTACCCCCATCCACATCAATTAGACATATGAATTGCTATATTACAGTCCGCTGCCGTCCTGTACTGCTAATCCTTCTTTCATTTTGTCTGTCAGTTTGGTAACAGTTTCCACGATACCGTCTCTGATTTTATTTCCGAGTGGTGTCGCCAGTACGACGATAATCATGATGACAATTGCGGCAACTACTACTACACCGTATTCTTCAAGAAATGCTTTCATTGGTTAAAATCTCCTTATCTATCTATTTTCCCGCACTTCCATAACAGGGTTGTGCAGGTGAAGTTCTGTTTCAAAAATGTACTGCTACTTCAAATTTTAGTTGATACCTGGATCGGTAACTTCCAGACCAGTTTTCATCTTATCAGTCAGCTTTGTAACGGTTTCAACAATACCATCACGGATTTTATTTCCGAGTGGTGTCGCCAGTACGACGATAATCATAATGACAATTGCAGCTACTACTACTACACCGTATTCTTCAAGAAATGCTTTCATTGGACATATTCTCCTTTCATGATAGTAATAAAACAATGCAATATTTCAGCATCAGGTACTGATTCAATTGGGATTTAGTTAATACCAGGATCAGTAACTTCCAGACCGGTTTTCATCTTTTCGGTCAGCTTTGTAACGGTTTCAACAATACCATCACGGATTTTATTTCCGAGTGGTGTCGCCAGTACGACGATAATCATAATGACAATTGCAGCTACTACTACTACACCGTACTCTTCCAGAAATGCTTTCATTGGACGAACTCTCCTTTCGTTTTTCTTGTGGCAGCCAGCCTGTCAGGTGACTGCCTATTTATTTGAAAACTGCAACAAAGTTACAGGTTTCTACATAAGGAATATGGGATTTCAGTTTTCCTGAACTTATCCATGCATCCTAGCGGAAATATAAGCTTCTTTATTGAATGGCTTTCCCTCGGCTTGAGCCTGTGCTTCAGCCTGTTTGATGTCTTTGTTCAATTTCTTTGTCTGCTTAATGACTTGTGCATAACTAAGGCCTGTACTTTTCATGATTTTTCGGATTTCATCAAAGCCGTAGCTTTCACCATTTCTCATGCGTCTTTCTACGTCTTCTCTTAATTTCTTTACATCAGCCATGTTGTTTTCTCCTTTAATATGGATTTTGATTTTTGATGAAGCAGTTAAGATTCTGTTAAGAGTGGAAGGTCTGATTGCTTCGTCTCTTCCGCTTTTCTTTTCGCTTCTTCTGCTAATCGTTTTTGCCTATGGAGCATCGCAATCTTGTATAAGATTGGGTCCAGAAACTGGAAAATGATCCATGCCTGCATTGCCAGTACTAATATGGAAGTTAGAATTCCTGGAAACTTCAGGGACAGAAAGCTGACGCTGATTGCCGCTGCCGCATAAGCCACAAAAGATTTCCGTACTTTTCCTAGCATCTGCCACTGGGTATAAATGAGATATCCGTAAATGACCATCTGTCCGTAGATAGCAATGTATCCAGACTTCACATAAGGTCTTATGAAAACCCAGCTGATTGCCATCAGACATAGAATGACTGACGCTGGATGAATCTTGCCCTTCTTGAGTTTCTCCTTGACCAAGTTCAATGCGTACATGATGACCATCCCAATCAAGGACACCCAGTGGAACAAGGGAAATTTCATTTCGAGAAAAATAGAAACAAAAACAACAAAGAATACATAATTGCTAAACTTATTGATTTTTGGATTCATGTTTTTCAACCTTTCTTCGCTCTCCATACCGATTTCGGTTTAGATGAGCGTTCTACAAGAAATATGGAATTTGATTTTTGGCGAAGCGGAGAGGTAAAAATATAAAAATGGCAGTTCCTATGGAAAACTTATCGTTGTGCTTCTCTCCGCCTCTTTTTCAATATGGGATTTAGGTTTTGGCGAAGAGGGGATAAGTTCCCAGTGCATTGCCTCCTTGCGGCTTACCGATATGGCTAAAGTCCACTTGGATGCGCCGCTTCTCCTTCGCTGTTAGAAATATGGAATTTGAGATTTAGGTAAGAATGGGTAGCGTAAGATGTTAGATTTGTAGTATATTTGAGATGTGAGATAGAAAATATTAAAAAAGTCAGAACTGGTTTCGAAAATCTGTTCGATAGAAAATCAGAACCAGTTACGAAACTTTGTTCGATTTTGTTAAAAAGCAAACAAAAAGAACGCAGCTATAAGCCACGTTCCTTCTTTAAAGAAAACAAATCCTTACCGATATTGAGCATAATCTCCCTGAATGAGAAATCATCGATAATCTTCGGCATATCTCTCTGTAGCAACTCACACAGATTTTTCTTGTTATCACCATACGGACAACGTTTTATGGACGCATTTAATACGAATAGGAAAGAACGCTCTGCTCCTTCTACAGGCAGAAGTTCGAAATCTGTAATCTGGTAATCGACACGTCTTACTTTTTCAGGTGCTTTTAAGAACCAGACTTCATCGGTTACGCACCGGTCCGGTACTTGCTGCTCTGTTGGGACAATATACTCTCCTTCCAGATAGTAAGCGTGGATTATGATGAGAATCCCTAGCCTTTTCATCTGAAAAAGGACATCTCCTCCCTGTGGAACACCTCTCAAAGCGCCAAGAATTGTGGACGATGCACAGATACGTTCAGTTATGGAATCTTCTTCTAATTCCCCTTCAATGCGGTTAGAAGGAACTCGTGGAACAAATGATTCCACTGGGTCGAAGCTAATATGTACCATGGATTTTCTCATACAATACCTCCTGGAAAAGAAAGAAACTCGAAAATTTTAGAATTTGCATCTGGATATTTCTCTCTCATCAGCTTCTTGGCCTCATCTAAAGATACACCTGTAAAAGTATGCAAAAGCATCGAAGCCTCTACATCTTTCCAGTACTGTTCGTTTTCTGAATCCATACACCAAAATCCTTCCTCATCCATATCATTGCCAAGATATATCTGCGCATCCCTCACATATGGTTCTTTTACAAATACTTGGATGGTTTGTGTCTCGTATTTTTCCTGAAATAGTTTGATATAGGCTGAAATACGCTCCAATTGATAATCCAGGTCATTCATAACTGTAAAGCAATACATAGCGACAGTCATTCCCTTTTTCGTCAGCCAATAGCTGGTTTTCTGATTGAATGCATTCGGCAGACCTGACAGCACATACTCCCCAAAGAAAAATGTTTTGTTTTCGTTCATATTGATTTCCTCCTGTTATTAGATTTAACAAAAGAAATATGGAAAATTACCTTGCCCAAAATACCAAAACGCTTTCTTTTATGTTATACTTTTTTTATCAAAGAACATGGAGGTAGCCATATGTATGGAGTAAAGTTTAAGCAGGATGCCATCCAGATCAGGGAAGGGAACAAAGCAGAACTGGAAGCACAGGGATATGAAGTGTTTGAATCCAAAGAGGAAGCGGAAACAAGAGGCATAAATCTGGAATACCGGGCACTGCGAAGAGAATTCAATGCCATGACGCTAAAAGAACTAGATTCCGAACGTGCAAAGGAACTGGAAAGAAGAATCTGGGGAAAACCAGAATCCAATCAGGACTGGGATTATATTCCTGGGGAACATATCGAACGAAGAAAAAAGGCTCTGCAGTAGTTGCAGGGCCTTTAGCTTAATATGGATAAGCGGAAGTAATCACAATGGCATTCTTGTTATGCTCATTTTTCTTGAACGAGATTTTAAAATGTGTGCATGGAAGCGCTCCATCTTCCCAGTTATGGGAAATATTGTAATGGAAAGACTTTCCAGAAACAGGCGTTTTTAGCTGTCCTGTGATTTCCCATACATCACAGTCATTTATATCTGCAATATACTCAATTAACTCCTGTCTGTTCTCCAGAATACAGGAAATCAACATTGCTACAATAGCATTCTCTTCTCCAACAAAAGTTGAGATGTCTCGCTTTAAGCGTTTGCTTCGTTCCATAAGAAATGCATCTTTTTTGTTTATGTGATAATTTTTCAAATGTCCAAATTGATGTACACTTCGGAAAGTTTCTTTAATATAATCATCAAACCATCCATTAATTGCTGCTACTCTCTTTTCGTATTGTCCGTATGTCATGTTGCATACCTCCTGATTTTAATTAAAAAAAGAGCACCGGACATTTTGTTCCAGTGCTAACGGTCAACTGCTGCAAAATATTTTGCTTCATCCTGCTTTAAAACGTGGTATCCCCTACGCTGATTTAACGCCATCAGGCGTTCAAGCTTATCCCTGTCCATCAGTGTACGGAAAGAGTACACAGGAATCCGGGAAATATATTTACTTCGTTGCTTTTCGCATAGAGCATCCTCCAACACTTCGGTAAAGCGGCGGTTGCTGATATCCATCTGGAAAAGCCAGAAATCTGGTCGCTTCTCCATCTGATAAGGAATCCCATCCCTTTCTAAAACAAACTTGATGTATGGTTCCATTGCACTGGAAACCTTTCTTGTTCTGTTATCCATAATTCGTCCTCCTCTTGTTGTTCAGTCAGTGTTAATATGGAAAAAGATGTAAATGCAAAAAGAGACTCCACATGGGAATCTCTTCAGAAAATCAGAACCAGTTACGAAAATATGTTCGATTTGTTAAAATGATAACAATTAGCATTAAAATCGCTCACGCTGAATCTCCGTATAAATCACACCCTCTTCTGGATCCAGCTCAATCCCGTTTGGTGTTGTAAGAGATGCTGTTTGCATTTCTTCCTTACTAATAGGACTCCAAACGCCAAATGGCAAGACGCGGATACCAAAAACTTCTACATGGTCTTTTTTAATTAACCTTGTTACGATACTTCCCTTGTTTTCCACAACCTGAATGCAGGCATAATACAATTCTTCTTTTGTATCGCTTAATTTTTCTTTGTAAATTGTCTTTGGAAGTTCCATTTGTCCAGAAATCGCACCATCCTCCGGAGAAAAATACGAAGTTGTAAAACAGCGGTACTCCCGGATGTTGAACAACGTGTCTGCCAGGGTTTTGGCTTCTTTCTTAACCGCTTCAGAAGCGTTTTTAATCACTTCTTTCCGCTCTGCAAGATGCTCTTCGTATACCATCTGTTCTGCCAGACGAAGGATATACGGGACTTGTCCCCAGTTTGCCATCATCTCCTCATACACGATTTCATAAAAATAAGCTTCAAAATAGGCAGCAAACTCGATAATTTCTTCTTTATCCTTCTCTGAAAATCGATTCTGCATGCCTATACATTTTGCATTTATCACAGATAGGAATTTAATGACATCACTTTTCTTCTTATGATTTTTCAGATATTTTGTAAACTGCTCCAACAAAGTTCCTTTTTCTGGAATGTCTACTTTTTCGATTTTTACATTATTCTTGCTCATAATCATCCTCCAACTTTTTTCTTTACCATAGCAAATATGATATTTCGTTTGTTTTTTATGCAAGAAAAAAGAGACTCCACAAGGGAATCTCTTTTAGAAAAAATCATTTGACCAAAAACACTTCCGCTTTGTCACGGCCAAGTTCCAAAGCTTTTTTATGGTTGTTCACATAGATATCAATGCGGTTTTCTTTAATGGTGCCGCCGCAATCTTCGGCAGTAAAGACATGTCCACCAATAATCACCTGTGTACCGTAAGGAATCACAGAAGGGTCAACCGCAATGGTACGTCCTTCTGCTACCTGTGTGCCGGTTGCAGTAATTCCAGTCTCTACATCACAGCAGGTTTCACAGGCACAGTAATAAGTAATATCGTACTCTCCAAGGGAATCCCCATACATATCTTCAGTTGCATTCACCTCGTGGATGTCAGAACTGCTTACAACTTCTTCTGTGTCATCATCTAACAGGCGGACTGCCCAGCATGCAGTAGAAGATACATCATCAGATACAATCCCGTAAGCTCGTCCTTTTGCTTCTACGGTTTTTCCATCCCCTGCATACATAACAACATGATGGATATAACCGGAATGATCCATATAGAAGATCAAGTCACCTGGCTGTGCTTCCGATACGGGAATCTGTTCACCCGCATAAGCCTGAGCCTCTGCTACTCTTGGAAGTTCAATGCCATAAGTACGGTAAATGGTCTGCACAAATCCAGAGCAATCTGCTCCTTTTACAGGGTCTGTACCACCCCATACATATGGATTCCCAATAAACTGAGATGCATATTCCACAATCTCTTCTCTGATTTTACTTGTAGATGCATCCATTTTAATAGAAGTATGGGTATAGTAAAAAGCTTCATTTTCTTCCGGACTGACTTTCTGGATGGCTTTTGCATAGACATCCTCACCGTTTGCTGCTACTTCCTGGTTTACATTCTCCCCTAAACGGATATACTTTTTGCTTACAAAACCACGTACATCGCCGGACTCAATATATACCCAGTCGTCTTCTTCGTCTGCAAGGATGTAGCACAAGGTTCCATTTGGCAGTTCGCCAATAATACGACTGTCTGTTCCTTTTCCTTCTCGGACATTTAACGCACTCGCTGTGCTTATAGCATATATTTTTTCCACTACAGTTTGTTTGGTTGTTCCCATAGTGTAGAAATAGGCTTCGTTTTCTTTTGAAGGAATGGTTTCCTGAGCCACTGGCGCAACCTGTTCTACGGAATCTTTATATAATTCGTTTTCTTTATATTCCTTTAAGATATGGTTTGCCTGGGGACCAGTAACAACATCCGTTTTCGCAATGAAACCGCGCACATTGCCGGATTCTACGAAATACCAATCACCTTCCTCTTTGAGTAGAAAACAGATACCTTTATCAGCCAGCGTTCCTACAATTCTGGAATCTTCTTTCATCTCTTCTTTAATTTCCGCATCCACTTTGGTAAATGCATATCGTCTGGCAACGGTAAAAAAGCGTAATGCTTTCTTTTTTGTTACATGTTTCTCAGATGAAATTGAAGAACTTACAGAAGCGTTTGGTGACTGTGTTTGGGTTTCCGGAGCCATTTCTGGAACTTCAGGATTCTCCTCTGGTTTTTCCGTATTTTCTTCTGGAATTTCCATATTTCCTTCGGGTTCTTCTGTATTTTCGTCTGGGACCTCTGGATTCTCTTCTGGCTGTTCAGGACTCTCCTCTGGAATCTCAGGATTTTCTTCTGGAATTTCCGGATTCTCCTCCGGAATCGCTGGATTTTCTTCTGGAACTTCTGGGTTTTCCTCCGGAGCCTCTGGATTCTCTTCTGGAATCTCCGCGTTTTCCCCCGAAGCATCCTGGTTTCCTTCTGGAACCTCCGGCTCTGTTTCTGGCGTTTCCACAGGTATTTCCACATTTGGTTCGGATTCCATTGCTTCTGAATTTGTAGATTCCTGTGCAACTACCCCATCAGTTGCAAATGGTTCTGCCGCATATGCGGTAGATGGAGCCAGTGTACTGACTGCGATAACAAGTGCCATTGTTCTTTTAACTTCTTTTAACTTCATAATTTTTTCTTTGCTTTACTGATGATAAAGCATTCTTTCTCCTTTCGTGATTAAAATTCTTCAAGATAAATATGGAAGATTGGTTACATTTATATTTAGAAACAAAAGCACCTGCCGTTTTAGCAGATGCTTTTGCATTTAATCAAATTCTTCTATTTTTTTCTGGCAGTAGTAGGCAACTCCGAATGAAAGTGCTACAAGGATCAAATGGAGAATCCATGCATGTCCAGCTGGATGATCAAGACCTGTCGCAAAAAGAAACATCAAAGTAAAACTAACCGCCATTAAAATATACCAAAATTTCATACTATCACTCCTCTTATGTTTTTTGTCATAAGAATATGGTGATTTTTCAGAAATACATTTTAGCGTACTGGTGTCATAAGTACCTTTCCTGTTCCACGATACACATTTACAAGCCCTTCTCCGCTGGCTGCAGAGCCAAGTAGCGTTTTCCCCGAACGTTCTACAGTAAAATCTAAAGAACCGCTCCATGCAATGGCCATATTTCCATCAATCTTCAGCACATCGTTTTGTAATGTAATTTCCACCAGCTCTTCTTTTGGAGTGAAAGATTCCAGACATGCCACGCCCTCTCCTTGGAGCGACAGGTTGAATAATCCCTCATTGCCGGCTACTGCTGATGACAGGTTGCTTCTCATCACAGCCCGATGCCGCAGTTTAGAATCACAGGCAAAGAACAACCCATCATCTAATACAACGGAACCACCCCAATCCGCTACATCTAACAAAATTAAATGCTTATAAGTTGGTTCTAATACTAAAATACCATCTCCAGTATATTCTGGTTTGATAGCTGATTCTCCAGTAACCTTTCCGCGTACTGCTTTTCCAAAGAAATCACCAACGCCTTTTAATCCGGTTGTCGCCTGTACGTTTCCTGCCATCCACTGCATAGCCCCTGCCTGTACGGTTACATTGGATTTGCTTAAATCACAAATCACCTGGCGTTTACGGATATTCATCTCATTACAAAAATATGCCATAGCAGCACTCTGTGGGGTTACGCTTAAATCCCTGATGTATTCTATGGTAGTAAACGGTCCCATATTACCTAACACCCGTACATCATCATTGCCGGTAAAATTACTTACTTGAAACATATTTTGTTCCCCCTTTTCCTAATTTCTTCTAATATGGGATTTGAAAAAAAGAGATGTCATGTAACATCCCTTAGTCATTTGGCAGAGTAACATTCTCACTTGCATAGGAAAACAGAATTCCTGCTGACAATTTTTACTTTATAATCCTAATGTTTCGTTTTCTTCTTCTCCCGCTGGCAGCAGTTTCTGAATACACTGATTAACTTTTGGTGCTAACCAACACAGGAACAACAAGGATGCACACGCAAAGACGCCAAACTGCCCCAGTGAATTGAATCCTGCATATCCGGCGAGCATGGCAATCCAAGCACCAAGACTTAGATAAACACCGAATAATTGCGTAAAAACAGCATCCAGCATGACAGAAACAATTGCGGCAATCCCCCATATCATATACATACAGAACACTCCTTTTTTCTTTTAATATGGAAGATTTTTTTACCATAGCATGCAAAGTGTCTTTTTTGTGCTTTGTCCAAGATACTATCGAGCTGTACTCCAGTATCTGCACATTTTCCATGGCCTTCGTCAGAAAGTCAGTGACTCGACTCCCTCTTGTCCCTTTACAGGGCTAACGTAACGATGCTACAGGATTCACTTTATGTTACGGACTGCTATTTTGCACCTGTTTCTCACAGGCATACCTTGCTTCAACACAATCGGTCACCCAAAAGCATTGGAGGCTTGCTACAAGGCTCACTGGCGATTACCTTGACCAGACTTTCACTGGTAAGCTGATAACAGCTTGCAGAACACACGACTTTCACCCCTTAGCGACGTGCGCCGCAAGGCGCACTACAAAAAGAGACACCATGAAGGCATCTCTTTTTAAACTGATTGTAAAACGAAATCAACCAATGGGAAAGACTTTGGGTCCAAAACATACCCCTGGAATGAGCAAAATTTCACAACTTTTCATGATATCCGGATGTAGAGATACCAAGTACCTCTTTCTCTCTTTCACCTAACTGAGACGTCACCGACTTGTTAATGAAAAATACTTTTTATCCCTGTTTAGAAATTCCTCGATCTTTTTCTCTCTAATACGCACAGCGTAAGTTCCGTCTTTCCAAAAAACATCATCAAATCCATAGAGATAACGTCCATCAACAACATTCCGCATCCGGATAACCTTGATGGTAAGGTTTTCGTATTTTACTATAATACTGTTTTTTCCAAGATGTCTTATTGTCTGCATACATTCCCGTTCCTCTGGATCCATGCTAACCCAGATTGTATCATCAGTTACGAAGAGTTCCTTTCCAAATTCGGGGAGTAACTCTAAGAAATCCTGCAGTTGGTCTAATGCATGGTTCAGCTGTGGTGCGGTAATATTTTTCCTCATATCATATTCCTCCTGTTATATAGCTTTTCAGAAGGAATATGGAAAATTTTACAAAAGGAAAACCACCGCTTTTTTTGCGATGGCCTTTCCTAGTTAACTCAGTTTTTTGAAATCTTCTTCTGAAAGAATAGCAACACCCAATTCTTTGGCTTTCTTATTCTTGCCTGATGTCGAAGTCACATCATTATTAATAAGATAACTGGTATTTTTTGAAACACTGCCAGCTACCTTTCCACCTCTGGCTTCAATCTCTGCTTTTAGTGCATCTCGGTTCCGATAGCTTTCCAGTTTGCCTGTAATGACAAAAATTTTGCCTGCAAGATCCTGCTTGTTTGTACTGGTTTCTTCCATAACAGTAAGTTCCTGGCACAGACGCTGGTATTCGTCTGCATGCCACCAGAACCACTGAATGATGGCATCTGCCGTAACATCTCCGATTCCTTCGTAGCTTGTGAGTACCACATATGCGTCCCGTCTTCTTGTAAGAGACAGCAACTGTTCTGCTTTTGGCTCTGTCAGGTGTGATTCTAGGATTTTTGCAACATCATGTCCTGCACCAGGGATTCCCAGTGCATAGAATAGCTGGCGGAAGGTGGTTGTTCTACTGGCTTCGATGGCGTCTATCATATTCTGATAGGATTTTTCTCCAAAACCTTCCATCGAAAGCAGCTCTTTTTTATATCGCTCCATATGAAACAGGTCTGCAAATTCCTTTAAATATCCAAGGTTTACAAACTGCTCTATTTTTGCTGAAGATAACCCTTTCACGTTTAACGCATCACGTTCTACTAATCTGGTATATTTACCAACATGCTTTGCTGGACACTCTGCATTCATGCAATACAAAAATTCGGAAGTATGCTCTTTATTAAACTTCCTTACCGTTGGCTCTCCACAAACTGGGCAGCAGTCTGGAACTTCAAAATAATTTCCTTTCTTTGTCAGGTTCTCATCAATTTGCGGAATAATTTTGTTGGCTTTGTATATGGTAATAATGTCATCTTTCCCAAGCTCTAATCCTTTCATATACTGGATATTATGGACACTGGCTTTTGTTACGGTAGTCCCTTCTAATTCTACCGGGTCAAACACAGCAACTGGATTAATCAGTCCTGTTCTGGAAGCAGACCATTCAATGTTTCTTATGGTTGTTTCCACAGTATCATCTTGCCACTTAAAAGCAATGGAATGTTTTGGAAACTTTCCGGTTGTACCTAATGCTCTTCCATATACGCTATCATCATAGGTAAGAACTAGGCCGTCAGTCGGCTCATCCAGCAAGTTTTCCTGAATACACTGTTCATCTAATTCAATCATACGAAATAGTGTTTGAGCATTAACTTTTTGAAATGCAACATGGTCAATTCTCAATGTTTCAAGCCACTCCAATGCATTAGAAACGGTATTCATTTCTGGATACACGACTTCAAATGCCTGAAAACTCATATGCCGTTTCGATGCAATGCTAGAATCCATCAGTCGAAGACTGGATGAAGCCAGATTACGAGGATTTTTATATTTTTCATCCGGGTCTTCAATCGATACATTAATTTTATCAAAGTCGGGATAACTGATTAATGTTTCTCCACGAACCACCAAATGTCCATCATATGGAATTGTCATGGGCAATCCCTTAATATACGGAGCATTATGTGTTACATCTTCTCCGATTGCTCCGTTTCCTCTTGTGACCAAAGAAACTAACCTCCCATTATCATAGGTAGCTACTGCGGTTAATCCATCCAGTTTCCAACTAAGAATTCCGATGTGCTCTCCGAGCCATTTTTTTAATTCTTCTCGGTCTTTAGTTTTATCCAAAGATAATGCTGGATATTCATGTTTCACCTTTAAAAGTTCAGAAACCACTTCGTATCCTACTCGATGTGTTGGACTATCAGGCAGAACAACTCCTGTTTCCTGTTCCATCCTCTGAAGTTCTGCATACAATTCATCGTATTCCTTGTCAGACATAGTACTCTCATGCCCTGAGTAATACGCCTTTGCTGCTTCATTTAATTTCTTTACTAAGTTTTCCATTTTTATTTCCTCCTGTTTTTTAAGATATTTACAGATAGAATATGGAAAAATTATGAATTTAAGTTTTGTCACCTGCAAAAAAGAAATTTTTTACACCAATCACAAAAACGTGCAAATTTTCTTGCCTAAAAATTTTTTCCATTCTAAGATGTACTATACTGTATTTGTCGATGAGGGATAGAAATACCTCTTCGATAGACACAAAATACCATATTGATTATAAGAATAATTTTACTAACACGTTTGTATTTTGCAGTTACTCCTCCGCTATAGGGCGGTGGGGTTCTGCTCAAGGGTCCTTAGCTCAGTTGGTTAGAGCAGCCGCCTCATAAGCGACCAGCCCCGGGTTCGAGTCCCGGAGGCCCCATTTTTCCATATGGCAAAGCGGAACAACCTGCTAGAATGTTTTGCGAAAAAACTTATGCAGAGAGATGAGACGAACAAGGTGAGGAGCAGTAGTCCTTGTATCTGCATATTCCCGGAAGTGAAATAAGAGCCAGCGCCTGTAGCGGTCTGATAAAGTTTGGCAAGTGGTTTTATATGGGAATTTGAGATTTCGGTTCTCACTAAACACGTTTCTGTGTGTGGCTGCGGAACACAGAGTAAACACGGGCGCAGCGAGTTGCCTTGTAGCTCAGTTGGTAGAGCAGTGTACACTTGAACTGGCATGATGTCGGCGGTTCGATTCCGTCCAAGGTAATTATTGGGGTATCGCCAAGCGGTAAGGCACAGGACTTTGACTCCTGTATTCGCTGGTTCGAATCCAGCTATCCCAGTTTGTGGCGGCAACAGAATATAGAGGTTCGAATCCTCCAGGGCGAGTTTCGTCTCGTGCTGCAAGTGCTGAGTGGAAATGCACCCGTTACAACCTTTTGTCTTGTAGCTCAGTGGTAGAGCGATGCTTGTTGCATATGTCTGCGGTTCGATTCCGCCCAAGGCAAATCCTCATAGCTTTATTATAAAAACAGTCAGAAGACCCCATATGAAATCTTCAATCCCATTGGGGATGAATGCCGTCATTTTTTGAAAGATTTCTGTATTTAAAAAGTATCTGTATCGCTATATCTGAAAAATGTCTGATTTCCTTGCCTAAAAATAAGAATAAAATTCATTTTACTTGTAGGAATAGGAACCACTTAGTCATTACGCTATTGATGGTACTTTCTTTATGCAAGAAAAAAGAGATACCATGTAGGCATCTCCTCTTCCAGATTCAATTCAGCCGATTCCCGATCCGTTAGATAAGTCCATGTTCTTCCATAAATGCTTTTGCATATTGAAAAGTATCTTCTTTTAACGCTGTGCGGAAATCACTCAAGGTAAAACCACGATTCAGCATATCTGTGAAAAACGTCAATTCATCTTCCTGCATTTCACTGGCTTCCTCATAGCGTGCCCTAAGTTCAACTGTCACATCGAAATCTTCCCTGCCTTCCAGCCAAACCTCATCAGATTCTTTTCCAGGTACAACACGCATAACCGGCATACCGTACAGATTATTCATTTTAACGGTTGCATTTGGATGTGTTTTTTCGATTTTCTGCAGTTCCTTGATAAGTAGGGATATGTCCATGCCTTTTTCTCTTGTCGCATGCTTTATCAACATGGTTCGAAGCTTTTTGTAAGTTACAACTGGCTTCTCTTGAAATTGAGAATCAGCATACATAACACGTTTTGCGTAATCCATGGAATTCTCATCCAAAAGGTCCGTTATCATTGGATTTGCGCCATGCTCTAACAAATACCCTGCCATTTCAATATCTCCATAAGAGCATACCTGCATCAGTTTTGTTATACCATTTTTATCCTGTGCATTCACATCTGCTCCATATTCGACTAGCAGTTCCATGATATGAGATCTGGCGTAATTCGTAGCGAAATGTAATGGAGTGCTACCATATACATCCTTTGCATTCACATCTGCACCCGCATTTAGTAAAAATTTAACCTCTTCCCTTTGGTTGTTTTTCACAGCATTCATCAATCTTTCATTTAATTTTCGGCTCATTCTTTTGTCCTCCCGTTTTGGTTTATACAAAAGGAATATGGAAAAACAGAAAAAAGAAAAAAGAGATACCGTAGTACCTCTCTTCTCGTACTCAACATGGGAAGCTTAGTAAAACTTTAGACAACAGCGAATTTGTATTCAGGAATGCTGGATTCCGGAATGTACTGTAATCTTTTATTGAGCCAGTAAATTTTTCTGCCACGACACTTTTTTTCAAAAATAACCATATCATCATTCATGGAGAGTTCAATTTTGGTTCCTAAAGGAGCGTTTTTCAGAAATTTTTTCTTCTGATTGTATTCCCAGCAGTCCTTTCGCCATTTTAGGGCATATCCATCCTCTGTTGGTGTCAACAGGTTCAGAATGGAATCTGGACATCTTCTCTCACATGGTCCTACGCATTCGCTATTTACCTTATATGCAAATTCCGTTTCCCACTGATTCTTCCTGGTTGTTGTGAGAATTACATATCCAAATACCTTCTGTTCATCTTCTGGAATAGCTTCATAGAGAGTATGATTCCCATCCATATCGATACTTCTCTTGATTACACGAACAGCCGCGTAGTATGTGGAACCAACCATTCTAGATTTTTCAATTCTCAAATGTTCGCAACTGAAAATTTTGTCACATTCTGCCTTTCTGTCTACTTTTCCTGTGATACAATAACTTACCCAACCCATATTTATTTCCTCCTGTTTTTGTTTTCACAAAAGAAATATGAGTAAAACAGCCAAAAGAAAAAGAGATACCCTAAAGGCATCTCTAATACAGGTAAGTTGCATTGATACACACCAGATACTTATTAGAAAATTCTTCCAGGGTCATATCTTTCAATTCTTTTGCCAAAGACAGCTCATTAGCGTTATAAGCCCATTCTTCGTTGTTCCCAAAATCTACGGTTATACAATCATATGGTTTGGTTTTCACCACTTCTATTACTTTCCCAAAAAAATTCCGGTGAGTACGTATTCCGTATTCTTTTTCATACTCTTTATCTGGGTTTGATACAAAAACAACATCTTCTTCTTTGAATTTCCTCATCTTTTTCCTCCTGTTTTGAAATATGTTTTCAAAAAGAATATGAGAAAATATGTCAAAAGAAAAAGAGATACCCTAAAGGCATCTCTTTCAAAAAATCATAACTTTAAAATCTCAGCAAACTTGGCAGACAGATAATCGTAGTCTTCTCCGTAAATCAACGCCAATCCATCTGGTTCTTCTCCATGTGGAGCTGCATGATTACGATTGTTAGAAAAAATATCTTTCTGTTCAAACCCAAAAACCTCTAAATACGTTTCCACCTGGTCTATCATCCGTCCAAAGAATTCCGCACGGTTTTCCTTTATCTCGCTTTTTTCCCAAATTTCCAGAATTTCGCTCAGATTTTCAATCAAAGCAGAAAAATTTTGTCCTTCTTGGAGTCCTTTTTCCTTCAACCATTTTCTAACAATATCTGCCAGATAAACTGCTTGCATAACCGCCTGGCATTTTTCTAAATAACTCTGAAAATTATAATCGGTTAGTTCAAAAAACATTTGTTCAACCGATTTTCGATCCGATGACTTTCTCCAGATATTGAAAATATCCTTTGCAAGACCATTTATTTCGAAATTTGCTTCTTGCATAATGTCCGCCAAAACAGTATCTGCATCACGCATCAGCCCATTAGGCAGATGTTCTGCCATGTCTTCCACTGTTTGAATTGCACACTCTGTTTCATCCAAATCCATAAACTGCAGTTCTCCGTTCTTATAGCATCCACATGCTTCTGCACCAAAAGGCAACCCTTTTGGATTGAAATCAATCTCATCCATCATGTAAGTTTTCACATCATCCGGTCTGACTCCGTATTTCTTCGCCACTGCTTCCAGAAAATTATCAATCTGGTAATGATTACCATCCATTTCTCCGCTGATAGGGAATTCTTCTGCTACAATTTTTCCATTCACAGATACAATGTCACGCCAGGTGTATTCTACTACATCATCCAGATATTCCAGATATTCTTCTGCTGACAGCAGGCTGTTCATATAGACTGCATCCAGATATTCGGTTTTTCGGAATTCGTTTATGCATACATAACAGTTGTAATGAAAGCCATAGTCATCCAGATACTTGTGGAAAGTATAGCTGTTGTTTGGATAATGTTTTGCCTTATGCTCTAGGTATTCCTGTTGGATTTCTTCGATGAACTCTTTGGAAAAATTCTGGCATTTTATCCAGTCTTCCTGATATTTCCTGTACGCAATGACATCGATGATTTCATACGCTTTCAAGAAATCAGGATACTCTTCCCCAAATTGCTTTAAGATTTCCTTACATGCATCATCCATATCTTGTCCATATTCACCACCGCCTTCCGCTTGGTATTCCCCAAACCTTTCATAGATATCCAGCATTAAATCTTCGTTTTTAAGTAAATCCTCTTCTGCGTCTTCAATTCTTTCATCTCTCAGATAGTGGTAAGATGGATAACGGAAATGACAATAGCGTAAAATGTCACCAGTAGTGAAGCCTTTCAGTACATCCCGGACTTCATTGATATCCAAAATTCTTTTTTGTTCTTGGTAAGCCTCATTTAATTCCTGACTGGTTAAGGTGATGACAAGTTCTCCGGCATTAATTGTTCTTTTGATTTTCATGATTTTTCCTCCTGTTTTTTTATTTCGATAAAAATATGGAGAAAAATAGGAAAAGAAAAAGAGACTCCACAAAGGAATCTCATTCTCGTTTTTAAGAAAACCGAACATGAATTTTGGGCAATTCACTTATATCAATCCTTTTGGTGTTTTCAGACATTCATACCTCTTCTAAGTCATAACATCCATCAAAAGCAGAAACTCCTATTTCCACAATACTTTCTAGCATAAATATAGTTTTAATCCGTTTACAGGAACAAAAAGCAGAATCATCGATCTTTGTTATCCCTTCCGGTATAGTAAAACTGAAATTCTCATCCAAGTCATTATCTGTCACTTGTATTAATACTTCATTTTCGATTATCATCGTGTACCCATCCTTCTTTTGGCAAAACCACTTTCTGACAAATCTCCTGGACACTTCCTTTTCCTAATCCAGGAATTTCAAGTAATCTCTTTTCCGGATATGCCCCGCAATATTCCATTAATTCCCCATAGTTGGAAATTCCAAATCTTCTTAATGCGTTATAACTTCTGAAAGACAACTGATATTCTTCCAAAGAAGTTGCATTCTTATGGCTGGTATACAGATTGTGCGTAATTTCTTCCATCACATTCTGTCTGTAAGCAGGACTGCTTGGTAATATTTTCAACACACTATGATCGTTGCATAATTCATTCATCTGCTTTACAGTATGAATATTGTTTCGATACAAAATCCCCTTGGTAAGCGGGCTTAAACAATACAAATCCAAATCCGTTTCTGTCATCAATAACAGTTTCTGGGATTTTGGGGTCCGTAAATGAAACAATGCTTTCATGTACTGCTGCCGGATGGCTTCTCTGGTAAGTTGGTACGCTTCCCCGATTGCCTGGTAGGACATAGGTTCTCCATACAATCCCAGCTTTTTCTCCATAATGGTCCTTTGTTTTTTTGATAACTTTAGTAGCAGCTTCTGAATCCTGTTTTCCGTATGCCGCTTTGTTGGATAAGGAAATTGAAGGAAAAATGTCTCCATCTTTTCCGGATCGGATAAATCCTTATAGTGGATGTCAAAAAGCGTACACAGGAACAATGCAGTTGATTCCGTTAAGAACGGATAGATTTTGCAATACATGCTGCATAATTTTTCTTTCGCTACGTTCTTTTTCGCAATAAACACGATATAGTCTTCGCATGTATGGATACCTGACAGGTGCAGCTGGCGCATATTATGTGTATATTCAAACCCTGCCACCTTAAAAAGGGAATGTTTTTCTGATGGAACATGCATTTCCCAATCTATTTTAAGAAGCTCATCCAGGTACTGCTGCTTTTCTTTTTTGGTTTTGTCCCATGGCGGCATGAAGCAGTCTAACAGGCGTTTCCGTTCTTCTAACAGGCAGTCCTTCTTTTTGGCGCTAATTTGATTCGCAATCCAATATCCAATTTTGTGATTCTGGTAGACGGTCTGGTTGCCTGGGAATCGGTAATTACTTTTCACATAATCTACGTAAGCAGTTAAGTTTTCCATCCATTTCTGGTCAAATTTTGATTCTTTTGTCATGATTTCTTTTCTCCTTTCCGCAATCGTAGCAAACATGGGAGTTTTCCTGTTTTTTGAGCAAGAAAATCATAACCATTTACGAAACTCTGTTCGATTTCACAAAAAAAAGAGACACCATAAAGGCATCTCTTCTCGCCATCAGGCAATGACAAAATCATTCATAGAAGTATACTGAGTAATCTCAAAAGCTAGTCTTTTAACACGTGACTTAATTTCTTCGAATGCTTCTTTGGAACCACCTGTATAGTATGCTTCATCTAAGGCAAGTGGTTCTCCCGGGATATACACATACGATACGATAACTAACGCAGAATACCCCTTTTGTAGACCCTTTTTAAAATCTCTTTCCAAGCAATGCAAACGATAAAGTTTAGAAAAGAATGGTTCGTAAAACACTTCATCCAAAGGAAAGTCATCCCTCTTTGAAAATTCCCGTATTGGAAGTGTACCCTTCGTTTTTCTTTCAAGATACTCTTTGGTAGATTTTAAAGCAAAATTATCTAACTCAGGATACCTTTCGTAGTACTTCTGAACGGTTTCTTCAAACACGTTCTTTTCCTGTTCAATACAAATCTCGTATCCTCCACCATCTCCGTAATCTGCTACAGTACCGATTTTCTTGTTGTACAGATACACATTGGCAAGAAATCCATTTCCTTCTCTTCCAACAGTTCTTTTAATTGCTTTTAAACTAATTCCCATAATACCTGCCATCTTTATTTCCTCCTGTTTTTAAATCTTTCTGAAAATATGAAAAAATCAAGAAAGTAAAAAAAGAGACTCCACTGGAATCTCTTTTTGCTCTACAAACGAATGTTATGCAATCTTAGAGAGAAGGTTATATTCTTCGACAAGATAATAAGACGTCTGTGTCATAACCTTCTTATAAGAATCTTCTCCTTCAAATGCATCTATCACTTCCTGCTCTTCTCTGGACATTGCCTCATAACTCTTCTTGCCGTAAGATGGGGGCAGCCAGCCTTTCTTTTGGGAACCGAAAATGTTCAGCTTTTTCAGAAGTTCCAGATTGGTAAACTCAATATGACAGGTTCCCTTTTTATAAAAGGTAATAGTGAAATATCTTAATGGAATCTTTTTAGTCTGGTTTGTTTTTCTTGCTTCCCTCAAGCGATCCTGCAATGCCCCTTCATTTGAAACGCTTCCATTCAGATAATCCAATGCTTTTTCCATATCAGAAAGTTTTTTTAATACCTTATAGGAAGCTGGGTCATATCGCCCCATGAAACTCCAGGCATCATAAAACGGAAGGATGACTTTCTTATTAATAATCCAGCATTTGTTGGTCTTCCACCCATTGTAATAATGGATATTTTTACTAAACTCATTAGTATAAGAATACTGATAAGACAGCTCATCAAAAAGCCCAATGATACAATCCTCAATCCATTTTGTCAGGTTCTTGCTCATTTCCAACTGAATGGTGTAAATGTTATACAAGGAAAAATCGTAATCAGCCAGGGCATCTACCTTTTTCCGATATTCATCCAGAAGATTAGAAGTCATGCCATTCGTGAAGCGGGAATCCTGGAACAGTGCTGTCCAATACTTGTTTCGGACACTTTTTACATAGTCGTTAATCGTAAAGCTATCAGTTCCATTTACTTTTAACTCAATTAACGGACTTGCATATGGATTTTTCTGTAAAGAAGACATCAGAGAAGGCTCCATAGCCTGATACTCCCGGATAAGCTCTATACCAGCCTGTACTTCCAATTCGTATCGTTTTACCGTTGCCTTGACAAAATCATTTATACAAAGTCCCGTTTCTTTTTCCACCTTTTCGTCTGCATAATAAGCGGCCTTTAGCTCCGAAAAGATACGGGATGTCTTTTCTTTTTTTGGAATAGCAACTTTGATGACGGCAACTTCCACAGAGGTTTTTCGCTCTGCCTGCTCAAATGCACCTATTAAAAAGGAAATATCCGCCTGATAGGATTCTAACTGACGAAGCAATTCCTGTCTGGACAAGGAATATGGGTTCCGAATGGTTTCAGCATTCAGGATACAAATGATGCCACCTCCATCTTTCTGCATATCCAGTGCCTTTAACAAATGCTTGTCCCCATTACTGAAAGGTGGATTCATCACAATCAGGTCATACTCCTTATAAGTATGGAAGGTCAGAAAATCATCATGGACAACCCGGTAACCATTTCCCTTTAATGTTTTTTGCAAATCGCTGTCTGTTTCAATGCAGTCGATATCCAGTTCTCTGCTATACCGGTATCCGTTAGCACTTACATTCCCATGTTCCATCAAATACTGTACAATATCTCCTTTTCCAGCGGATGGCTCTAGAACAGTATGGATATCTTTCCATTCCATACCAGCAAAGATTTTCTCCAGAAGAGATGTAGGTGTTGGGTAAAATTCGTTGTTTAACATATTTGATTCCTCCTGTTTTTTATATTTCAGAAGTAATATGAGAGACATCTTCGTTTAAAAAAAATATGCAGATTTTCTTGCCTAAAAATTTCCGGTATATTTAGATGTGTTATACTATATTTGTCGATAAGACAACAGGAGCCGCAAGTTCTTCCTTCTGTTTTTGATATGTTCGTGTTTTATAGCTATGCGGCTCCTATATAACAGATTATCAGTTTAGGGCTTTTATCGGCCCGACTTTCGATACCCTCCTCGAAGAAAGCTGCCAGACGGTAGCTTTTTTCTTTTCTCCAAAATTTTCCATATTACAAACGATAATTACAAAATAGGAGGAATTCAAAATGAAAAAATTAAATGAATTAGAAGTAGGTACCAAAAAGGAATTGAATGTGCTGGTAACAGGTCTGGAAGAACGCATGACAAAAAACAACCGCCCATACGTTGTTTTTCAGGTGACTGATGGAGAAACCGTTGCAGATGTAAGGAAATGGGATGCTACGGTTGCGGAATATGAAAGCTATAAAGATACCGTTGTTAACATGGACATCCGAACTTCCGTGTATAACAATAACCGCAGTTATGATACCGATATGGTACTCCCAACCCCTCTTCCTGCGTCAGATTTTGTACGGAAGGTACCGGAAGATATCCAGATGATGATGGCATCCATCATGAATCGGGTGAAACAGATTGAGGCGACGGAACTTCGTGAGATGCTTATTGCCATCCTCATGGACTACAAACAGCCGCTTATGTACTGGGCAGCAGCAAAATCAATGCACCACAGCCTGTATGGAGGCCTGCTGTATCACATGTACCGCATGGGCAAAAATGCCGACTTACAGTGTGAACTTTATCCCATGTTGAATCGTGACCTCTTGATTTGCGGTGTGTATCTCCATGACATTGGCAAATTGATGGAACTGGACACTTCCATCATGGGCAGTGCGGAGTACACATTGACTGGAAGCCTTCTGGGACATCTGTATCTCGGTATGAACATGTTGGAAGATTATGCGCTCCGCTTTAAACTTCCGGAGGAACTGAAGTTACAGCTTCTGCATATGATTGCCAGCCATCATGGGAAACAGGAATATGGCGCCATTGTCGTACCCAAGACACTGGAAGCCGAAATGCTCCATTTCCTGGATATGATCGACAGCAAAATGTATGCAATGGAAGATGCTTTAACCAGCATGGGAGAAGACCAGAATTCTACTTTAGTAAAATCCATCAACACAACCATTTACCGCTTCTAACGCAAGACAAAAGCACACCTTGACGGTGTGCTTCTTGTTATTTTCGGTTGAGTGACAGCTGGGTACGTGTAAGGATTTTTATCTCTTCCCATCTGGACGGGAATTTTTGGGGAAATTCCGTTGCCGGTTTTTCTTTTAGCTGGTCGATAATTGCCATAATGGTAGGCACACTCATTTCTTCGGTCCAGTTCGTTGCCGGCAGGTATGGAAAATTAAGATTCTTGCAGAAGCACCTCAAATTCTCATCCATCCGAATCTGCAACGGTACTCCAATGGCATTTTCTACTTCAATGGAATGGTCCTCAGACATATACAGATATTGAAGTAGTGTTGCCAAATCCTCAAATCCGTTCACTAGCATATCCTTTGTTCTCATAGTATGTTTCCTCCTGTGATTATTTTCCTAAGAAGAATATGGATAATTCCTAAGAATATTTTTGACTGTTTTTTATGATTTCTACGATTTTCTTCAACTCTTCCAGGGAACAGAGTTCATAATCGTAAGACCGAAGGCCACAAAGAAACCGTACCAGCTGTAATTTTTCCACATAATCGTTAGCCTCTACCTTTGTCCGAAAGAGATAGGTTGTTTCCCCATAAGAAGTGTTTTCCAATAAATAATCAGTAGCATGATTTTCGTATTTCCGTTCCCAAATATCGTTAACGTATACATATTTCCTTCCAACTTTTTGTACTGTTACTTCTCTTATTTCCTGGTCTTTTCTCCGCCCGGAATGCACCGCAGCAATATAACAAGGCTCGCCAACAGAAAAATCCTTAATCGTAATCATAATCTCTTCCTCCTTTTCTTCCAGTATACCAGATGCAAAAATTTTCTGATTTTTTTCACAAGAAAAAGAGACGTCTTAACGTCTCCTTTCCTGTCTTCTCATTTCTCTGACAGCCAGTACTCCTGAACTGTTTTTAACTTTTCCTTTGGAACACATCCAACCAGGGCAGAATTTACAGCAAGAGCCATATCGATGATATAAAAATCTTCTCCATTCTGCATAATATCCAGACTCCATTGTCCATGAAGCGGGATATTTGGAAGCATCTGTTGTACCTTTTCTACCAGCATATCCTTATTCTCTTCATAGCGCTTCATTAACGTTTCTTCATGCTTCAGGTAGATAATATAGTCATGGACATTATGAGGACTGCCTGCATCTTTGGCATGACCGAACCGCTGTTTCATGATATCCGGTTCCCAATAAGGGCTGATGCCTAACACTTCATTGCTGTCAAAATCTACAAACAAACGGTATTCTGTATGCAACGGAAGCCCTTTGTAAATGCAAGGGTTGCTTTCCTTATCCTTAATATATTCTCGTACCACCCAGGTCCTGGTTGTCCCAGGTCCATAAGTACAGGGCTGCATCAAAGGAGAAGCCAGCTGGCAAGCCTGGTGGCTGATGTATAACAAATATTCGCCAAGCTCTTGTACTTCCTTTTCTCCATGCACATGTGCATTCCGGAAATCATATTTGCTGGAATATACCCCGGTTTTTACAAAATACTCCTGGTCGTTTTGCAAAAGAAATACTTCCTGACAATACCGGTTTACAATCTGCATGGTTGCCGGCGTCAGCAATCCATAATCCAGACGTGCAAGCTGCAGCATGGGAAGAGGAACCAGCAAGATGGTTGTATCTGGGATTTTAAAGAAGTCCTGTTTCTGGACACCCTTACATAACTGTGGAAACCAGTTTTCAATGCTATTCTGGTTCCGTCCAAGCATTTCATATATTACCGGATTTAAGTCTTGAATATCCAATCCTTGTCGGAATACATGATATAACCGTTGTTTCTTTTTCGGCTCCTTTTCTTTCAGATATTCCGAATAAATCCAGAGAATCATAGTTTCATCATCCTGTACATCCCGTTGCATATAACGGCTGGTAAGCTGTGGCGCTGCTTCTTTTGGAAACTCCTGAATTTCTTCTAGTGTAACCAAATCCTCAACGGAGGGAAAGCAGTCTACTGAGAGGCAGCCATCCTTCCAGACCATAGTGGAACTATACGCAAGCAGTTCCCTCACAATCCGCTCACAGATTTTATCCAGCTTCTCCGGTACTTGCAGAGCATCCTGATTTTCTTTTTTGATATCCTTGATGCTAATATCCAGGAAATTGTCTGTTTCCTGCTTCATGCCAATGGATTGGTAAGCATTTTCAAAAGATTCATATGCTTCTGGTGACATCTTAAGCATCTCTGCAATTTCTTCCTTGCTCAATTTATTTTTATTTGGAAATGGGAAATTCATAGTTTCTTCCTCCTGTTATAGTTATTTCTTTTAATATGGAAGATTGTCGCTTTGTACTTTGCAAAAAAGATGCCATAAAGGCATCTCATTTTACGCTTGTGTTACCATTCGTACCGCATATTCAACTCCTCCATGGAAAAATTTCCAATCCCCGAAGAAATCTGCACTGCCTTCCACACATGGAATGTTTTCAATATCTTCCCAAAGATCACATTTTTCCTTTAAATATCCGTCCACACTAGGTTCTCCATTTGAATTTAAAGAAATTTTTAGTTCCGCTGAAACATCCTTTGTAAATACAATTTTCTGGCGGAACACTACTCCCTGTAATGCACCATGCTTAGAAAATAGTTCCTTTGGATTCAACGTTAATATATCTCTAATATAGGAAGCTGTTGTTTTTGGCACGAATATGATTCTTTTGTAACTCACGATAATTCCTCCCGTTGTTTTGAATGTGCTTATTAATATGGAAGATTACCTCTGGTAAAATTTATGATTCATCAAAATGCTTACGTTCCCAGATTAGCTTTCTATGTCCCGTAGTAAGTTGTGTTGTTTTTTCTGGAATATTAGTATAACCATATACCCTCATTACATCAAAATCTTTTATTCTTCTATCTTTATTATATAATAAATTATTGCTATAACATTTTAGATTTAAACATTGAAATCCATTACAAAAGTCAAATATATCCCCATCTTCAAAAGGCATATATAAAACCTTTTCTCTGTTTCTGAGTTCTACCAAGTATCCATATTTTAAATCTGCCTTTGTGAACTCCTGTACTGCTTGTTCTTTTTCATTTTCTGTACTCATGTAATCACTCCATTCTAAGATTCTATATCCTTCCTCTTTATACCAGTTAACATAAGAGTAACAACCATTTGTGTCATAAATTGTTTCTTCTCCATAATCAAAAAAATACATATTCCTCCTAGTTTTTACCTTATCTACAGTATAATGAATTAACTTTTCTCTTGTTTTTTGTGCAAGAAAAAAGAGACACCGTATAGGCATCTCTTCGCCTGCAACATCAGCGTTTTTTCTTTTTCGGAATTAAACTAATTTCTGTAGAAACCGGCCTCTTCTTAACATTTCTTTTGACGGTAAGAAATGGCGACTGCTTCATAGACTTTCCATTGTTTTCCCGGTAGGAACATAAATACAAATGTTCCTTTGCCCGGGTCATGGCAACGTAGAACAGGCGGCGTTCTTCCTCGATTGCAGAATTACTTTCTGCTTTCACATAAGGGCATACACCGTCAACGCAATCAATGATGAACACATGTTTCCACTCCAAACCTTTCGAGCCATGCATGGTGCTTAACCGTACCCCGACCTTGTTGTTCCTGGCTTCTGCTATCATGCGGTTGTACCGGAGGATGTAATTTCCCCATTCCTGCCAGTCATTGTATTTCTCTGCATCTTCCTCATACTTCTTCCAAATACTGGTAAGTTCTGAAGCATCGGTGTTCCGGAATTTTGCATATTCATGAAGATATTTCATATATTCTGCAAACTGCTTCATACATTTTAAAAAATCAACTGGGTTCTGGCCCTTCATACGGCTTAACGCATAAAAGAACTCTGTAATGGCATCCATGGTATTGTTCCGCTTCCACTGTACTGGGTTTAACTGGTAAGCTACCTGTCGCATCTTCTTCATATCAAGGCCTGCTTGGATATATTTGTAATCCTGCAGGAACCGTTGCGGATGATTCAGCACCCGGAATAGGTCCTGCCTGGTCCACCCGTCTTCTTCAGCCAGTTTCCTGTAGCTTTTGATATCCTCGAACATCCAATGCTGATACCGGCTTGGAATTTTCTCTGTAGAGACAAAAGGAATTTTCATGCTCATCATAGTATCTGCCACTAATTCGGCTTGCTGGTTGGTACGATATAAAATAGCAATATCCGATGGATCTTCCCCATTCTGGATTAATTCCTGTATCATGGCAGCTATCTTTAGAATTTCCTCCGGACGGTCCTTAGACACATATTGCCTTACGGTCCCTTCTTCTTCATGAAACGCCTGGAATTCTTTTGCAAAGCGGCTGGTGTTGTTTTTTATCAACTGGTCAGCTGCTTTGATGATGCCGCTGCAGGAACGGTAATTGGTGTTCATGCGTACAAACTTGACATCAGGGTAAAAGTCCTGGAAACGAAGCATAACCTCTGGTCTGGCTCCTCGGAATCCATAAATAGACTGGTCATCATCTCCAACTACTGCAAGATTTCCATACTCACCTGCTAAAAGATAAATTAAATCCCTCTGCAGAAAGTTGGTATCCTGGTACTCATCCACCTGGATATATTGATATTTCTCCCGTAACCATGCCAGACATTCCTGATTTTCCTGCATACACTGATAAGCTTTCAACAACATATCATCAAAATCAATCAACCGATAACGAGTTTTGTACTCCTCATATTGTTCAAACATCTGCTGGAATAATTTCTGGTCATCACAACACTGCGGCCGGTACTCCATCAAATCCAGACTGTTGTTTTTTACTACGGAAATATCCGTAACCAGCAGTTTGATAAATTCAGTCTTATCATTAATTTGCTTGTTTCCTCGCAGTGCCTGAAAGAAAAATTCTTGAGCATCCGAAAGGATATTATCATTGGTTAACCCGCAGAATTTCTTTAAAATAGCAAGGCACAGGGAATGGATTGTGCAAAAGGTTACTTCGTCCTGTCCGTACATTTTCTGATATCTCTCTTTCATTTCCTTTGCCGCCGCATTGGTGAAAGTAATCATTAAAATATGGGATGAATCAATTTCGCAATCTGCCACCATATGATGAATCCGGCGTACCAAAGTGGTGGTTTTTCCGCTTCCTGGACAGGCAATGACAATTAACTGCCCATCAATAGTTTCTATTACTTTTTCTTGTGCTTTATTTGCAATCATATTATTTTCCTCCTCTTTTACATCTGCAAAAACAATATGGAAGATTCTCTGTATACAAAATACTTCTGCTATAATATAATTATAATACAAAAGATACGATTCCTGTTTTTTATGCAAGAAAAAATTAGGAAACAGTCAACTACTCGGTAATTGAATTACCGAGCATGTAGTGTTCGTAGTTCATACGGGTAGTTGAGCAGAGACATGATAGCTTGCGTTCTCGTTACGAGATGACACTTTTGGATACTTTCTAGTCCAAAACACTGCAAAGCAGCTACCAAAGTCTAAGAAAACAGTAGTATTCGGTATACACAGGCTTACCACCGATGCAGGTACACCGTTGTATCTGCGGTACTGTATACCACAAAAGAAAGGAGGCATCTGATGCCAGAGTATATCTATGTGGTAGGCATAGACGGGAAACCGCAGATGCCTACAAGACGCAGGAGACATGTGAATAAGTTATTAAATACAGGCAAAGCACGCATAGCCGAACATGTCCCTTTTACCATACAATTGTTATATAAAAATGAACCAGTTTTACAACAAATCATAATGGCAGAAGACCCGGGACGTACCAATATTGGTGCAGCAGTCGTAGGTCTGAAAGGGCAGTTATACCTGCCGGCAGTTGTAGAAACCAGGAACAAAGAAATCCGCAAGCTGATGGACAAACGCCGGGCTTGCCGCAGGGCATCCAGAAATGGGGAACGGAAAGCAAGGCAGCGCAGGGCAAAACGTTTTGGCACGATGCTAAAGGCCGGCATGCTCATGCGGAAACTGCCCCAGTACGGGGAAGATGGCTTTATTACCTGCCATGTGATCCGCAATACCGAGGCAAGGTTCTGCAACCGGAAACATCCAAAAGACTGGGTGACACCAACGGTAGAACATCTGATCCGGACGCATATCAACCTGGTGCATAAGATGCAGAAGTTCCTGCCTATTACGGATGTGGCAATTGAGGTCAACCGCTTTGCATTCATGCTGCTGGATGACCCAACGGTTGCTGGTGTTGATTTCCAGAAAGGCCCACTGAAAGGGTACAGCAATGTCAATGATGCTGTATTTGACCAGCAGGATGGGAAATGTCTGCTTTGTGGTCAGCCAATAGAGCATTATCATCACATAATACCAAAGTCGAAAGGTGGTTCCAATACATTAGAAAATATCGCTGGACTATGCTGTAATTGCCATGATACAGCACACAAAAATGAAGATGTCCAAAAAGCATTAAAAGACAAAAAGTCAGGGCTGATGAAAAAGTACGCCGCCCTTAGTGCATTAAACCAGGCCATCCCGTTTATCTACAAACGGCTGGTGGAGGAATTTGGCAAAGAGCATGTCTTTACCTGTACGGGAAGGGAAACTGCACTGGTACGCAAAAGTCTTGGTTATACAAAGACGAAAAAGAACCAGCTGCATGAGGTAGATGCCTACTGCATTGCATTATTGGCGTTAGGCTGTACAGATGCAGTGCTTCCAACCTTTGAGCATGTTTATCAGATGAAGCAGTTCCGTAGGCAGAACAGGGCAAATATCAACAACCAGCGGGAACGCAGTTACTATTATGAAGGCAGGCTTGTTGCGAAAAACCGAAAAGACAGAATCGAGCAAAAAGACGATTCGCTGGAAACCTGGTATCAAAAAATAGTGCAGCAATATGGCGAAAAAGAAGCAGAGCGTAGACGTTCTGTTTTACAGGTTAAGAAAAGTACCAGGCATTATAATACACCTGGACGTGTGGCACCTGGGGCAGTCTTTTACTGCAATGGGGAACGCCATGTATTAAATGGACAGATTACAAATGGACAATATTTTAAAGCAGTTGGCGATGCGAAAACGAATTATCCAGCAAAGAAGTGCCGAATTGTGAAACAAAACGAAGGTCTTGTATTTCTAGGGTAGGGCTTCGCACAATTCATCACGTATATTGAATATACGTGCCTTCTTGTAAGTCGTTTCGTAAAATTCGGATTATATGCGTATTTTCTTGCCCAAAAATTTCCGGCATTTTTCAATCTGTTATACTATAATTGTCCCAAGGGACAGAGGGTTGCCACTCCTCTTGTTTTGTTCGTGATTATAAGGTGGCCCTCTAAACTAAAACAATTATCTTGGCAATCCGTGCCAATTATTATCTCTTCCTCTCTTTTTCGAAGGCCGTCCAGTATGGGCGGCCTTTTTGTTGAAAGAAAAAGAGACACCATAAAGGCATCTCCTATTTCTCAAAGATTAATAACACAGAACCTATCAGCTGAATGGTATTAACCAAACAATATCCTTCTTCCAGATATTCTTCAATAGCTTTTCGTGTTTCGTTGTCGTTTTGAGATTCTACCATTTTCTGCTTCTTTGGCGCAGTAAGTCTTGGCAGTTCCTGTATGAGTATGTCAGCCAGGTCATTCCCTTTTACTGTATTCCAGAAATCGAACATGTTTCTTCCTCCTCTTCCTTAGCATTTTCATGAACAAATCCTCTGATTTCTGGCGGAAGATCCTTCTCGTACTTTTCATATTTTTCCCGAAGTTCCTTCATCTGTTTTTTCAGAGAAGCCATTTCTCTCAATGCAAACGCAAAATCAAAAATGCCATTGTCCTCGTATGGCTGTACCATCTTTTTATAAGAATTATATTCTGGACATCCGCAACAGAAACTTGTATCTTTACATTTTTGGCATGGTGCATCAGGAAGTAGCTTTTTTAACAATTCCAGGTCCGTTTCTGTAAATTCATAACTAACAGTTTCAGTTCCATTTTCTTTGATAATGATTGTCTTCACATTCATTCCTCCTATGTTCTTATTTTAATACCAATATGGGAAAAGAAGAAAAAAATTTGTACTCAGAAATATAAAATCGATATTCTTCCATATTCCTATCGAAAAAACAAATACAGGAGGAAACAATAATGAAACTTACAAAGAAAGATATGGAAATTTTAAAAAGCATGGGATACGTTGATTGGGATTTGCAGCAGATTGAAGCAGCATCCAATGATACTTCTTACAGAATTGCAGGAACGGATAAAACTTTTTCAGAAGAAAAGGCGTTAGAGCTTCTGGAGCGGAAGGCTTTTCTTAGCGGATTGGCTAGAAGCACCTTTTCTGGCACTTCATACAGAAAGGAATTGAATGGAACCCGTACTATCATGATTGAATCCAGGGATTTCTTTCTCTCGAAGGAGAAAAAAGACATTTACGAATGTTTCGAGGAAGCTGTTGAATTTTCAGAACAGTATGACAGTGCTGCATATGATTCCACTACATTGTATTTTAAAACATCCCCAAGGTTCTTGGCTTTTACAAATCAGGATCATGAAGAAATTACGTGTGCAGAAATCAGCTTAGAATTTCCACGGAACATGAAATCATTAAAAGATACTTCTGTCGAAATTTCACCGGTATTAGATGGCAGATGCTTCGATTGGTGCGATTTTTGCCTTCCCTATGAACAGGTTGATATTTTGTTTGCAATTGCAGTAAAAGCATTGGACAATTCCAAAAAAGAATCAAAATCCAAAACCACAGATAGAAGCGAATCCACACTAATTGATGGCATAACCGAATGCTGTGGATATGATTTTGGAATGGATACAGAATTTGCTAACTTCTGCCCTATTTGCGGAAAAAAATTAATTCGAATTTAAGTTTCAAAAAAAAGGATACTGCACTTGGCGGTATCCTTTCTTTTTCTTAACGGAAGAAACTGGAGAAAAATCCCTTTTTCAATAGTTCTCCCCGGTACTTATCCTGAATCAAATTTTCCACCTTTGGCTGCTTTAGCCAGGACGGAAATTCTGCCAGCAAGCGGTCATAAATTTCGTCATCAGATATATCCAGCACATCATTTAATGCAAAAAAATTTGCATTATCTACATATCGGCCGGACATTTCATCGAGACGTTGCAGAAAACCAAATCTCGCATCCCCAATTCCCACAAACTGCCAGAAAATCGGAGTTTTTGAATTACGAATTAGTTCTTCCTTTGCTTCTGTACGGTCAGAGCAGTCACCATCTGTGATAAAAATTACATAGTCTGCAATTGGAGCTGGTTCTTCCACAATATACCTTTCAACCACATCTTTCATAACTGGGGCGTAGTTCGTTCCTCCCATGCGGAATCCCTTTCGCAAAATTTCTCGATCTACATATCCGTAATAATTCTGAATATTCGCATCTGGAAGCCTCCGATAAGAATTCTCGAAAATCCAGACCTCCATAGCACCATTGTCATCGAAGTTTAATGCAATTGGTAACAGTCGCTCCAGTGTAGCCTGCACAGTGCCGTTTTGATATAATTCTCTCATGGAACCAGAGTAGTCTAATACAACAGCAACTCTAGCTTTTGTATCCAGCAGCTTATTTTTCTGAAGGCACAATTCTACCTTATCCTTTCGCAAATCCAGCAGATTCTTTGACTCTTCTTTTGTTAAGTTTAGCAAATTCATCATCTTCTCCTTTCTAATGAGCATGGAATGTAATTCCATTGATTTCTACTTCACTATCTTTAATTGGGCAGAGCAGATAACGCTGACCATCAATTTCTTTTACAAACACATCTCCAGCCAGTTCCGGGTCTGTCTTAATATCAAAGTAATTATTTTTGATGCAGTAATGTTTGGTATCCATCAATCCATCCAAACGAAGGCGTCCGTTTTCCCCAATTTTATTCAGGATGATCTGACTAAATGTTTCAATATTATCTTCAGGGACCTCACAGTTCCGAAGCATTTTTTCCATCATATTTAACCCGCAGCTAGGAGTCACTTCATCCGGTGTAGCCTCCTGCATCTCCTGAATCTGATTATACAGATGTCCTACAATCTCCATGGAACCAATGCCACTTTCTTCTAAAGAAGAATGAAAAACATCCATCTCTTCATCAGTGCTTAACGGCCTTACTTTTCCTATCATACATTCAACCATAGCATCCTGTTTTACAGATGGTTTTTTGGTATAATACAAAACACTGTGCAAGTCTTCGCAGCGATCGTTAAACGCAGGATATAAAAATGCATCAGTAGGTGGACTAAGAAGCATATCTCTTACACGGCCGCAGATTACCTTCTTGTTGGCATCGCAAACTAATTTATCATCTGACAACTGAACCGGACACAAGGCAATTTCAACAAACTCATAGACGTATCCTTCTTCTCCTGGCACATCATAAACTCCATGTGCTTCTAAAATGACATATTTACTGCTGGTCTGGTAAGTATCAATAATCGTTCGAATCAGATCTGCTTCTTTCATTTTACGCAGTTGCTGGAAAGCATTTTCTTCTTTACTTCCGCCATCTACTGTCGGAAAATCCATGGTGTAAAGATTTTTTCCAATTTTCCCGGTTAATCCTTTTTTTAACAGGTCTAAATACTGCCCTGCTTCTTCTTCTGGCATTTGATGTAAATACTCTTTTTTGGAAAACAAAATATCCTTTTCTTCTGTTACATAGGTCATGGAAATAGCATCCACAACGGCATGCTTCACTGTAAACTGCTTTTTAATCTCTGAAACTTCTTTCTTATTCACAATATAATTTCCTTTCTAAAAAAATCATAACCAGTTACGAATCTTTGTTCGATTTATCTTTCGAACATTTCTCCTGCATCATATCAAATATGGGATTTTTCCGTATTTTTGAGCATAAAAAAGAGACACCCTAAAGGCATCTCTTCGTAGGATTACTTCATTAACAGGGACGGATCTCCAATCCTCAGATGTGCATATTCATTAAAATCTTTGTCTGATGATTTTAATAAACGCTTGATTCCATCCATATCAATCTTGTCCGGCTGTGGAGTTCGGAATTCTTTTGGCACCTTTTCTGTATTATCAATAACAACAGAAGGCACACCATCTCTAATTGTATAAGAATACAATTCCGTTTTCACTTTTCTCTTATCCAGTGCGATCATAGATTCTTTGATGTTCTTTTTCAAACGATCAATCTGATTCTTGATGGTTTTCTTTCTTGCATTTAACCGCTTCTCTTCTTCTTCAATTCCTGCTGCCAATACACTAAGATTGGTAATTACTTTACCATAATTCTCAAGTTTTTCTTCATAATCACCATCCATAGCATCTAAGGTGTCCTGAACCATTTTCGGATCAACATCTGGGTCCATCATCATTTCCTGCAATGCCAAAAAGTTCCCTGTTAAATTGTATAAACTCATTCCCATTTTAAATTCCTCCATTTATAATTTTAATCAGAAAGAATATGGGAGAATTCGAAAAAATACATAACCGAATGGAATCCTAGACGCTCAAATCTCCTAAGAAATTCCCGTCCGGTTTTCTTAAACAACCGTTTTAATCCCTGGTAACGCTTCCTTACTTACCTTCAATGGCTCTCTGGCATCCACACACCACTCATTTCTCTCTTCCTGGTTCTTCCAGAGTTCGTGCCGTACCACCTGCCAGATATCCTGTGCAATCAGCTGCTCGTTTGTCTTTTTACACCTATAATCCCATCCAAGCATCCGGCCTACTGTTTCGAAAACCAACTGTACATCATCACGTTTGCATAAGAATCGCTCAAAATTTTCTTTATGGTTCGGATGATTCGGGGAAATGTCAATGCACTGCAGTGCCAAGGATTCTGCCAACATATTCCATTGATTCATTCGAATCCGGAAATATTCTTCCAAGGCTTCTTTTAACACCACTGCCTGGGCTTCGCTTAACTCCAAAATATATTTTTTCTTGTTTTCTGTTTGCATGATATGCTCTCCTTTCAGTTCCACAAATGGTATACCATCCTGGTCGTTTTTATCCAGCCACCCGCCACCGAAATACTCAATAATATTCTGCATGATTGCCGCACTATCCTCGAAATATCTCAGAGTTAAGCTGGTGTATTCAGAGCATTCCATTTCTTCTAATCCAAGATTTTTATAGTATTCCAGATTTTCTAAATGATTAATGTTATTGTAATAGTAATGCAACCACAACTCCTGCCCTTGGCAGCAGAATTTTATGATGCCAGTATCTGCATACCAGTACTCAGAATCTTCGCTGTGTTCGTTGACCAGATAATCCCAGGTTATTTTTTTGATGGATGAAATGTTACTTCTTGTTACATTGCTTTCTGCTGTCAGATCCCAGTGTTTTTTAATGTATTGACAAATGGCATCCGCTGTAATATAGCCCTTGATGCGGCCTATAGTATCTGTACTCATATTTTCCTCCTATAACGATATCCCATGTATTTTATAATGACCTAACTTACCACCCAATTTGCGATAATCCGCATCAATATAAATACCGCCTCCGCACAGTGCTTTCCGGCTGCATCCGGAAGACTTCCTCTTCTTTCGGATTCTGGTATCGTATGTCTGATAATATATCCTTTTTAGATGATAATGTATATTCGCCAATCGGTCATAGTAGCGATATTGCTTATTCATTTTATGTTCTGAAGCCGATTCAAGTTCGTCTTCGATTTCTTTGACTACGACCTTTAATTCAGCACAAAGAACATTTAATTGCCCAATGTCCTCCTTGGCTTTGTCATACCGATTAGCCCAATACTCAATATTTAATCGATTAATTGTTTCCACTGTAAACTCCTCCATTTATTCATTCATTATAAGAAATATGAGAGTTTTTCTGATTTTGTGGCAAGAAAAAAGAGATACCGAAGCATCTCTTCTTCCTCAATTCAGCGTGGCCGGCCTAGTTTCGATTTACAAAAATTTTCCGGATCATATCTACCGGGATGACTAAAAGCCCCAGCAACATAGCTGTTACTAATGCTTTTATAGTCAATGGACAGGTATGGAATACTTTTCCACCAATCTGAATGATAATGGTCTGCATAATAAAGATACCGCCCATCACCCAGAGGAAATTCTTGTTAGAACCAATATGCTCAAACAGATTCCATTTCTCAGAACGTGTATTGAAAGAATTGAAGATGATTGCATAAATAAAGAATGCAAACATAAAGGTTCTTTCATACAGCAATGAATCTGCTACACCAGCCGGTGTTACATACTCTACAATCCCGCCAACATTTTCTAAAATCAGAACAGAACCTAACGTGATAAAGATGCCGGCTGTTGCAATGGCTGTCTTAATATTTTTTGTCAAAATACTATCCTGTCTTCTTGCAGGTTTTTCTTGCATGTATCTGTCTAATACCGGTTCTTTTCCAAAGGCAAGAGCTGCCAAGGTATCCATAATCAGGTTAATCCATAAAATCTGTACAATATTAAATGGTTCACCCCATCCCAAGATAGGAGCAATGATATTCATTAATAAGGTACTTACGTTTACCGTTAACTGGAAAATCAAGAACTTTCCAACGGATTTTGCCATGGTACGACTGTTTAATACACAGTCTTTGATGGAGGTTAAAGAGTTATTTAAGATAACCACATCTCCAGCTTCTTGTGCCACACTGGTACCATCGCCCATCGCAAATCCGATATCAGCTTGCTTTAAGGCAGGGCTATCGTTGACTCCATCCAAGCTATCTTAACAATCGGTCGTTACCCGATTGCAATCGAAAATAAATTATACAGCTAATACCTCGTCAATCGGCAAATTGCGGCGTAATCTACTGTAAATGGTACTGCGCTTTAACCCTAAAATTTTAGACCATTCTGTTAAAGTATGTGTTTCATTTTGATAAGTAATATAATGATTGCTTGTTCGATTCTTTGATTGTTCAGAAAAAGAAATCCAAATACAATTTTCTGGTGAATAACCTTTTGTATTATCTATACGTTCCAAGGTTAAATTATCTGCATAACCATTTGCTAACGCCCAATCCTGAAATGGTTTAAAATTATTCCATTCCTCACAGTAATGAATACCTTTTTTATAATAATGTTTAGCCGATTTTGTATTTGGATTATCACATCTTTTATGCATTCCGTCCCAAATTTCATATAAACGAGATTTTCTATTGCGATATGCACATCCATGTTTTAAATTTCTAGCAATACGTAATTCTTGATTCAAACAACCACAACTTTTTGTATTTTTATATATGAGAGAACTTGCACGAATATGTTTTGCTAATGTCCCACATGAGCATTTGCAATCACAATAAACACGTCCATTCTCTTTATACATTTCTACAATAGTTAATCTACCAAAAGTTTGCCCACATTCAAGTATCAACACATTACCGTTTTTCTGTTTATATTCATATTCAATCATTTATCTACGTACTTTCTTTATTTTCGATTCTCTATCCTTTCGATAGACGTTGCGACTATATCTTCATCTTTGCCAAACTGTACGTTCAACCGAAGATGTCCCTCCACTTCGATATCACTTGATACCTACATCTATAGTCTGTGAGGATTCCCCTCATCAGGGCTTTCCTGCTGATAGCGATTTGTCACTACGACTTAGCACCTTTTTGACCGTCAACAAATCCAAAAGGCTTTTATTTCAGCATATCGCATCCAAAGGGTTTTTTCCGTCTTTCGACCGCATTCACGCTTGCGCTTCTCTCATCACTACGTTGTAGCCCCTTTGGCTCTTCTTCACTTCCCAGCATTTTCAAAGAGATTTACGCACTACATTTCTGTAATACGGGGCAATGGTGTCTACCCGTCATACCTACCACATCATCTAAACTCTGTGCAATCGTTACCAATCGCTTTTTATCCAACGGTTTTGCACGAGAAACTACTTTCAAGTTCGGAAGTGCTTTGGCTACCTCCTCATCGGACATCCGCTCTAACATTTCGTGTGTTAATACTACATCGGATTCATCACATAAAATACCTGCTTCTTTTGCAATGGCTACCGCTGTCTCTTCAGCATCACCTGTTACCATAACAACCTGGATACCTGCCTGGTTCAGCGTATGCACTGTTTCAATAGCATCTTTTCTTACATTGTCACGTAAACAAAGCACTGCATACAAAACTACTTCATTTCCGGCAACCTTAGCTACCGACAATAATTTCATGGTACGTTTCGCCTGTTCATCCATCTTAGCCAAGACTTCTTTTTTCAGGTCATCTGTAAAGTTCTGCTTCGTTCCATTTCTGTCCATGTAATGTGTCACTTTATCCAAGATGTTCTCTGTGGCACCTTTCCAATACACACTACCATCTTTCATCGTTACGGTTGCACATTTCTTTTCGGAGTCAAATCCACTGATTTCCTCTACCTCATCCATATCATACTGACCATCCTGATATCCATGTGACAATGCGTATGTTAACAAAGCACGGTCCATATTATTGGAACCTACGGCTGTATTTTCAGCAGACACTTTCGCTAAGTTATTTAATGTCAATGCTTTCATAAAATCTTCGTGCTGAATAGCATCCGTTACAAGACCATCTCCAAGAATAAATTCGACCAGACCCAATTTTCCTTCTGTGATCGTACCTGTCTTATCGGAAAATAATAAGTTTAAATATGCTGAATCCGCAAACGCAGCTTTATGTGACACTAAGATATGTTTTTTATACATGTCTTCCGTATTCATTCCCTGTACCAAGGAATTCATCATTGGCAACCCTTCAGGTACCGCCATAATGATAATACTTGCAAACAACATGATATAAGAAGCCGCCATCATTCCTACGGCAGCAGCACTTAACACGAATCCTTCACCGGTTACTGTCATGAAAATATTTAAAAGAACTGCAATGGTAGCTGCTGCTGTTCCCAATTTTCCAATCATAACTGCTACTTTTTGCAGTTTCAAGGAAGAAGTATCCATACGCTCTTCTGCATCGGTATCGGTTAAGGATTTGTTAATCTTTCCTAATTCAGACTCATCACCGATAACAGTTGCCACCATGTATGCCTCGCCACTGGTTACTACAGAACCCATAAATACTTTATCTTCGCTTCCATAGTCGGTTGACTCTGCATTTAACATATCTTTTGCGGCAAATTTCTTTTCGTCCCTGCTTTCACCATTTAGAGCAGCTTGTGAAACAGCAATATGCCCTTTGATAAGCAAACCATCTACCGGTACCTTATCACCGGCTTGGATCAAAATTACATCACCTTTCACCAGTTCGCTGGTTAAGATATTGACCAACTTTCCACTTCGCATTACTTTTGCATATGTCCGGTTATATTCTTCCTGTAAAGCGTCTGCCCTGGAAGTATTTTTATACTCCGTTAATGTAGAGAATCCGGTAGATAAGGCAATGGCTACGATGATACTAATAACTTGATAAATGTCATTCCCCGTAGACCATCCAATAAGGATCATGATGACTTTCATAATCAAAGCTGCAAACAACACTTTGATCCAAATATTATTACATGCATCCAGAAACATCGATAAAATACTAGCTTTCGGCTTCTGTGCCAATTCATTTGTACCATACAGTTCTTTTGATTTTTCAACTTCCCGTTCATTTAAACCTTTTAAAGAACGGATTTCGTTTTGTTTTTCAGTTTTCAAATTGTAACCTCTTTTCTGTTATTCTTATAAAAAGAGGGACAGGTAATCGTCCCTCTCTGCTTTCTATGAGAAATACGCTGCCAAATCGTTCAGGTCTGCCTGTTTTCCTTCTCCGATCGCTTTGTAATCCCACTCACTGCCATTTCGGACCAGTTTAGAGAAGATGATGGCTGTGTCTGTAGAATAGTCTGTATTCAGCTGGAACATACCCATTTCCTGCTTGCTCTCCTGATTGACTAAATGAACCCTTGCATTTTTCACATGTCCAAATGTCTGCCCTTTTTCTTTTGCCTCGTAGATAACAATGCAAAAAACAACTTCGGTAACGGATGAATCCAATTTTGACAATTCAACCTCAATCATTTCATCGTCACCTTCTCCTGCACCAGTTCGGTTGTCTTTGTTCAAGAAAATACCGTTTCCTTTTTTATGTCCAAAGTAAATCACATCTTCCCCTGATGTAATCCTTCCACTGTGTAACAGGAACGCTGTTAAATCCAGGTCAAAATCTCTCCCGTTTGTAGCTACATCCCATCCGGCTCCTACCAGTATTTTTTCCAGCCCTGGGTTTCTTTTTGTTAAATCTAATACCGGGTTTTTCTTTAAATCTAAAATAATTCCAGCAGATGTTTCTGGTACTGATTGTGCTGCTGTTGATGTTTCCCCTAATACGTTTCCGAAATCAATTGCCATAGTTTTATTCTCCTTTTCTAACGAATTTTAGCCGCAAGGCTATGAATTGTCTCATTTTCATATTCTCCCCTGGCCTTAAAGCTCCAGGCTCCCATATCACGGTAAAGCTCTGCCACTACAACAGCTGTATGCTCCCCGCCATCCTTAGTGAGGTTATAACGACAGATTTCTCGGTCTCCATCATCTGTATTGACCAGTCTTACATATGCGTTTTTTACTCCTCGGAAGCTTTTTCCATTTGCGTTATAAATGACAACCGCAAAGACAATCTTTTCTACCTCAGAAGAGATTTCATCTAAGTTCACGAAAATATTTTCGTCATCTCCATCGCCTTCCCCGGTCAAGTTATCCTTATCCAGATAGATGCCAATAGCATGTTTCTTTCCATAATAAATACAAGGGTTGTCCCTTCGAATTGGATTTCCATTGCTGTCTAAGAGGTATGCACACAAATCCAAATCATAATCAGATCCAAAGTGCACCATATCCCAGCCTGCTGCCAGACGTAGGTTTCTTAAATCAGGGCTTACCTTATCTAAGTTTAAAATCCCGTCTTTTTTCAAATTCAGACCTGGTACGGCTGGAGGTTTTTCCATTTTTGTCTGTTCTGGTTCTTTCTTCTTCAGATTGAATAATCCCATATACATTTCCTTTCTGCCCTGCCATAAGGCAGGGACTTTGACTACATGTATCTGCTTAACAAGTCATTTAAATCGCCCTGGCAGCTTTCACCAATGGCTTTAAATTCCCAACCATCCCCACTGCGGAACAGTTCGCAGAAAATCACTGCAGTATCCGTAGATGCAGCATCTGTTAATGGAAATTGGCAAAGTACACGCTCGTTGTCATCCGCATCCAGAAGTCGGACATATGCATTTTTGACTTTCCCAAATACCTGTCCCTTTTTCTCTGCTTCATAAATCGTTACGACAAAAACAATGCTGGATACGGTTGGGTCTAATGCTTCTGTATCAATCTGAATACGTTCATCGTCGCCCTCCCCAGCACCGGTGCGATTGTCCTTATCCAGGGAAATTCCTTGTTGCTGCTTCTGTCTGAAGTAAACGACATCTTTTTCTGCTTCCCGAATCCTACGGTTTTCATGCAGCAGAAATGCCGCAATATCCAAATCGTAACTTGCTCCAATTTTAGGGACGTCCCAGCCAGCACCAAGAATCAGATGTTTTAAAGCAGAGCCGGACTTTGTAAGATCCAAAATCTCCTCTTTCTCTAAATTCAGGATTCCGGCGGAAGTATTACTCTTTGTTCCAAAATCAATCATGTTGTAATCTCCTTTCGTAATTTCTACCATCATAGTAAATATGGAAGTTTATCTGATTTTTGGGCATGGAAATTTGCATGTTTTGAAAGCACAAAAAAAGAGACGTCCTAAAGACATCTCTTCCTCATAACTTAGAACTAATGCAATTCCATGTGTTGCTGCCCAGTGAAGACTCTCCCACCGATTTTATTTCATAAAACCAGAAGGAGCCTCTAACTGCTAAACATGCAAGTTAGTGGAAGCCAGCTGTTGCAAACTTCACCTGGTCTGGCTCTGGACAGCTGCACAGAATAGCTGAACCCTTTCGGGGAGAAAACTTTCCCCTCGGGGATAGTGCTATTCTTGTAGGCTGTCTTTTTACAAAGAGGATGGATTTCATCCTCGGATGGAGGGGGCGTCGCATGGTTCCCCTCGTCTGTTGGTTCCATCCTCTCTGTAAATTAAGTATAGCAAACATGAATTTTATTCTTATTTTTAGGCAAGAAAAAATGACGTTTTTCAGGTATAGTAATACAGAAATTCTTTAAATACAGAAATCTTTCAAAAAATGACGGCATTCATCCCCAATGGAATCGAAGATTTCATATGGGGTCTTCTGCCTGTTTTTAATGATAAAATATGAAGAATTTTAAAAAGAAAAAAGCCACCGTCTGGCAGCTTTCTTCAAGGAGGTCTATCGAAAGTCAGGCTGGCAAGCCCTAAACAAATTGTCTGTGATATGGGAGCCGCAAATCTATGGAAAACACGAACTATACAAAAAACAGAAGGAAAAACTGCGGCTCCCGTTGTCTTATCGACAAATACAGTATAACACATGTAAAAATCTTAAAAATTTTGGGGCATGGAAATCTGCATGTTTTCTCACGCACCAAATCCCTTTTGTTTCATTTCCTGCTTCATTTGTTCTAAAACCAGAGAATCCTGGGAACGCTTTGATGCCAATTCTTCCTGCACTTGCTTGGTTTCCTCAATCCCTTCTTTAATGGTTGCATAAGTTTTCTGCAGTGTTTCAATCTGAATGGAGCTTCCACCTGACATTCTTGCAATGTTAGTTGATTGTTGTGCAGTATTCTGTGCATTTCTAAGAAGCAACTCATTCGTTTTATTATCCAGCTCCTGCATAGCTTTTGCCTGGATTGCCTGACGTTTTAACTGTACTGCCTGCACCAAGCACTGCTTAAAAATCGGAAGTGTGATGATAAAAGAACTGTTAATCTTCCGCAACAGATTATAATTACTCATCTGCATGGTCTGGATCATCGGACAGGTCTGCATAGCCACATTTTCTGCAATCTGAAGGTCAAATACTCTTTGTGCCAGCATCTCCTTTGCCATGTCCAGATTCTGTAAAACCATCTGTTTTTCTTCCGGACTCTGGGAGGAATTCTGCTCTACCTGTTTTTTAAAGTTTTCTATTTCTTCTATACCAATTTCTCCGGCAACCACATATTTCTCCAGTTGCTGAAAGAACTGCACATTTGCATCATATTGCTTTTTCAGGTTATCATTTGCCTGGTAGATTTCACGTTCATACTGCTTTAATAACTGATAAATCTTATCAACTTCTTTTCCCATAGTGTCATATTTGGAAAAGATTTTATCAACAGAATCCTTTGCTTTTCCAAACAACTTCTGTAATGCATTCTTTTCTTTTTCTGGGTTTTCAATCTCAGTAACATCAAATTTATCCATGATTTTGGTAAGCTGCGTCAGCATCTGGCTTACTTCCTCTGTCTTTACTGCCTTCATGGAATTTAATAACTCATTAGAGATTCTCGAAATCTCTTCACTTGGTGTTTGCCCAAAATATAAAATACTGTTTGCATCCTGGATATTAATTTCTCCTGTCATGTTCTGCACTTCTGGCAGCTGGCGTAAAGCCAGCTTATAGGACTGGTTATCCTGTAAAACAGGTTCTTTGGATGTGTCAATCAAAACAACTTCCTGTGACATAATTTTATTCTCCTTTTACTTTGAAAAATCTTCGAAACAGTGATTTCTTTTCTTGCAATACGTGCTCTGCAGTTTCTTCATAAACCATAGTCTCTAATCGAATCGTGTCATAATAATCTTTTGAAAAATAAGACAAATTACATAAGCCGGCAGGATTGAATACTACTAAGTCAAACCCCACCTGGAAAAGAAATGCAATCAATAACTGTACTTGTTCGAATAACTCTTCTTCCTTTTCCAAAAAGAATACCGCTTTGGGTACTTGTTCCGTGTAATCGAAATTATCTATCATACGGATGAGGTTTGGATGCAGGTGCAACAGGAACATCAATGCCTGCAGCCTTTCTTCTTTTCCAAACGCTTTCGTAAGTACATTGGTCTGTAAAAGCGTTTCATTGATTTTTTCCAGAATAAAACCTTGTACCTCTTCGCTGTACCTCCCTAACGGATAGAATTCACATTCCTTTATCTTTTCCTTAGAAAAACCACCATCCCCCGTCATACAAAAAGAGAGACTTAACATATCATCTCGGCTTAACTGTTGTGGTAGTAAAGAAGTTCCCCCATCGGACAAAAACATGGTATGGTTCCCTTCTCGCAACTGTTTTACCAATTCCTGGTACTGCCTGAAGTCCTCATATTCCCCTTCTATCTTTTGGAAGAAATGTGGTACATGCACCGACTTTCCGGTTACGGAAAATCCCTGGCGGACCTTGGCTGGTTCTTGGTAGTTATACAGCAGATCTGCAAGTGTTCCATGCAATAATACAGGCTTGGTAGTTCCATCCCGAAATTGCCAGGGCTTAAATACACCATCCGTATAAAACGTGGATTCAAGCTCCCGTTCCAGTTCCATTCCACCTGTAGTCTGCTGGCTTATCACATGTCCTTTTCCCTCATATTCTCGAAAGGAACAGACTGGCAGCATCTGGCTGTATTTGTGTAATTTGCATATTTTCCCAGTATCAATATCTTCCCAATGTTCTTCTTTTAATGGATTTATGTATAGTACATCAAACCCCATATAATACAATAAAAATAAGAAGTAGATTTCATGCCGGCTGATGGTGCCATAATAAATACATTTCGGATTTATACTTTCCTCTAATGAGATATTGCTTTCCCTCAAGTAATGGTAAGACCAGACAATCAGCTTTTTAATAAAATTCTGTTTTGTATGTTCGTTTAAAAATATTTCGTTTTCAAACGCAGCAGCTACCACTTTTCGCAAACTGTCGGCATACTGTAAATTCCAATCTGGATGCCCTTCATACAACTCTACATCTTTATTTTTAATATGATTGACATCAATGTTTTTCAACTGCTCTGAGAAATATGATACGATACGCCCATCCCCCAATGGGATTTCGCCATCAAATATCAAACACAAATCATCTCTTACTTTACTCCCCAATGTAGCTATAACATCCGGATACTCTTCTGGCTTCTCCACACCAATATAGCGTGCAAATAATGGTTTGAACTCCTGCTGAATTCCTTTCCTTTCATAAGTTGGCCGGTACATCCAGAAGCATAATTGTCGCAAAGTCACGGAATCACCCCTTTCTCAGTTCTGCAGTATGGATATCCACCAATCGAGATAACTCCCTTATAATTTCTTCTCCAGCTTTCATTCCCACATACTCCGTTCGAAAACCACCATAAGAGAACTCTGCATGGGCAGGCAATAATGGGATTCCAAGTTTGGTAAAATCCTCATCAAAAAAACTATCCCCAGCAGTATATATTTTTTCAAGACAGTATTTTTTCTTTAAATACTCAACTGCTCTTGATTTATCTAATCCAGTTGGCGTACAGTATAACTTTCTTCCCTGCAGATGATACTGCAAATAAAATCCGCTCCGGCCTTTGATTCGTTCCCATGCTTGCTGTGCAATTTCCCTATTTGTAAATGCCACAACAAAAAACAAATCCCGATTGCTGTGTATTTTTTGATAAGGTATATGCAGATGTTTTTGTACCCACATTTTTTCTGCTTCAATAGCAGCAGGATTTCGACATCCTTTTTTCTGCTGAATTTGTTCCCATTCTTCATCTAAATGTCCATGGATGTAGATACTTCCTCCCATATCACAAATGAGATATGGAAGGTGTTGTACAAACTCTACCCGGCTTGTCTGCTCATAAGACCTTGCGGTACATGGAATGAACAGAAAATTTTGTTCCCTTAATAATGCCGAAAAGATCCGCTTTGCTGTTGGTGTCATATAAGTTAATTCTTTTTCCTTCAAATATTCCACACAGACTCCCTTCTGTCTGGAATAGATGAGTGTATTATCTAAATCACTGATAAACGTAATCATTCTTATTTCACTCCATAGTAATCCGCTAAGGCCATGGTTCGGGTTGCCCAGTTATAATGCGTTTTTACTTCGTTCATACGGCTGCCGGTTACATTTCCTTTTACATAAGCAGAATCTCGTTCATCCCAATTTAAGATTTCTTTTGCATCGTCATAATCTTCTTTGAATACTTTCAGAGCATCGTTGATAATGCTGATCTGCTTTGGGTGGATGGCAGTTTTTCCAATGAAACCTGCAATAATATCTTTTTCACATTCTCTACACAAACCTGTTCTCCAATTTTCCCCGTTGTAATACTCAAAAACCGGTCCAGAAACCACATAATCTGTTCCAAAAACCTGCAGGATATCCGTAAGAGCTGCAATAACTGGTTTGATATCATAAATTGTTTCTGTGGAATGGCGGCGAAGACCATAGATATGCGACAGATCATTTCCACCTACTCGAATATTTACCACCATTTCTTCATATGGTTTTAACATTGTTTTTAACTCATATAAAAATGTTGGCCGCTTCCTGATATCCGCCAAATCCTGACTTTCTAATATCGGCATAAATTTAATATCGTTTTTCAGGTTCTTACAAGCAGTTAATTCTTCCAAATATCCTGGTGCATTTTCCAGGTTAAATTTTGGCAGGTTGAACCCGGTTATAATGCCCGCAACACATCCAAGTTCACGGATGAGACGTACAATCTGTTCTTTCTGCCTTACACGGATAAAGATTTTAGGTAAATAAAACTGTTTTCCTGATCTTCTTGCTTCGTAAATCTGCCGAAGCGTATGTTCCATATCTAATTCAGCTTCTCTTACTTTTTTATCATTGATTGTATCTTCCAGGCACAGGCATAAGGAGAATTTCTCTCCAAATGCACTTTGAATGATATTTTTTGCTAATGATTGATTGTTAGCTGGACAATATAATAATGCCCCTACCTGATAATTCCATGTTTCTTTCATAATTTTCCTCCTACGCATCTGCTAAATTTTTGATAATTCCGCATACCTTATAATGTTCTAAATGACCATACTGAATAGGGATCTGTTTTTCTTTGCATAACCGGTATATCGGCTGCAAATCTTTGCTGGCTTTATCCGTTTCATTGATGATTACCACATCCGGAACCCGGCGAAGTAATACCCTGGTGCTTTCTCCGATTCCAGGTTTAATCAAATTGATGTCTTTTATTCCATATATTTGCTGCAGCTGTTTTACATCTTCCATTCCATTGCTCTTTCTTTTTTCAACAGGAGTTGTTGATGCGAAAAAGTCAAAGTATCTTTCTACTCGCTTAATAAATTCATAAGAACGGTCGTATGCTTTCATTTCCCCATAATAAACTGCTCCATGAAAATCTTCTTTCCCGATAACACCCTCTCTCAAAAATGTTCTGGATAGTAAGCCAGATACTGTACTATTTAAGCAGGAACTTGGAATCATCAGATCCTCACTGGTTCCATATAAGTCTGCAACCCCTGCCGGATCTGCAATAACTGCAAGCTGTTTGTTACAACGATAATCTTTCAAAGCCTCATCCAGCTGTCGCTTGATTGCGCCTTTTCCAGTCCATCCATCCACAAAGATAAGATTAGTCCCTTCATGTCTTTCTAAAATATATTTCATGGCATTGTCATCAATTCCCTTTCCTCGAATGATGGAAATAGCATAGTGAGGAACCCGAATTGTATATTTTGTTTCCAAATAATGTTTTATTAAAATCCCTGCTGGTATCCCGGCACGTGCAAGAGAAACCAACACTGGGCGTTTTTGGCTGGCATAGATATTTTCAGAAAGAATTGAAACAGCTTTTCCAACTTTTTCAGCATAGAGATTCAGCATTTCTTCATAAATTTCTTCGTATTCTTTCGTTGGGACATACTCTTTTGGGAGCATTTCACAATAATGGACACCAGACTGTATCTTTGATTCCCTCGTCTTGGTATCTTCCGGTTCAACCATTCCGGTAATATCTTTTAGTAATAACATTACATCTTCTGCTTTATAACTACTTCTCATTTTTTCTCCTATATTGCAATGAACTGAATTTTATGATTTCCACATGCAGTCAATACTTCCTTTAGTTCATCCATACCTACTTGCGTAGCATAGTTTTTTTCTACGAACACAAAAACATGGTCATAAGCGGTTACATTATACAAATATGTTTTTCGGTCTGGTGCATTTACGCTACTCATACAGAAACGGCAATGAAGCGGATAATCTTTTTCTTCACTTACCGCAATTGGGGACCGTGTGGTTGCGTGGAAATGGACGCTGCACCCTTTATCTTCTAATTGTTTCGCAAACCATAAACCAGGATACATAAATTCTTCCACCCCAAGAACCAGTACATTTCCACAAATACCCAAATTACTAAGTATTGGTTTTAAGCGTTCTTCCAATTCTTTTTCATAATTTCCATGAATTATCCTTCTACAATCTGGCAATTTCGGAACATCAATAGTTTTTACACATTTCCAATAACCGTAAGGGATTTTTTGGGAAACGCCATTTAACATAAAAGCATTTGCCTCTTTTTCATAATTTTGTTCCGGCACCTGTTCCAAGCAGTAAACTTCAATATTTTGTTCTCGATATTCTTCACGCTGTTTTTTTGTCATGCTATTGATAACAGATGTTACAGCGTAATGAAATTTTTTGTGATAAGTCTGGTTTATGGCAGTAATGGCATTCAATACAGTCTTCCCAGTGGTAATCTCATCATCCACAAACATAATATTGGTAATGGAATCTAAATTTACTTTTAATAAAAACTGCTCTGATGCATGGGAGTGCTCTTCAGAAAAATAAATACGATCACCTGAAACCTTCTCCCTGGTTGTCTGGATAAAGTGACAGTTATTCCTACATGCATAGTGCAGTCCTAATGCCGTGGCTGTTTCTGCAAAACCAATCACTAAGGTATGTTTTGGATCCCAGGTCTTTGGAAACAGTGCTGCTGTCTTATCAAATAAATCAAAAATCCTCTCTGGTTTCTGTGGCACATGTTTCCCTAAATCTGGGTTCACAATCAAAAAACCACGTTTGTTATTGTTTTCTCTTTTTGCAATCTTAATATACTGACTCATTAAAATTCTCCTTTCCTTTACATTCTAGGAAATATGGGAGAATTTCTGATTTTTAGGCAAGAAAAATTACATAAAAAACGTAACCGGTTACGAATCTTTGTTCGATTACAAACAAAAAGAACTGTCATAAAGACAGCTCTTCGTTTCGTTAAGCAGTTTTCCATACACCACGTTTTGGAGAAATAAATTCATCATATGTCTGAAGAACTTGGCGGATTTTTTCTTTCCAATGTGGATTACTTTTACACTTTCGGTGTCCGTCAACTTTTGTATAAATTTCTGCCAGGCTTAAAGCTCCGCAATCTTCCAAGACAGATGCTACAACATCCCTCCAGGTAGCCGATAAAGAATCACGCATATCAAAATTCATATGCTGAGGAAGTGCAATTTCATATATCATTGCAGAATCCTTTTTTACCACCATTAAATATTCATGAACAATTGGTACAAACTTCCCTGCATATTGGCGGTTATAAGAGACACAATTATGCTGCATTTTAATAATGATCTGCTCTAAGGTCCCTGGCTTGGCGATATCACACAGCATGGAATACAGTTTTCCTTTTTTCTTGATATCCCCCATCAGGACAAACATCCGGCCTCCTTTTTCTAAAGAAGCAAACTGTTTATTCATACAGTAATTCATTTTTTTAACGAAATCTTCCCATCCATTGCATCTGGAAAGATCATTGATTCTTGGATCAAAACCGTATTGCTTGATAATATCCTGTGCTTTATACATCTTATCTGAATAAACAATGATATCGTCATAGGGCGGATGCCAGAAAATATTTTCCGGGCGCTCCGGGATGTCCATTGCCATCATGTCAAAACCACGGTTCAAATCATAACACCTATGTTCTATTCCCATGGATTTGCAAACATCCTCCGTTGTTCCAGAACCAACCATATAATCATTTAGGCTACGCAGCTGATATTGTTTTATGATATCCTCAATCATTTTGGGAGAACAATTTCCTCGATAATCATTTCTTCCACCAATTCCTCTTTCTGGATAACTAACTACACTTAACATATTATTTCCTCCTGTTTTTTCATGTTCAAACTTAATATGGAAAAACAAAAACTATAAAAAAGAGACACCATAAAGGTATCTCTTTAAAAAGTTATAGTCAGGACAATTATAGGTTTGTTGGTTTTGCTAGAAACTTTTCTGCCAGCTGTTGCATATCCATCCTGCTTTCTTCCCCGATGATTTCATAACTCCATCCGTTGCCATTGCGTATCAGTTTTGCGAAAAGCACAGATGTTGAATCAGCCGAAGTTACATGCAAATGGAATCTTCCCAACTCCTGTTTGGTATCCAGGTCTCTCAGGCTGATATATGGATTTTGCAAATCTCCTAATGTCAGTTTGCATTCTTGTGCATTGTAAATCACAAGGGCAAATACAATTTCTGTTATGTCTGAATCCAGCTTGGATAACTCGATTTCCATGATTTCATCATCATCAATACCACACCCCATCGGATATTCGTTATACAGAGAAATTCCCTTTTCATCCCTATGTGCACAGAAAATAACATCTTTTCTTGTCTGTATTTTTCCATTTTTCAACAAGAATGCAGCAAAATCTACACATTGTGAATCCCTGTCCCATCCAGTTCCAACCCACAGATGGTTGATTTCCGGGGATAATTCCAGTCTGTCACCCTTTTTTAATTCCTGATGTTCTTTGTTCATAATATATTTCCTCCTGTTATTTGTGTTTATGCCTATAATATGGTTAATGATTCATAATATTTTTTCTGATTTTTTTATTTAACACAGAAAAGAGACACCGTAAAGGCGTCTCCTTCTTTCTAAATACGCACGTTTATGGAATGTGTTTTCGCAAATTCCCGGCTTCTTTTCCATTCTTCTTTTCTCGTTACTCGGATTCCGGTTACCAGAACGCATCCACAGATAGCAAACCAATAAGGGGTCCATCCTCCTGCAGACGGATTGTGTGTACATTCTGTCCATATAAATTGAAACAGCATATGGCATACATACAAAACTAAGCTGAATTCCCGAAGTACATGATACAAAAGACAATCCTGTACCTGAATGGATGATAAGAACCACACGCCGGTAAACACCATCAATGGCCTGCCAACCATATATACATATCCAACAGGATGCAGAAGATACACAGCCGATACCACCAGAAATACAAAAAGGCGGATTCCCCAATGTGCTTTCTTCAAGCATTGCGTCCTTGCCAATAGCATACCAATTGCCAAAAACAGAATACTGGTAAACATACGGCCAGTCCTTACCGTTTGTGCAGCTTTAGTTGCTACTTCCAGTTTCCATCCAGAAAGGGTATCCAAATGGCCCATCCAATAAGATAAAACGTCTGAAAAACGATAGCTTACCATTCCAACCAGCAAGATTCCCATCACCGGTACACGACATTTCAGCAATAAGTAGATGACAAGCAACCCGTAAATGGTTGCAAGCAAATACCAAAATGGCCAAGACAAATAATGTTCCCCTACAAACAAAAATTCGTTTAAAAAAACTTTAAGTCTGTACTGTGGTTCAATATTCCAAATACGAAAACCTGTAAATGTTGCTGGAAAATACAGCACGTTTGCAAATACGTACAACTTTATGGTTTTCCAGATATAACTACGCACATGGCTGCTTTGGTCTTGCAATTTTCCTTCCTTTTGAAATAACAGATATCCTGTCATCGCAAAGAAAAAAGGCACTGCCATAGAAAACAGATAGATACTTAAATAATCTAAAAACGGATTATTCATTCCCTCAAATGGATGGATATGAATTGCGACCACAAAGAAAGCTAAAATAACCTTTGCCACATCAAAACCTGCATATACTTTTTTCATCATTTTCCTCCTCTTATTTTTGATTCTTATTAATATGGAAGAAAACAAAAAAAAAGAGACACCGTAAAGGCATCTCTCATTCCACTCAAAGATTATTTTTCAAAAATTCGTAAAAATCCCAATGTTGGCACATGGAGTGAAAATAATCTACAAACTCACCCGGCAGGATATTCGTTGTTGGACATTCCTTCGTTTTGGTGAAACCAAGCAACTGATATACCGCATCATGCTGGCATGGAAAACGAAAAATAGACGGGTAAAACTCCCTGTTTCGGCTGATACTAAGGATGGTACGTTTCTGGTTTTCTGTAAGCAGTCCAGGGAAAATAACTTCCTGGTAATCCTGTACGCCATTTTTGTCAAACAACTGATAACTCATTTTGGTATTCCATTCGCTTCGAGAAGCCTCTTGCTTAACCCTCTTCTCCTTAACATCTATTTCCTGCAGATATTCCTGTGCATAGTCTACGACCTTTTTCCAGTATTTTGGATAAGTTTCTTTCAGATGTTTAAAAAGTTCCTGTGTAGACGAGGAAAGTGCGTCCTCAACTTTCTTTACCTTCTCTGGTTTTTCCATGGCAGGTCTAACATTTTCTTTCTGCTCTGGCATTGGATCTGTCTTTGCATTTCTACAATAACGGCAGTTACCTGTTTCAGCATCATAATTACATTCTTCGCCCATCGGACAACAAGCACATAATCGAATTTCTTCCCCACAATATGGGCAATGCACTTTCATTCCATGTTTTTTCAAATTCCATGGTAAACTGAATTTCTCATTGCAATGATTGCAGAATGCTTCGATTTCTTTTATTTCAGGCAACGGACAGTCAAAAGAAATTCCATAGGTTTCTTTTGCTGCTTTTTCGATGGAAGCAAGGAAAGAAAGCAGTTCCTTTGCCCTATCATTGTCCTCTTTTCCTAACCAGTTTTTCATTGCATGATATTTCTCCATATCAAGATTTTCAAAAAATTCTTTCATTTAAAAATTCCTCCAATTCTAATTTTTCATAAGAATATGGAAGAATTCTTTTAAAAAAATATGACATTTTTCATAGTAGTATTTTTTTCAGCAAAAAAGAGACACCCAATGGGCATCTCTTAATTAGATTACTCTTTGTGTTTCTGATAATGCTCCGTCATAATTCCATATACCCTGTAATTGCGATATAATGTAATGGATGTAAGCACTACAATGATAAGGATCAAAGAACAGGCAAACGTTGTTACTTCAGGCAGGAAAGAGCGAATTGTGCAAAGGAGAATCACACCCAGCTCCATTAACATCTGCCAACGTATATTCTTGTACAATTTTTTGAATTCGTCTTCTTCTGCATGTTCCAAATGGCTGCCAATTCTGGATTTCAAACAAATTTCCACAAACAGGAGAACCACAACCGCTAATGATAAAATACTGTCTAGCATGATTGACCTCCGAATATTTCCAGGATTTTCGCCACCTCATCTTTCCGGACTGTAATATCACATAACGATTCATGTTTCCGCTCCTGCTCCAGTGCAAGAAGACGCAATTTCTTCTCTTTGATGTCACAATCTTTCAGCAAAATATTTTCAATTAGCTGATCCTTGCTCTGCTTACAATACACCATTAAAGTAGGATACAACCTCTTTAGTGTTACAGCTCCACAAATATCCAATGGCATGACAACAGAAATTCCCTGTTCTAATAAATCGGTAACATCTTTTTTTACTGTCCCGTATCCGTATCCGCCATACCGGGTTGATTCCAAAAACTCAGCTTTATCAAACTCTTCTGGCATCATGTATCGATGTCGCTTTAGATTCCCTGGATTTGTGGTATAGCTGATTGGATGTACAAAGTTCGGATAAGACAGCAACTTCTCCATCATCTGATGTTTTCCACTACCGCTTGGTCCTACCAAAGCTATGATTGCTGGATGCTCCAAGCTATGGACACTTTCTACCATAGAAAGTTTGATCTGATGTACCAACTGCAGGAAATCATCGTATCCGTTCACTGATAAAACACCGGTAGCATCCTGATTCCACGGCTTCCGAAACAACACCGGGAAAGCAGAATTGCTTTTAAAAATGTTATGATTTGCATCATCCAATGTAATATCAAAATGTACCAGATGCTTCTGGCTTCCCATAATGATATTTTCATTTGGAAAATCCGGAAATGCTTTTTTGATCTGATTGACACGAACACCCATGAATTCCGGCTGTACAGCGGTGATAATGAATACTTCGCCCTCTTTCTGTAGCCTTGCCATAAACGATTTTCCCTCTTCAGTCACATACTGGCGTTCATACAGCTCCATGTCAGCATAATACTTCTTAATCACCGATGCCTTCCCAGTATTCTCCCAGGATGTAATATCACTGAGTTTTAGGTCCAATCCCAAGTCCCTATTTGCCAGTTCAATTGCCCTGGTATTCAAATCACACAACACATCATCCCAATCGACTCCTATTGTAATCTTTCGTAATCCCATAGTATTTCCTCCTATTATTACATTCTACACAAAAAATATGGGAGAAACAAGAAAAATACTATCTGCAGTTCTCTTCGACTTCTTTCATTACCAAAGTCTTTCGGATACAATCCTTTAGCAGCAATCCCCGCATATACCAACGAAGGCAAAATAACTGGTCTTTTTCATCCGAAAAATATTTCGCAATCGAAACTTTTAATGACAAAATAGTGTCTTCATCCATACCACGTTCCTGCAAATATTCAAGTAGCTTTTCTTCTGACTTTCTAGACCAGAAGTCCGTACCACAGGGTTTAAGGAGCATGTAGTCACCAAAACTTGATTTGTGGAGCATATAAAATTCTAAAATACCTCTTGCACACTGCTCCCGCACTTGGTATTTTTCGCAATATGCCGTTCTCGTGCAATGCAAAAATGTTTCGGATGCAAAAGGTTCTGGAAGGCGAATTGCAATCGCCATGGCAGTTCCATCCATCTGTTCAAGCTGCTGGTGATAATATCTTCCAAAATCATTAATTTTCAGATATTCACTATCCTCTTTTTTCTCCATACTCTGCATGGCCTGGGTGCACAATCGATCGCAGCATTCGTTTTCGGGATTTCCGTTATGCCCTTTTATCCAGTTCCACTCCATTATTTTCCATTCGCATGCCTGCTCCAACCTTTGCCATAAGTCAACATTTTTCTTTTTTTGAAAATACCCTTCCATGGTTTTGATCACATATTGTGAATCTGAGTACACCCGTACAACCGATTTTTCTGGAATCTTTTCCACTGCTAATATAACTGCCATAATCTCCATACGGTTATTCGTGGTACACTGGTAACTTTCTGATAACTCTGTTCTCTTTCCAGTTTTAGTATTCAATATCACCGCTGCACAGCCGCCTGGCCCGCCAGGGTTAAAGGCACAGCCGCCATCAGTATACACAATATAGTCTGGATCAAAATTTTTCTTATTCGCCATAAACATATCCTCCCTATTTTTCTAATATGATAACATTTCAGTCCTTTATATTGATTTTTAGGCAAAGAAAAAGAATCCAACCGGGTTCTTTTTTTTGTCAGATTAGCCCATGTTCTTCCATGAAATTCCTTGCATGCTGAAATTCTTCCTCTGGCAATGCATAGTAAAAATCACTGACAGTAAATCCCCGGTCCAGCATTTCAGTAAAGAAATCCAGTTCATCTTGCTGTTCGGCAGCAGCTCTTTTATAATACTCGCACAGCATATTCGAAACTTTGATTCCATCCCGGTCATCCAAATTTATCCCATCTTTTTCAGGTATTACAAACATAACCGGGGAGCCTAATGGACCAATCCGTACAATGGTATCTGGTTGTGATTTTTGAACTTCCTGTAATTCCTTAATTAACCTGGAAATACTCATCCCCTTTGCTTCCGGCGTGTACTTCCACAGTAAATCCCTTATTTTTTTGCAAATCATGACAGGTTTTTCTTTAAGTGTAAGATTCTTTGCATACAAAACATTTTCAGCATATTCCCTTGCACTATCTCCATCTTCATCCTGCAACGTCGGATCTGCACCATGCTTTAAAAGATACTCTGCCAGTTCCAGATTACCAGAAGCACATACTTGCATGAGTTTTGTTGTCCCATAGGCATCACAGGCATTGATATCAACTCCGTTTTCTACCAAAAGTTTAATAACAGCTGCATCTCCATCATTTGGGGCAAAATGCAAGAGTGGTGTTCCAAACCTATCTTTGAAATCAATGTTCACACCTTCTTTGATGAACCGTTCCACTTCTTCTTTTTTGTTTCCTTCTACTGCTTTGATGAATTCTTTTCTATCTTCCATAGTCTCCTTCCTTTCTATGTTTTGATTTTTCTATATAGGAAAAAGAGACACCATCAAGGCATCTCTCCTTTTCTGTTTTTCTTTAATATAGCAAAATCCTTAGAATCATGTATGATAAGGATTTAAGCCCCCTGCTGCTGTCTCCAGGAATTTCTGTTTTTTTCTTCCTCTAGCCGGATAGCTTCTTCATTTGCTTTAATAAAGCTGTGAGCCACATAACTCTCCCATGCGGTTAAATAGGTATTGGCTTCCTCAAACAAAGCGAAGAAGTCACCATCTGCCATCACAATTTTAGCTTCTTTTTCTACTACAAACGAACCTCTTTTACAAGATGTCCCACCCGTTGTCTGATTCACTTCTTTGATACCTTTTCCATTCTGGATCATAATTGTCCAGGGATAATTCTTTACAACTGTTTCCCCATTCTTGATAAATGCACCCTGACGGTTAATCTTTAGAGTACGAACAATGCTATAGCCATCTTTATCAGGTTCTCCAAAAATCTTCTGTCCACTTCCGGAGAATGTGTAATTTCCTCTTTTCATAATAGCTTCCTGGTATAGTTCCTTTACCTGGGAAGGTGTTAAATTTTCCTGTACGAAAATAGAAGGGCTTTTTTCATAATCAACCAGGTTAATGCCAATCATAGAATTTGGCAAATTTCTTCCGGTTCCATCTTTTTCTCCATTTCTATGTAAATGGCTGCCATGCCCTGGAGTAGCCGGTTTCAATTTGTTGATGAGTTCCACAACCGCTTTGTTATTGGTAAAGCTGCTGATTTGTCTTGGATTTAATTTGCCTGCCATAACTTATCCCTCTCTTTTCTTGTACTGAAATGGTTTTCTCTGAAACGCTTCGACTGCTTCTTTCGATGGTTCACATTTTGATATCGCATACATGCGGAGGATATCCCTTTGCTTTTTTTGTTTTCTTTCTACGGAATCCATTTGACGCCCTCCTTATGTTGATATGATAACAAAAGAGAGCCTTCTTCTTATTTTTGTGCAAGAAAAAAGAGATACGTTCCCGTATCCCTTAAGCAATTGGTTCCGATAATGCAACTTCTGCATCCGGATAAACATCCAGAAGTGTTTCTGTAAAATATTCCAACATGCTGTCATTTCCATAAACAATTACGGATGTTTCCTCATCCATTTCAATAACTGTTAAGGTTTCCGGAAAGCCACAGACCCATTGTTTTCCTTCTATTGCTTCCTGCATCTTCACGATAAAAGCTTCTTTATCTTCTGCCTGCTTCATTTTAAACGCTGCACAGGTAAAGGTATTGGCATTTCTTGCATGGATCATGCTGGCAGCATCTCCAATCTTATCTATCTCCCCAGACGGTACATTTAATAATGAAGTCAATGCCTCTTCGTTTGCCAAATCAAACGTCCAGGGTTCATTGTTAATGGAACTCATATCGTCCCCACCTACCACATCAAATATCTGGTCTTCCTCGTACCGGTTCCATACATTGTTTAAGACATCAACGCAGCTTTCTTCTTTTGTTTCTTCTTCCGCAGACGGTTCGATAGGCTTTTGGTTACAACCTGTAAAAGAAACTGCCATCAGAGCAGCAGCACAACACAAATACAATTTCTTACGCATCGGAAATCTCCTTTTTCTTTTAATATGGAATTTCAAAAACATGCAGATTTCCATGCCCAAAAATTTCAGGAATATTTAGATGTGTTATACTGTATTTGTCGATAAGACAACGGGAGCCACAGGTTTTCCTTCTGTTTTTATAGTCTCGTTGCTTCATGGCTTGTGGCTCTCCTATCACAAATATTCCGTTTAGGGCTTTGCCAGCCCGACTTTCGATACCCCCCCTCGAAGAAAGCTGCCAGATGGCGGCTTTTTTCCATCAAAAAAAGAAGATGCCTAAGCACCTTCTCCCTGTACATGATGGGGCACAACCAGAATCTCATATTGTTCCCTACCTTTTCTTAGTAGCTCTATTTTGTCCCTCAAACTTTTCCTCCGTTTTTCTCGTTACCAGTAAACACCGGTAAGCCTTTCTGATTCATATGAAAACATTGCTTTGAAATACATCAGAATCATGGATAAACCAAATATAGCCATGATGACAAACTGGCCTCCTGACGGTGCAGCATCTTGAAATGAGATGCAAAGAACTCCTATGGTGGACAAAACTATCATAAGAAATATTATAACTTCTCCCAAATTTCCCAGAAACAGCCAATTTGCAAAATCCTGTTTTCCATCCATATTTCTCAGTCGTTTCTTTGCAGCTTTCTTAATTTTATTATTCTCATCACCTAACATTTTTGCCAACAGTACTTTTGGGCATTTAGCCGCATGAACCGCAACATAACGAAAACTGCTATCGTAAATATCCGGAGAGTTCACAACGTCTTCGAAAAGCCAATCTGGACATTCCGGATTCTTTAATGCATCTTTGGCATATTTTCTATCTTGATTAAGTAAATATCTTATAACCAATTCGTTGCATGTATAACGTGCCACTTCTTCGAAACTTAACCCTTCTCCTGCAAGTTCTAGAAAAGCTTCCTCTAGCATAAGATTGTTTAATTTCTTTTCTTTCTCTAAAGTGTTTAATTCCAACATTTGACTTAATTCATCCAATTCTTCTTCTGTGGGATTCGTCCATTTATATTCTCCGTCTCCAGTTAATTCTATCATAAGATTCTCCTTTCTGTTCACGGTAAGTAACTATTCTTTCTCCATTCCTTTTAGTAGTTTCACATACCAGGTATTTTTGATTTCTTCTTCTGAAATTCCCTTGAAATCTTCGATACCCTTAATCTCTCTCCACCAGCTTCCCATGCCATATACAATTTTCTTTAATTTCGGGACAAAGATTGCTGGATTGTTTATGGTGTGGTTACTCAAAATGCCAGTATTTTCATCATACGAAGACGTAATACCAATCGGTAAATCCCCAAGGTAAATTCCAAGGTATGTCTTTCCCTGGTATTCTTCTCCGCATGGACGAACTTCGCACAAAGCACCACACGTATGCCCGATACCTTTCGTATCGATTTTCTTGTTTCGATTCCCTGAATTGTAAGCGGATACTCGATATACCGGCTCTTGAATTTCTCACAGGACTCACAATCCTCTTTTGCTACTGTTCTCACTTGTTCATCTTCCCATCCTTCTACAACACAATGGTATGATCCCAAATTCCGCATAGAAGGATGCGAATATCGGCAACGGTCTATTTTGTCTTTCGGTTTTTTGTCCAAGTCTAACATCTCCTATTCTTCTGGCTTTTCTAAGTGTTTCAGTTATTATTAGTTTCGATTATTATTTCATTCGTGCTATCTTCCAACTCTTTTAGTTTTCTTTGCTTGTAGTAAATGATACCATCTTCTTTTGAACTAAATACATAAATGCATTCTTTGTCTGTTATTGTATCATCTACAACTCCACTTGCAGCAATCGGAACTACGAAATTTCTTTCTTTGTATGTAAACCAAAGTTCTGCAGCAGTTTCGCTCCAAAGTTCGCACCATACACGAGGATGTTGATTTTCTTTTAGCATTCTTATGAAATACAAACCTGTAAATTTCCCACAAACCTCCGTATCGCTTTGCACAAATTTCATTTCATCTTCCGTATCAAAAGATAAATATGTCTGGAAAAGTTCATAGTTTTCTTTTTGAGCTTGATATTCTTTAAGAATATCAAAATTCCATTTGCAACAAAGGAAAAAGAGTCCCCCAAAGCCAAACATTGTTATAATAAATGCTTCAACATCAAACTGCGAAGATTTCGTAATCGCTATACCTGCGAATACCAAAATTATCAATGCCACAATGCTGTTGGAAATCAAAGAAAACTTAGGTACCTTTGCAAGTGCCTGATACTCTGTAAGTAAGTAATCATCCGTATCTGTTTTTTCATTTTTTATT
>UMET01020497.1_pt1 | contig 67914 bp, 61 predicted proteins | sample 1964821 | NCBI WGS metagenome assembly UMET01 (sample SAMEA4836027, study PRJEB28245) | human gut metagenome | biome: gut microbiome; material: fecal sample | place: Denmark | collected 2008
TTTTGTTGCTGTTCTCTCGAACAGAACTCGTTTATAATATCATCTCTTTCTTCCTTTGTCAACAACTTTTCTATTTTTTCAGGGATTTCGCTTTTGACTCTGTATATTTATAAAATCCCTATCTTCCCGTCTGCTTTCTGCTCTTTCTTTTTTCTTACGGTTTCATTCACACAAACTCCCCCTGTCACATCTTTTATAGATTTTTGCTATGCCTATCCCGCTTTCAATGTTCCTTATAATTTCCCTTTTCTATCCGCCTTCTCCATACAAGATATTCTTTACCTTCTCTATCTGCAGTTCATCACAAAAAATCCGGCTCACACTCTTTCGGCTCACACTACTTCCTTCAAATGCACGTATCCTACGGTACAGATATAATTCCCTCATATTGAATCCTATGATCTGTAGATAAAATATCACCTCTGTCGCCTCATGGCAGTAACAATGTTTCGCATGATAATATGTTTTTAATTGATGGAACCCGTTCTCCTCTATGTCCCAACGATGGTTCATCATCTCCCATAACACTTCATATCCTGCCTCTTCCAGCGTTGTCACCAACCATATCCACCGCTCTTTTTTCTCCGCCTTCTTTTTCCTGCTCTTTTCTTCCCACATTTCATGGTAACGGACGATACGCAGTCTATGGGGGCAGTTTTGCATGGCAAATCCCGATAGATCCCATACCTCCACCTTCTTTTTCCCTTTTTCAAAAGTTTTCTTTTTTCCTTCCCCTCGGTTGAACAGACCTTCCGCATCCTGAAACACAAGACGTCTCTCATCCTTTAATCGGATCACCGCTTCCAATCCGTTCTCCTTGATCGTATTGATAAAGGGAGCATTCAAGTATAAGGCATCTGCTACGATCACATCTGCAAAATGTCCATGTCTCTTCCTCAGACGTTCGATCAGACGTTTCCCTCCGGTCAGTTCCCCCTCATCTTTCCCTCCCCCATCCTTTGGCTTTAACATCTCCTGCCCCAGGATCACATGCGGTGATCTCCCTACGGTCATGCATACCACGCTATAGTGGAAATGTTCCATTTCCCCATTACGGTTTTTACGGCTGAGACAGGCAGGGCAAGATTTTTTTGTGCTGCTGAACAGTTCCACCCCGTCAAGCCCCACTACTACATATCCCACGATGGTTCCTTCACGGAATACCCTGTTACGCTTCAGGGTATCTATGGTTTCCTCATGAAGCCTGCGGATCTCCTCCCTATCCATTTTTGTGAGCAGATCCCTTACTGCGTCTATCTTGGGAATTTTTCCTTTGATGCAGTTTTTCAATCTTTTTGACATGCTTTCCGGTGCTGAAAAAACAGTACGAAAACTTTCATATTGTAACATCAGGAAAACCAGTACTGGCATAACAATGTTAAACAGAGGGATTGATTTTCTTTTTCTTGGATCCGAAAAACACTTGATTTTTTGCGGGATTTTATATACAATTTTCATATAAGTTAGCAGTTTCTTCAATGCTAATTTTTCATTCAGGACACCTTCTTTCGTATGTTTGTTTTGGTAACATAATTATACAATAAAAGGTGTCCTTTTTGATGTATTATACAGAAAAAGCAGTAACTTTTTCTTTAAAATCAAAATCCCCATTTTACCCAGAATATATCAGCTAAAACAAGGCTTTTTTATTTTTAAAAGCGAAATCTCTGCTATTTTTTCTTTACAATGTAACAGTTCAGTTCGCGCCATTCATTATACTAAGACAAAAGGGGTGAATGTACCAGAACAGTTCCATAATATGAATCAGTAATTTTCAAGATAAAAGTGCACATTTCGCAGGTTTTCGAAAAATTTCACTACTTTTTCCACTTTTCCCCTCTGGAAATTCCTGTTTTTTCTGTTGAAAAGTGCACATTTTGATGTATTTAAAAAAGTTTCACTATTTTTTCGCGAAAAAAGTAGTGAAACTTTTTTATTTTTCTGAATTTGTATATATTTTCTGGTGAAATCTCCTGTAAAATGATCCCCCCTTTTTTTGCGCTCAAAAATAACTTTGGGTTCTAAATCTCTTTTGCCAAAAATATTTCCATAGGCTGAACATATCCCGGAATATTCATCACCAGCCCACCACAGTCTTGATATCCGAGTTTTCGATAAAAGTGCTGGGCTGTCTCATCTGTCTGCGTGGAAGTCAAAACCATGCCATGTCCCTGCCGTTTCATATCCATTTCCCAATATTCCATCATTTTTTTCCCATGCCCTTTCCCCTGAAAAGGCGCATCTATATACAGCATAGTACAAAATGGTATCTGATCCCAAAAAAGATTATAGCGCAGCAAGCCTACTGGAACATGATCTTTCAGGATCACATAGCCCCTTTTTCTCCGCACTTTATCTTCAAATTCTCCATCCGGCAAGTGTCTGTCCAGACGCTGCCAAAACTGCCTGTCTTCCCTTTCCACATATCTTATTTCTATCATTTTTCCTGCACCATTCTTCTAATTCTTTGATTGTCTATAAAGAAAATCCACTGCATCCTTGATTGTTTCTACCGGTATCAGACATACATCCGTAATATTTCTCACGGTTTTCAGACAAACCGCCGGAAGTATAATGGTGGTAAATCCTAATTTTTTCGCTTCTAATACACGCTGTTCTGCCATACTTACCGCCCGTACCTCTCCACTCAGTCCTACTTCTCCAAACACCAACACCTTATCACCGATCACAATATCCTTATAACTGGACACAATCGCCAGCAAAATTCCCAGATCAATAGCAGGTTCATTCATACGGATCCCTCCGGCAATATTCACATAAGCGTCGCTGGAAGACAGATTCATTCCCAGTCTTTTTTCCAGTACTGCCATCAGAAGATTGACCCTGTTAAAATCTGTTCCCGCCGCCGTCCGTCTGGGAATTCCAAAATTACTGCCACACACCAATGCCTGAACTTCTATCAAAATAGGTCTTGTCCCTTCCATAGAGCAGGCGACCACGGAACCAGAAGCGCCTTCCGGTTTCCCATTCAACATATATTCCGATGGATTCTCCACCTCGATCAGACCTTCTTCCCGCATTTCAAAAACGCCGATCTCATTGGTAGAGCCAAAACGATTCTTCACTCCCCGCAAAATCCTGTAGGAAGCATGACGGTCTCCTTCAAAATAAAGTACTGTATCTACCATATGCTCCAATACCCGAGGTCCTGCAACATTGCCGTCTTTCGTCACATGGCCTACGATAAATACAGAAATTCCCAGCCCTTTCGCAATCTGCATCAATACGCCGGTGGATTCTCTCACCTGGGAAACACTGCCTGGAGCTGAAGAAACCTCTTCATTAAACATCGTCTGAATGGAATCGATCACCACCACATCTGGATGCTTTTTTTCGATTACCTGCCGGATTGTATTCAAATTGGTCTCACAAAGAAGAAGCATCCGATCACTGAAAGCGCCGATTCTCTGGGCTCTCAGCTTGATCTGCTTTAAGGATTCTTCCCCTGAAATATATAACACCTGGGCTTTTTCGGCTAAATTTCTGCAAACCTGCAAAAGAAGGGTTGATTTTCCTATTCCGGGATCTCCTCCTACCAGCGTCATAGAACCTCCCACAATCCCGCCTCCCAGCACCCGGTCCAATTCACGAATTCCGGTATGCAGTCTTTCTTCTGCGGTAATCTCTACCTGTGACAGAGACACCGGTTCAGCCGCTGGCGTATGAATATTTCCTGCTGTCCCACTTTTTCCAGTCTGGGGAGAAACTGTCTCCTCCACAAAAGTATTCCATTGTCTGCATGCCGGGCACTGCCCCATCCATTTCGGTGATTCGTAACCACATTCCTGACAGAAAAACACCGTCTTTTTTCCTTTCGCCATAGCACCTCCATTAGAAAAAGGGGATGCCGCATTCCGCATTTTTTCAAAAATGTCTACGTGCGACAGCCCCTTTTTACCATTCCTTTATTCCGATTATAATCTGTCGATCTCCACCTGAACGGCTTTATCAGGATTCAAATCTACGCTAAATGATAATTTACCGCCCAAATTCGTTTTCATATGGCCAAGACTCATACCATCCAGAATTACTTTATATTCGCAGTCTGCCTCCAATTCTACAGTAATCTGCGTATTGTCTGTTCCTTCTACCGAGAAAATCATGCCATTGTCACTGATTTTCATATCTAATACAGTCGTTCCCGGCACTGATTCATAGACAAACATTTCATTTCTTTCCAGTTTGGTGATCTCACAGAACGTTTTTACTTTATATAAATCTCCATTATATTCAAAATCTGATAATTTTGACTTAGTATTCAGTTCATAGTTTCCAAAACTGATTCCTCCAGCAGCTTCCGTTCTGATTAATTCTTTGATCGTTGCCATAATAACCTCCTAGTTCTATCTCTTGTACATTTCTATTTTTATATTCAGCGAAAGTCTCTCCCACACTTTATATGAAACTGCGGGAAAAGAATAATCCTTTACCTTGGCACTATTATATAATATATTCACAAAAACTTCTAGTCAGCCACTGTAAATTTTATAACTTTTTTAGACATGGACAGAATCACATGATCTCCCCGATGGATTCTTCCCTCCAGAATCTCTTCTGCCATCATATCTTCTATTTTGCTCTGAATCGCTCTCTTCAAAGGTCTTGCTCCATATTTACTGTCAAATCCCTCTTCCGCCAGATATTCTTTCACGCTGCTGCGCACTGTCAGTTCAATCTTCAACTGCTCTTTGCACCTTGTTTGAAACTTTTTCAGAAGAATTGTCACAATCTGTTTAATCTCTTCTTTTCCCAGTGTATGGAAAACAAGCACTTCGTCAATTCGATTCAGAAATTCCGGTTTAAAAATCCGCTTAACCTCTTCCATCACTCCGCTTTTCATCTGCTCATAATCTTTTTTTGCATCTTCCCCGGAAGAAAATCCCAGACGCTTCGGCTCCACGATACTCTGCGCGCCGGCATTGGAGGTCATGATAATACAAGTCTGCTTAAAATCCACCTTCCGCCCCTGAGCATCGGTTATATGACCATCATCCAGCACCTGCAGCAAAATATTGAATACATCTGGGTGCGCCTTTTCAATCTCATCAAAAAGAATCACACTGTACGGATTTCTTCTCACCTTTTCGGAGAGCTGACCGCCTTCCTCATATCCCACATATCCTGGCGGCGAGCCGATCATCTTGGATACACTGTGTTTTTCCATATATTCCGACATATCTACCCGGATCAGCGCCTGCTCCGTCCCGAATACTGCCTCTGCCAACGCCTTGGAAAGTTCTGTCTTACCTACACCGGTAGGTCCCAGAAACAGAAACGAACCAATAGGTCTTGCCGGGTCTTTCAATCCTACCCTGCCTCTTTTAATAGCCTTCGCCACTGCTGCTACCGCTTCCTTCTGTCCGATCACTCTCTGATGAAGTATTTTTTCCAGACGCGCCAGTCGTTTCGTCTCTTTTTCTGCCAGCTTCTGCACCGGAATCTTTGTCCATCCCGATACGATCTGAGCAATATTTTCTTCCGTTACAACCAGATTCTTTGATCTGTTTCTATTTTCAAATCGCTTTTTCGCGCTCTGATAAGCCTTCTCCGTATCCGCCTGCTGATTCTGAATTTCTTTTGCCAGCGCAAAATCTCCCTCTTTAATCGCCTCTTCTTTTTTCCTTCCCAGTTCCTGCAGCTCTCTTTCTGCCTGACGAACTCCTTCCGGCACGGAAAATCCTTCCAACTGCACCCTGGACGCCGCTTCATCCATCAGATCAATCGCCTTATCCGGCAAAAAACGATCATTTATATATCGCACAGACATCTTTACCGCTGCATCGATCGCCTCATCTGCAATCTGTACGCCATGGTGCTGCTCATAATATGTACGAATCCCTTTCAAGATCTCTATCGCCTGTTCTTCCGTGGGTTCTTCCACCATGACCGGCTGAAATCTCCGTTCCAAAGCCGCATCTTTTTCGATATATTTCCGATATTCCTCCAGAGTAGTAGCGCCGATCATCTGAATCTCACCTCTGGAAAGAGATGGTTTCAGAATATTCGATGCATCCAAAGCTCCCTCTGCGCCCCCTGCACCGATAATGGTATGAAGTTCGTCGATAAACAAAATAATTTCTTTGTGTTCCATCACCTCAGAAACCACTTTTTTTATTCTCTCTTCAAATTCACCCCTGTACTTGGAACCTGCCACCATGCCGGACAGATCCAGTACAACCACTCTCTTATCCCGGATGATATCAGGAACCATATCCTGTACGATCCTCTGCGCCAGTCCCTCTGCTATAGCGGTTTTTCCCACTCCCGGCTCTCCGATCAGACAGGGATTATTCTTGGTACGTCTGCTCAAAATCTGAATCAGGCGGGCAATTTCATTTTCCCGTCCGATCACCGGGTCCATCTTGCCCTGTCTTGCAAGTTCTGTCAGATCCCGGCTGTACTGATCCAAGGTAGGAGTTCCTACCAAAGCCCCCTTTGTATTTTTCTTTCCGTACTCTTCCCGGGCAGCGGAATCCTCTCCCATCGCCGTCAGAACCTCCATCTGCAGTTTCTGAATGCTGATCCCCATGGTGTGGAGAAGTCTTGTTCCCACACAATCCACTTCTTTTAACATTGCCAGAAGCAAATGCTCCGTACCAGTCTTTACACTTTTAAAATTCATGGATTCCCTGCGGCTATTTTCCAGTACTTTCTCCGCTCTGGGCGTATATCCTCTTTTTTCCGCTGTCATAATCCCCTGAGGAGGAGCGATCAGCTTTTCTATAAGTTCCATAAGCTTCTCTTCTCCCACTTCCTGTTCCCGCAGAACCATTCCCGCTGTACCATGTTCCTCATGAACAAGTCCCATCAGCAAATGTTCTGTCCCGATATAATTATGTCTGCATCTGCGGGCAATTCTTTCCGCATACATTATCGCAGTCTGGGCCTGATCCGTATACTGTGTTTTCATGTATGTCCTCCATTCCCTCTGATTACTTATTTTATATTTCTGTCATATTCGGCATAAATCTCGTCAATCAATTCATGCACTTCCTGTCGGCTGATATTTTTACAAATTCCTTTTGCTAAAGCCACCTGCAAATCTTCCTTTAACTCTTCCATAGCAAACAATTTATTGGAATCGATACAGATGATCGCGCCTTTTCTTCGGTCGATAGAAACGATGCCCTCCTGTCTCAATACAGAATATGCTTTGTTTACCGTATGCATGTTAATTCCGATAAGATCTGCCAGCTGCCGCACCGACGGAAGAGTGTCTCCGTCATGAATACGGGAGGCTGCAATCCCAAGAATAATCTGGTTTCGAAGCTGCATATAAATCGCCTCGTCGCTGTTGAAATCTATCTCTATCAGATCGATCTGCATCTTCTCACCCACCTTTCTTTTGTCTGTTATAGAAATCTTATAACACTTTTTCCGTTTTGGCAAGGATAAAAAAATCCCCTGTATCTTCAACAGATACAGGGGTCTTTGTATGCGGGAGATGGGACTTGAACCCACACGAGCATACACCCACAAGATCCTTAGTCTTGCCTGTCTGCCAATTCCAGCACTCCCGCTTACCTCTTTCGGTTCTCTCCGAAAGACAAGAGTTATTATAGCATCAGGCTCTCTTAAAGTCAACACCTTTTTGAATTTTTTTATTTTTTTGATTATTCCTGAAAATTCAACTCAATTCAGTTCTGCAATCCTGCTCACACCTACATAGATTTCCTGAATCTTATACCAGGTTGGATAGTCCACCACTCCGGTTTCCGGAAGCCCAAACACAGATTGAAATTCCCGCACCGCCTCTTTGGTTTCTTCCCCGTAAATCCCGTCAGGATTTACCGAAGGAATCGCAGGATAAGCTTCACTGATACCATTTAACTGCTCCTGAATCTGCCGCACTTTTATCCCGCTGCTTCCAATATCCAGATCATAACCGGGCCAGGAAATAGGAATACCGGAAATCTCTTCTGCAGAATTGATATACATATTGTCCCCGTAATAATTTCTGAGAATCTCGATGGCAGAATAATTCTGATCGCCCAGATATTTGCTTCCCCACTGTGACATCCAACCATCGCACCGCACCCTCTGCCCGTCGCAGTACTGGGTCAAAATCGGCTGTCTTACATTCGGGCGGGAAAGATAATTTTCAAACAACTCATCCACCACCTGAGAGATACTCTCAAAAATATTTCTGCCAAAGATCCATTTGTGATCGAAGGCTGTAGAAGATGTGATTGTAAAGCTGTATCCTTTATTTCTATACCATTCGGTATATACCCTGTTCATAGTAAAAGACATGATTGCCAGCACATTTGCCCGTATCGTCTCCAGCGGCCAAGTGGCATAGATTTCACTGCTTGCCACATTTTTTATATAATCTTTATAGCGCACAAAATAATTTTGCGCAGTAGAGTCGGAAGGCGCTCCGTCATGCACCACCACATATTCCGGCACCACTACCCGGCTCAAGACAATCTCTCCCGTTTCATTCATGGGTTTTATCTCTGCCTCAGGGATTTTCTCCGGATAATTTCCATAAAGGGTATGATCCGGGATCACAATATCCTGAAAAGGTCCCTGCTCCGATGGTTCCATAGCAACTTGCTGGATACTGGTTTCCCCCGACAAAAGCTCCGCTCCCGACACTTCCACCGGCTCATAACCCGGCGCCTGTACCCGAAGATTATATTCCGAATATGGCTGCTGTTCGGAGGGGGTAAGACTGTACTCCACCGGCGGAGTGGGGAGCTCCAAAACTTCTGTCTGCCCATTCCTATCCGTCTCTACTTCTTCCAGCGTACTGTCGGGCGCTCCCTTATAGGAAATACTGATTTTTGCCCCCACGATAGGGCGGCTTTGTATCTTCGTTTTCACCTGAATCTGTAATTTTCCTTTGTCCGGCTGACTCTCCTGCATGGACTTTAATGATATTGGCGACATGATCGAACCTCTGATTTCACAGTTATCCCAGTATATGCCGTCTTCTGGAAAAAAATGACACTAAAACAGATTTCTTATATCCCGGAAGGTTACTACCAGCAGCAAGCCCATCAAAAGTAACAGTCCGGCAAAATGTACCATTCCTTCTACTTCCCGTTTCACCGGTTTTCCCCTCACCGCCTCGATCAGCAAAAATACCAGTCTTCCTCCATCCAGTGCAGGAAGCGGTAAAAGGTTTGCCACTCCCAGATTGGCAGAAATAAAGATCAGCAGATTCAGCATCGTCATCCAGGTGATCAGACTTCCTTCGCTCTTACTTTCCTCGTAAGCGTCACCAATCACATTTACCACACCCACCGGTCCTGACAGACTGTCCAGACCTATTTTTCCGGTAAACAACATTTTAAAGCTCTGCAAAGTGGTATTGATCCAATAACGCACCTCCAAGGCGCTATATTTCAGCACACCCAGCGGATTCGTCTTCACCCGTCCCAGATTATACACAAATCCTCTTTCCACATAATCCGTAGCCTCAGGAGTCACCTCCACATCATATTCCAGACCATCCCGCAGATAAGTGAGCGTGATCGCGTCCTCTCCCAGCGGATGTTCGTCAAAATACTTCTTCAGTTCTATTCCTGTTTTTACCTGCTGACCATTGATCGCATAAATATAGTCTCCTACCTGAAGCCCGGCTTTTTCCAACACACCTCCCACCGAAAGCGTAGCGACCTGAGGCTGCTCCTCTGTTTCATAGTAGGTAAATCCCAGCATATAGCGAAACTGTTTCTGAGGGGTATAGGAGATCGCATGTTCTTTCCCATCCCGCTCAACTTTTACCGTAATCTCCTCCTCCGGCATTCCTTCCAGCATCAGATACGTATCCAGATCTCTTCCCAGATAGATATTCTTTCCGTTAAACTCCGTAATCACATCTCCTGCCTGGAGTCCCGCTCTTTCCTCCGGGGAGCCTTCCGCCACTTGCAGCACCTCGGGTGGATCATAGCCTATGATACTGATAATGATCATCGCTCCAAAAAAAGCAAGCACAAAATTAAACAGAGGCCCGGCAACAATAACAGAAATTCTTCGCCATACAGATCTGCTGTTAAAGCTTCCCTCTTCCGTATCTTCTCCGTCCTCCCCCCGCATCATACAGGAACCTCCAAAGGGAATCAGTTTCAGAGAATATCGTGTTCCTCCTTTTACTACCGAAAGGAGGCGGGGACCCATCCCCACGGAAAATTCCTCCACTACGATTCCATTCGTCTTAGCCAGAATAAAATGACCAAACTCATGAACTATGATCACCACGCCTAATATTAACACCGCAATGAGTATACTCAATCTTTCCACCTGCCTTCAATCCATTCATACGTCTTCGCTTCTGCCTCAAGGATCTGTTCCAGAGCAGGATTTTCAACAAAAGCATGGTGTTCCATTGCCTCTTCAATAATCCTGTAAATATCCAGAAATCCGATTTTTCTCTTCAGAAATTTTGCCACTGCCCGTTCATTCGCCGCATTAAATACGGTCGGCATGCTGCCTCCGATTCTGGACGCTTTCATTGCCAGCGGCAGTCCAAGAAATGTATCCATATCTGGTTCTTCAAAAGTAATTTCTTTTAATTTTCCAAAATCCAGCCGTTCCCCTGGCAGATATCTCCGCTCCGGATAATACAGCGCATACTGGATCGGAAGTTTCATATCGGGAGTTCCCATCTGCGCCAGCACTGCGCCGTCCACAAACTCCACCATGGAATGAATGATACTTTTCGGCTGCACAACTACCTGAATCTGATCCAAATCTACATCAAACAGCCATTTTGCCTCCATAACTTCCAATCCCTTATTGACCAAAGTGGCAGAATCAATAGTGATCTTCTGCCCCATCGCCCAATTCGGATGTTTCAGAGCGTCCTCCACCTGTACCTGTTCCAGTTCCTCTCTCTTCTTTCCCCGGAACGGTCCCCCGGAAGCGGTAATTAGAAGCTTGTGAATCTCTCTTTTCTGCTCCCCGTGAAGCACCTGAAAAATCGCACTATGCTCACTGTCCACCGGGAGAATCTGTACGCCTCTTTTCTTTGCGAGAGGCATAATCAGATGCCCCGCGGTCACCAGCGTCTCCTTATTTGCCAACGCAATATCCTTTCCCGCTTCAATCGCCGCAATCGTGGGACGAATACCGATCATCCCCACAATCGCCGTCACCAAAATCTCCGCCTTTGGCAGTCTTGCCAGTTCCAGCAGACCTTCCATGCCGCTGACGATCCGCACATCCAAATCCGCCACCTTTACCGCCAGCTCTTCCGCTTTTTCCTTCTCCCATACGGCTGCCAGCTCTGGATGAAATTCCCGGATCTGCGCTTCCAAAAGCTCTATATTCGATCCTGCGCTTAATGCCGCCACTTTCAGATCCTTATTTTCTCGTACAACTTCCAGAGTCTGTGTTCCTATGGAACCGGTGGAACCCAAAATTGCAATGGTCTTCTCCATAGTATTCCCTTTCTTTTCTATTTTATAAAATGATATTTTTCTCAGATCAGCGCAACCGCCAGAAAATAAATAATCGGCGCCGTAAAGATCACGCTGTCAAACCGATCTAATATTCCGCCGTGACCGGGAATCAGCTTTCCGTAATCCTTAATATTCTGCTGACGTTTGATTGCCGACGCTGCCAGATCCCCTACCATGGAAACCAGAGCTCCCACCGCGCAAATAATCGCATAAATCAAGGGGGTATGAGCCGAATTTGGATTATAACCGGAGATTGCCCATGCATATAAACCGCCCAGCAAAGCTGCTCCCAAAACGCCGCCCACTGCTCCTTCGATGGATTTTTTCGGACTCAGCACCGGAGCCATTTTATGTTTGCCGATCAGTACCCCTACGCAGTATGCACAGGTATCGCAGCCCCAGGAACACAAAAATATCATCCACACCAGATAAACGCCGCCTTCCAGCATTCTTGTCTGATAAATATACGACAACATGACGCCCACATAAACAATCCCGAAAAAGGATGCCATGACCTGTTGGGACTGATATCTGGGATAAGTAAACACATAAACAAACATGAGAAGTAAGAGTCCAAAAATCACTGCCAAAAGATGGTACTTCTCCGGGAGAAACAACAGGGACAGATAATAAGCAAGAATCCCCAGATATCCTGTGATCTCCAACAATTCAAACTTTTCCTTCCGCACTCCGCAGGCTTTATACAATTCCTGCATACCAATAAACGATACACATAACAGGGTGACAAAAAGTACAGGACCGCCTGAAATAATCGTGACCAGCGCTATGAGTACCAGTATAATCCCACTGAAAAGTCGTGTTTTAAACATTTGTATCCTCCTTCACCCCGCCGTATCTCCGGTCTCTTTCATTATATTTCTCAATAGCTTTTACTAATTCATCCTTTTTGAAATCGGGCCACGGCACATTCGTAAAATAAAACTCCGTATATGCCAACTGCCACAGCAGATAATTGGAAAGTCTCTCCTCCCCGCTGGTACGGATTAAAAGATCGGGATCGGGAAGTCCCGCCGTATCAAGATAATCAGAAATCGTTTCCTCCGTCACCGGTCCCTGCAGCCTTCCCTCTTTCTGATCCTCCAACATCTTATTTACCGCTCTGGTAATCTCATCTCTGCTGCCGTAATTTAATGCGATCTGAAAATGCAGTTCATCAAAATCCTTTGAAAATTCCTCCAGCTCCCGGATTTTATCCTGAATATCCTGATCAAATGCTGTAGGATCGCCGATAACCCGCACACGCATATGATTTTTCTGGGAGATCTTGATACATTTTTTCAGATAATTTCTGAATAATCGCATCAGCCCCTCCACTTCTTCCCGGGACCGTTTCCAGTTTTCCGTGGAAAACGCATAGACGGTAAGGTATTTTACCCCCAGCTCTTTTGCCACCTCACAGATATCTTCCAGATTTTCGCAGCCCTTTACATGCCCGTAACTTCGGGGCATTCCTTTACTTTTCGCCCATCTTCCGTTTCCGTCCAGAATAATGGCGATATGATTTGGTACTTTCATAGTTCCTCCTTAAAAGAGGCGCCATACAATGGAGTTTGCTCCATATGCCTGACGCCTCCCTCATGACCTTTGTCCGAAAACACTCCGTTTTCTTACCCTTTGGTTTCAAAATTAAACAGTTAAGATTTCTTTTGATTTTACTTCTACAGATTTGTCTATTTCTTTGATAAACTTATCTGTCATCTTCTGTACGTTCTCTTCCTGCTCTGCGATCTCATCCTCAGATACATCCTCTTTGCCCAGCTTCTTCAGCATATCGTTGGCGTCCCGACGGATGTTTCTCACTGCAACCTTCGCTGCCTCGCCTTTTTTCTTAACATCCTTCACCAGATCTTTTCTGCGCTCTTCTGTAAGCTCTGGAAATACCAGACGGATCACTTTTCCATCGTTGGTAGGATTGATTCCCAGATCGGACATATTGATCGCTTTCTCAATCGCCTTTACCAGAGAAGCTTCCCATGGCTGGATCTGGATCATTCTTGCCTCCGGTACGGAAATATTTGCCACCTGCTGCAGAGGCGTCGGCGCTCCGTAATAATCTACCGTAATACGGTCCAGTACGTGAGGATTCGCTCTTCCCGCGCGGATCGTACCGAATTCACTTTCCAGATTAGCCAGTGTCTTTGTCATTTTCTCTTCATATTTTGCAATTCTTTCATCCATGTGTCTGTTTCCTCCTGATTTCTTTTAATCTACAAGCACACGGGTTCCATGAAAATCTCCCCGGGCTGTCTTCACAATACTGTTTTCTTCATTCAGTCCAAATACCATCATCGGCATTTTATTTTCCATACAGAGAATGGATGCTGTAAGATCCACAACCGCCAGCTTCTTATCAATAACTTCCTGAATATGAACGCTGTCGTATTTCTTTGCCTCTGGATTAGTCTTCGGATCGCTGTCATATACGCCGTCTACAGCCTTTGCCAGTAAAATCGTTTCCGCTTCAATCTCAATCGCCCGCAAAACGGTAGTCGTATCTGTGGAAAAATATGGATGACCTGTTCCACCTGCAAAGAAAGTCACCTTTCCTTCTGCAAAACACTTATTTGCCTCATCCTTGGAAAACAACTTGGTAAATGCACCGCACACGAAAGGCGTCAGAATCTCTGTTTTCATTCCCACGGAACGGAAGATCTCAGATACATAAATACAATTCATCACCGTTGCCAGCATACCGATCTGATCCGCCTTCGTTCTGTCGATCGTCTCACTGCTTCTTCCTCTCCAGAAGTTGCCGCCGCCGATCACTACGCCGATCTCCATGCCTTCTTCCGCAAGAACCTTTACTTGTTTTGCCACCTCTGTTACGGTTGCTTCATCAAAGCCTGTCTTTTTTTCACCGGCAAGAGCCTCGCCGCTTAATTTTAACAATACACGTTTCATAAAGTGAATGCTCCTTCTTTTGTTTTTTATTCTGCCATTAAATCCGACAGATAATCCTGAACTGCACCGGCATCAAAAACAACCGTCTCCTTCGAACCATCGCCGCTGGCTGCCTTATCGTACACCGAATAACCGATCCATCCCACGACCAGAACCGCCACCAGCGCAATCCCTGTCATCTCAAAACGATGCATCCATTTCTGATTTTTCATAATCTTCTGGCGATTTGCTTTTTCCTTTTTATATTTATCAACCTTCGCCTGACTCATGCTTTACACTCCTTTGATCATTACTCCTTGTGCTTTGATATTGAGATCTGCACTCTGGGTTCATTATAGCATACTATTATTTAAAAGCCAATCGAAAGATTATTTTAAATTCTCAGATCGCCACGATAATTCCGCCGTCATTGGCATACATGGAGCTTACGCCTGCAGTATCTAAAACTTCCACTCTCTTTACGGAAATCCTATCCAGAATCGCTGCCTTTACCAACTGCGCTCTGTCTGGACAGTTGCAATGGGAAATAGCTAATACTCTTTCGCTGCTGTCCGTCAGATCCCCCACAACATGATCCACCATTTTCACCAGCGCTTTGTTGATTCCTCTCGCCTGATCCAACTGGCAGATTGTTCCCTCGGGAGTGGAACCCATCACCGGCTTAATCTTCAGCGCGGAAGCTACCAGTGCTTTTACGCGGCTAAGACGTCCATTCTTTCTCAAAGTTTCCAGATTTTCCAATACAAAATAGGTGTGCTGCGTTTCAATATACACTTCTACCGTCTCTACCACCTGCTCAAATTCCATCCCTGCTTCTTCGCACTCCTGAATCTTTAATGCAATCAGCGTTTCTCCCACAGATGCGCTCTTAGAATTAAATACATGGATTTTTTTTGCAGGATGCTTTTCCAAAATCAGCTCTTTTCCCAATACTGCGCTGTTATAAGAGCCGCTCAGTTCTGAGGATAACGTCACTGCATACAAATGATCCGCTTCCGCTTCAAATCCTTTCATATACCGCTCTGGAGAAGGGCAGGCAGATTTTGGACACTCTGGACAGTCCGCCACTTTTTTCAAAAATGAACTCTGCTCAAAACTTTCATCATCAATAATATCTTCCCCGCCTACAGTCAGGGTCAGAGCTACCGCCTCAAATCTCTCATCCTGTTTCATCTCAGAAGTCATCTCGCCGCAGCTATCCATAATAATTTTAAAACTCATGCTTTTCTCCTCCATATACTTCTTATATCCAAGGGCTTTGCCCTGTACTCGCTCTAGTAAATGTAGTAATCAATACCACATATTAATATATCATACATTCCTTTTCTTGAAAAGATGTTTTCTATGTTCTTTTTGGTGATATTGGTCTATACTGTTAACATCATATCAATTTATTTACTGGAGGTATTTATGTATTATCTATTAAACAGTTCTATGAAAGAACTGAACGATGATTATCTGAAAAAAGACGGAGATATTCTGGTGTCTCTTGTAACTACAGAAGAATGTGAACATATGCACAGTCAGCTTCCTTTTTATTCGATTCTTGAACGCAACATGCGGCATCATAATATTCAATCCTGCAAAGCCGATCTCTTAAAAGACTGTATCATCGGAACACTGCGCGTACCTGATCACAAGTTTCTTCAGGAAAATTCCCTTTCTCTCACGTTTTATCTCAGTAAAGATCTGCTGATTCTTGTGGACGATGCCCGCCATATCGCCGCTCTCCAGAAGCTGCTGCGGGAGGGAGAACTGCTCTCCACACGAAATATCGGCGAATTTTTCTGCCTGTTTATCGGACAGATGATCCGGGACGATTCTCTTTTTCTGCAGGAAACAGAACAAAATATGAGTGATCTGGAAGAACAGATTTCCCACACAGACCAGAAAAATTTCCGTTCCCGTCTGATACATACCCGGCGGGATCTTCTGCTCCTCCACTCCTATTACCAGCAGCTGCTGGATCTCTGCGAAAATATGGAAGAAAACAGCAACCATTTCTTCTCTGAAGAAGAATGTCAGACCTTTGGCATTTATTCTGCCCGTATTGAACGACTTTATAACCATACGCAGATGCTTCGGGAATATGCCCTGCAAATCCGTGAAATGTATCAGACGGAAGTGGACATCCGCCAGAATCACACCATGCAGATTCTCACAGTCGTAACCACCATTTTCTTCCCCCTCTCTCTTATCACGGGATGGTACGGGATGAACTTTAAAAATATGCCGGAGTTAAATACGCCAAATGGATACTTCATTCTTATCGCCATCTGTGTTATGATTGTAATTATCGAAATATGGATATTCTGGAAAAATAAATGGTTTCAATAACTCATAGGAGGATATTATGCTGGCACTTCGCATTTTAGATTTAAAAGACTTCACCGGAAAACTTTTTCTGGGTGAGGTATTTCATCGCTTTTCTTTTATTGAAGCATCTTTTACTACATTTATCGCTTATACCCTGGACGGCGCTTTGCAGAAAGAATTTTATGACAGTGAAAACCGCCCGGAACGCTCCTTCTGTTACTGGGAAGACGTCCGTCCTCTGTGTTATTCCATCATCAAAGGAAAACGCACGCCCCTCCACTTTAAAATCGTATTCCAACTGGCTCCGGAAAATGTAGAAAAACTTCTGGCGCAATCAGGACTTTCCCTTACCCGGGAGGACATTTTCGGTCTTTATCTGAACTGTCAGTTCGATGGTGAACATCTTTTATGCACCACCGGAACATCACTAAAAATATTTACGCTGGATAAAAGTCTCGATCATCTGTGGGACGATATGGTACGCCGCTTTTTCAAGCAGCAGGAGATTGTTTTTGAAGAGGTATAAATACCATAAAAATCGGCGGTCTGTTTTCGACCGCCGATACAACGATAACGCTTTTCTTTACTTCCCGATAATGCCCTGCTGGATATTTTCTTCCTGTCTCTCGTTAGGCTGTTCTGTCTGCTGTGCTTTTCCCAGCGTAATGCTGATGGTCTGTTCCACATATTCTCCATTATCTGCAATCTTCACCACCATATCTACTGTTTCTCCTGCCGCATAGTAACTCAACAGATTCTTCAGCTCTTCTATAGTACTTACGCTGGTTCCGTCAAACTTCGTAATCACACTTCCCTCTTTTACACCGGCTTTCTGGGCTGCTCCACCTTCTGTCACTTCTGCCACCAGAACACCTTTCGGAATCCCATAGGCATCTGAAATACTCTGATCTACATTTTCACCGGAAATACCCAAAGCTGCCGCCTGATCTTCGCTTACTTTCTCTCTGGTTGTGCGATTCATCAGATCTTCCATAATTGGAGATGCAGTACTTACCGGGATGGCATATCCCATACCTTCTACCTCAGTGGAAGCTAATTTTGCTGAGTTAATTCCTATCAGTTCACCTCTCATATTCAGAAGAGCTCCGCCACTGTTGCCTGGGTTGATGGCTGCATCTGTCTGGATAAATCCATTTTCTGATTTTGAATCGCCCACCTGACGATTGGTAGCGCTTACAATTCCCGTTGTCACCGACTGTCCATATCCCAGAGCGTTACCGATTGCCACCACCTGTTCTCCGACTTTCAGACTATCCGAATCACCTACCGTAGCCACTTTAATCTTTGACATGGTATCTTCCGAAATGTCGGAAAGTTTTACTGCGATAACTGCCAGATCATTTTCCGCATCCGTTCCTTTTACAACAGCCTCGTATGCCTGATTATCAATAAATCCTACGGACAGGGTATCTGCGTCCGCAACCACATGATTATTACTTACAATCAAAAGCTCCTCGTCATTCTTTCCGATAATAATACCGGAACCCTGATATTCCACTTCCTGCTGCATTCCGCCGCTCCTTCCGAACATATCAAAATAATTCTGGACTTCCTGCACCGATTTATTTGTAATCGCCACGATCGAAGGCATCACGGATTCTGCAATATCGGACACATCCAAAGACTTCCCGTCCAAACTTCCATTGCTCACCGCTGAAGTATTCTGAAGCGTTGTTCTGTTGGCATCTGTATTTTCAGTTTTCGCAGTGTCTGCCTTGCCTGCGCTTCCTGATACATGAACGATACCTGCAAAAGTACCTCCGGCAATTCCTCCAAAAAGAACCGCGCTCAAAGCAATCGCTCCAATTTTTTTCGCCCACTTTCCTTTATTCTTTTTCTCCGGTTTCCTTGGGCTCTGTGGAACATTCACCGGCGCCTGATTCATATCCTGACTGTAATCATATCTTCCATAATCTTCCATTGTAAGTTCCTCCTTCTATAACATCAACTTGATAAATACTGTTCTTTTTTGTTTACGGTTACAGTATAGGAATCTTTTGTGGTAAATTTGTTATGAATTTATGTTTATTCTGTGAAATCCATCACATATTCAATCCCAATAGGACCCCCCCCCCGCTTCACTGCGTCTTTATGAATTACATCTTCTCTTCAATTTTCTTCTGTGGTATAATGATTGCACGAAGTGCAATCCAAGCCAATCTTCATTGGCTTGCTGGCGCTCGCGCGACAGATTATACCTGCAACCCACATAAAAAGGAAGGAGATCCACATGAGAAAAATTACCAGTTTTACTATAGACCACATCAAATTACAGCCGGGTGTTTACGTTTCCCGAAAGGACCCTCTGGGAGATTCCATGATCACCACTTTTGATATCCGCATGACTTCCCCCAACGAGGAACCTGTGATGAATACTGCCGAAGTCCATACCATTGAACATCTGGGCGCAACATTTTTAAGAAACCATCCAGAGTTTGGTTCTCAGGTAGTCTATTTTGGTCCCATGGGATGCCGCACCGGTTTCTATCTGCTGCTGGCAGGCGATTATGAGTCCCGTCAGATCGTTCCGCTCCTCACAGAGATGTTCACTTTCATCAGAGACTACCGGGATGAGGTTCCCGGCGCTTCTGCAAAAGACTGCGGAAACTATCTGGATATGAATCTTCCTATGGCTAATTATCTGGCAGACCGGTTTTTAAAACAGGTTCTCACCAATATTCGGGAAGACCGTCTGATCTACCCTGAATAAGGTCAAAAACTTCAGGGAGTTGTCGCTTCCTGCATCTCATGCGACAACTCCCTGTCTAATGTTTATTTCCTGTCTAATTTTATTTCCTGATCTTCCACATATTTCGGATACTCTTTCCAGAATACATCCTCACACGCTTTTTTTAGCAGAGCAAACTCCTGCTCCATTTTAAATGTCTGAGGAACTAACGTAGATACCTTCCACAGCTCATTTCCCATTTTTTCCACCAGATGGTCTTTTTTCAGGCGCATAATTCCCATCAACTGGGTGCTGTATCTTCCATCTTCCTGACAGATCTGCATGTAAAGATGCACACCGTGACAAAGTTCCTGATAGAGCACCTCTTCTCCCGACTCTCCATATTCTGCCGCCAGTTCAAACCCCATATCCTGTTTTGCCTCTTTTATAGCTTCCGTCTGCTGTTTTAGCTGAAATTTATTTCCCGGCTTTCTGGCCACAAAACAAAGGTTCATCCAGGAACGGATAAAATAATCCACTCCCACGGGCATTTTTGCTCTGGTTTTATAGCGAAGTTCCCAAAACTTCATACGAATCTGATCCTTCTCATCTGCAGTTCCTGATTCCAACCGTTCCTGCAATAATTTTTTTCTCTCATCCCGGTCTGTCGTACTATAATACTCCTGCGGCCAGCTGCTCCAATCTCTTTCCATCTTTCGCTCCTCTTTCTTTTATCTCTGAATCTTTTCCTGTTCCCCGTGATAATATACTTCTTCCAGACAAAGCCCCTGCGCCGGAGCCGTAGCTCCTGCCAGCTGGCGTTCTTTTCTTTCCAGAAGCCATCCCATACTGTCTGCCGGACGCTGATGCAGCCCCACTTCTATCAAAGTTCCCGTCAAAATCCGAACCATATACTGCAAAAATCCATTTCCCCGGAAAGTCAGCTTTACTTCATGGGGAAATTCTTCTATCCGAATCTCCGTAACTGTCCTCACCGTAGACTTTTTCATTCTGGAATTACCGCAAAAAGACTTAAAATCATGCGTTCCCACAAGATCTTCCGCCGCTTTCTTCATAGCCTCCACATCCAGCTCTTTTCCCAGTGCATAGCGATACTTCCGATCAAAAACCGCTTTACAGTTATCTGTCCCGATTCTGTAAGAATAACACTTTCCCGTAGCCCATAAGCGAGCATGAAATCTCTCCGGCACACGTTCCACACGCAAGATTCCGATATCTTCCGGAAGATACGTATTCAAATATTCCTGTATCTCCTCTTTGCTTTTCTCCGTATTCAAATGCACATTGGCAGTCTGCCCTCTGGCATGTACCCCGCTGTCTGTTCTCCCGGCGCCAAATATCTGAATCTCCCGATCCTCCATCCGAGAAAGAACGTTCTCGATTTTTCCCTGAATCGTCTGCTCTGTCTTGGTCTGACGCTGCCAGCCATCGTAACGACTCCCATCATACTCTATTGTTAATTTGTAATTCATATCTGTCCCGTTTTTCCTTATAATACCATCGTTTTCCAGACCATTATCCTAAATATTCTCCCTTTTGTCAATCATCTGAACCTACTAAAAAAATTTATCCCTGCTTCTCTTGAAATGATACAAAAATTACTTTTTTGAAATTTTTTCACTACTTTCCCTGTTGTTTTTGCAACAAATCACTCGAAATTTCGATGAAAAATGATATAAAAATGCAATTTAAAAAAAGTTTCACTACTTTTTCAACCGAAAAGTAATGAAACTTTTTTTAAATCAAGAAAATCGTATCAAATTTACATAATATTCCACTTATTTTACCGCGATTGCTTCGATCTCCACCAGTCCGCCCTTCGGAAGACGCGCCACCTCTACGCAGGATCTCGCCGGAAGCTCCTCATGGAAATATTCTCCATAGATTGCATTTACCGCTGCAAAATCATCCATATTGTCCAGAAATACCATGGTTCTCACCACATTATTATAATTGCTTCCTGCTGCCTCCAGCACTGCTCCCAGATTTTTCAAAGCCTGATGGGTCTGCGCTTCAATTCCTTCCGGCAAAGTACCGTCTTCCGGATTCAGTCCCAACTGTCCTGAAGTAAAAATCAAACCGCCTGCTTCTACGCCATGCACATAAGGGCCTACTGCTGCCGGTGCATTTTTTGCATTGATTGCTTTTTTCATGATTATCGTCTCCTCTTCATAAAACTTCTGCTGTCAGAAGCATTTTTACATATGATTTTCTACAAATTCATCGATTCTTCTGATTTTGAACCCTTTCATCTTAAATGCGCTGAACGCTGACCAGATAAACAATACGATTCTGGCAATGTACAAAATATTTGTAAGCATCACCGGAAAACCAAGGCTCCAGCCCGCGCCAAACCAGTAATTAAAGAAATGGGTAAAAGCTCCCAGCGCATAGTTGATACCGTCAATCACCTGGAACACAAAGAAAAATCCAAAATAACTCACAACTGCCTTGATCGCCGTTCCCTTCAGCCACTTATCCTTCTCCACAAACAATACATAAATCGCCAGCAGCGTAACAAGCACCGGATCAATCAATGCGGAAAACCAAACCACTGCTCCTAACATCCCCACGGTAATTCCCAGACGGGTTCTCGGCTGCACCTGCGGCGGCGCTTGATACTGAGGCTGTCCCTGATAAGATGACTGCCCCTGCGCTCCGAACTGCTTGCCGCAATGAGGGCAAAACTGGCTGTTATCCGGGATATTATTACCACAATTTGTACAAAACATACACGAAACCTCCCTTATCTCAACTCTTCTCTTATTATAAGCTTCGGGAAATTCACCGTCAACAGAAGAATTTCTTAATATTCGAATTTGAGGCAGAATTGTGGAAGTGCGCAGCACGAAACAATTCGTCTGGCATCTCTATTCCTGTAATTACTTCAAAAATCCACTAATAATCTGTTCTTCTGCTTCCTCTTCCGTAAGGCCCAGCGTCATCAATTTGATGATCTGCTCCCCTGCGATCTTTCCAATAGCAGCCTCATGGATCAGCGCCGCATCTGAATCGTTCGCCGTAATCTCCGGAACTGCGCTGATTCTGGCATTTCCCACGATAATCGCATCACATTCCGTATGACCGCTGCATTTTGCATTTCCTTCGATATTCGAGGAGAAGAGCTGATAAGATTCATCTTTCGCCACGGAACGGGAAACGATATTTGTTCCGGCATCCTCGCCGTTCATCTCCACCTTAAAGTAACTCTCCGCTCTCTGCGTTCCATGAGTCATCAGCCGCTCCATAACCACCAGTTTTGCTCCTGCCGCCACTTTCGCCTCTGTCTTTCTGATGGTAGAATCCACGCCCTTGATCTGTGCTGTATCCATCTCCATATAACCATTTTCTTCAATCTCCACAATGGTCTGAGGATTCATGATACGCTGTCCTTTTCCATCTCCGCTTCCATAATGTTTTTCCACATACTTGACTTTTGCATTTTTTCCCACATAAAAGCGGTGGATTCCGTCATGCTGACTGGAGGCGTCCCCTCCATTGTGGATTCCGCAGCCTGCAATGATGGTTACATCTGCGTCTTCTCCAATATGAAAATCATTATAGACCACCTCTTTGATACCTGCCTGACTTAAAATTACCGGCATATGCAAACTTTCTTTTTTGGTACCCGGCTTAATCCAGATATCAATTCCCGTACCGTTTTCTTTGGGAATAATCTCAATGTGTTCCGTGGAATTTCTCGCCGCAGTAGCCCCATTTGCCCGGATATTATATGCGCCTGTAGGAATCTGGTGAAATCCTGCCACTGCCTCCAATAAATTTTCCTGAATTGCATCAAATTTTTCCATTTACTTTTCCTCCCTCTGCCAGTATTTACAGCCGCTGGTACTGTTTTCTCCCCCCAGCAAAGAAGGAAGAATCTGATCCCTCTCCCCATAATCTGCCACTTTTCCATCTGCTACCACCAGAATCTCATCTGCGGTCTTTAAGATTCTCTCCTGATGAGAGATGATTAAAATAGATCCGTTCATCTCCTCATGCATCTTTTCAAATACCTGAATCAGATTCTGAAAACTCCACAGATCGATTCCTGCCTCCGGCTCGTCAAACACGGAAATTCTCGTTCCTCTCGCCATCACCGTAGCGATCTCGATTCGCTTAATCTCTCCTCCTGACAAACTTCCGTTCACTTCCCGGTTAATGTAATCTTTCGCGCACAGTCCCACTTCTGACAAATATTTGCAGGCTCCTGCCGCAGACAACTGTTTTCCTGCTGCCAGTCGAATCAAATCCAGAACAGTCACTCCTTTAAAACGCACCGGCTGCTGAAAAGCATAGCTGATTCCCATGTTGGCTCTCTCCGTAATACTCTTATCTGTAATATCCTCCCCATCCAGAAGAATCCTTCCAGAAGTAGGCTTTTCTATCCCGGCAATGATTTTTGCCAAAGTAGACTTTCCTCCTCCATTGGGACCGGTGATCGCCACAAATTTATGATCCTTCAATGTAAAACTTACGTCTTTTAAAATTCCCTTTTCATCTGTTTCATCCGAAACATGAAAAGAAATGTTTTGTAATTCCAGCATATCAATTCCTCCATCTCGTGTGAGAATTTCGGCAGCATGCGCCGCCGTTTCCTATTATATCCCTTTATTCTCAGTATTTCCACTGAAATCTGTAAAAAACAAAGATTGCTACTTATCCTTGACCGATTTCTCTTTTTCCGTTAAACTATAAAAAATGTCCAAGTAAAAAGATATTATCAAAATCAGGTGAAGAAAATGAAAGAAAAACAACTTGTATCAGAAAATGAAATCGAAGTGTGCGATATCTGCCACCATCATCATGTAAAATTTCCTGCGGAAGCCCCGCAGGATGAAATTCTTTATAAGCTTGCAGATCTCTATAAGGTATTCGGGGACGCTACCCGAATCCGCATCCTCTATACCCTCTCCCGGGGGGAATTATGTGTCTGCGATATTGCAGAACTTCTGGGGATGACCCAGAGCGCCATTTCCCACCAGCTCCGTGTCCTGAAACAATCTGCCCTTGTAAAATTCCGTCGGGAGGGAAAAGCCGTATACTACTCCCTGGCAGACTCCCATGTGGCAACGATTCTGGCACAGGGACTGGATCACGTGCAAGAATAAAACCTAAAAAAGCGCCTGCAAACCCAGTCTGCGCTCACTTTGAGCCTAAAGTCTCAAAGATGTGCTCGACAAATGGGTTTGCAGGCGCTTTTTTTTACATTCTTCTTATTTTTGATAGTACCCCGCCAGGAAATCTCCCAGCTTTTTCGTAGCTTTTTCCAGATCCACCACACGGGGAAGGTATACCACCCGGAAGTGATCCGGCTCTTTCCAGTTAAATCCGCTTCCCTGAACGATCAGAATCCGTTTTTCCCTCAGAAGATCCAACGCAAATCTTTCATCATCCTGAATATTGAATTTTTTCACATCCAGTTTCGGAAAGATATAAAAAGCTGCTTTTGGCTTTTTCGCCGTAATTCCCGGTATATCATTCAGAAGCTGATAGATACACTCTCTCTGCTCATAGATTCTTCCTCCCGGAACAAGATATTCTTCCACGCTCTGGTATCCGCCCAGAGCCGTCTGAATAATGGACTGCGCCGGCACATTAGAACAAAGCCGCATATTGGAGAGCATTTTCAGCCCTTCGATATAGCCCGCTGCCTGTTTTTTTGCTCCGCTCAGTACCATCCAGCCTACACGGAAACCTGCGATCATATGCGATTTTGACAAACCGCTGAAGGTTACGCAAAATACGTCTTTAGGCGCAATCGAAGCAATGGATATATGTTTCAGACCGTCCATTACCAGCCGATCGTAGATTTCATCGGAAAAAATGATCAGCCCGTGTTCTCTGGCAACCTTTACAATCTCTTCCAAAATCTCTCTGGAATAAAGCGCGCCAGTAGGGTTATTGGGATTGATGATTACGATTGCCTTCGTCCGCTCTGTAATCTTACTCTTGATATCGTCAATATCAGGATACCAGTCCGATTCTTCATCGCAGATATAATGAACGGCTTTTCCCCCTGCCAGCGTGGCAGTTGCCGTCCACAGAGGATAATCCGGCGCCGGAATCAGAATTTCATCCCCATCGTTGAGCAACGCCTGCATACAGAGGTTGATCAGCTCACTGACCCCATTTCCCGTATAAATATCATCCATGGTCACATCTGGAATTTTTTTTAACTGGCAGTACTGCATAATAGCTTTTCTGGCTGAAAATAATCCTTTGGAATCTGAATATCCCTGACAGTCCCACAAAGACTGCCGCATATCCAGAATCACTTCCTCCGGCGCGTTAAATCCAAAAGGCGCCGGATTTCCAATGTTTAACTTCAGGATATTCAGCCCGCTCGCTTCCATTCTCGCCGCCTCTTCTACCACAGGGCCCCTCACATCATACAGCACGTTATCCAGTTTCGAAGATTTGTCAAATGTTCTCATGTCTTGTTGCCCTCCATTCTAAGTCAGGCTTTCTTTGCCTCCGACTTATTTTTAATAAACAATATGAAAATAATGCCGCTCACTGCCATCAGGATCGGATAGAAACAATACGGTATGATTTCAAACGGCGTCAGCCCCGTAGACGTTGCTGCCAGCAATAGCTGCGCTCCGTAAGGAATCAGTCCCTGCCCCACGGAAGTAAACATATCCAGCAAAGAAGCGCTTCTCTTTGGACTGATCTCATATTCCTCGCTGATCTCTTTGGCGATAGGACCTGCCATAACGATTGCCACTGTATTATTGGCGGTACACATATCCACCAGGAGCGCCAGACCTGCGATACCCAGTTCGCCGCCCTTCTTTCCCCGAATCCTTTTCTTGATAAAATTCAAAATAAACTGAATGCCGCCCATTTCTTTCACCAGCGACACGATACATGCTACCACAATAGAAATCACAGTGATATCATACATACCGGTAACTCCGCCGCTGCCATCTGCACCGGAAGCGATCACAGTAAACATATCTCCCAGGGCGATCGTTCCCGTAGCCACTCCCACAACCAGAGAGAGTACCGTACCAGTGATCAGCACCAGAAAAACATTGATACCGATCAGGGCGCCCGCCAGCACTACCACATACGGAAGCACCTGAAAAATATTATACGTATACTCTTTCGTATCCTGAAAACTTCCATTTCTCGTAATCAGGAAGAAAATAATAATTGTAAGAATTGCCGCTGGAAGTACGATCAGAAAATTCTCCCTGAATTTATCTTTCATCTGGCATCCCTGGGTTTTTACCGCCGCAATCGTCGTGTCCGAGATCATGGAGAGGTTATCTCCAAACATCGCTCCGCACACCACCGCGCCGATACAGATTGCCATAGAAAATCCTGTTTTCTCACTGATTTCCACCGCAATCGGCGCCAACGCCCCGATCGTCCCCATGGAAGTTCCCATGGATACAGAGATAAAACATCCGATAATAAACAGACCTACCACTGCCACACCTGCCGGCATAATGGACAATCCCAGATTCACGGTACTGGACGCTCCTCCCGCCGCCGTTACCGCCCCGGAAAATCCTCCTGCCGCCAGAAAGATCAAACACATGGTGATGATATTATCATCTCCCACTCCCTTTGCGATCAGACGAATATTTTCTTCAAATCCTGCTTTCCTATTCTGAACAAATGCTGTCAGCAGCGCGATCAGAAATGCTACGATTGCAGGCATTGCATAAAAATCCTGAAATACGATTCCAGCTCCCAGAAAAATCACCAGAAAAACCAGAATCGGGAGCAATGCCACTGCTCTGCCTTTTTTTTCTTCACTCATCATTCCATTCCCCTTTGTCTTTATTCTTCCTCGTCACTTCTTTTCTTTTTTCATTAACTACCACTTTAATCTTTTCACTGGAAAAAGTCAACAAAAAACAAATCACTCCAATATTTTCTTCAGTTCATCCATAAAAGTATTCACATCTTTAAATTCACGATAAACGGACGCAAATCTCACATAAGCCACAGCCTCCAGATCCTTCAGCTTATCCATCACAATCTCTCCTATGACGGTACTTGGGATCTCCCGCTCTTCCATGTTAAAAATCTCCGTTTCTACCGAATCCACCAGTGCATGAATCTGTTCTGCGGAAACTGGCCGCTTGTGGCAGGCGCGCAAAATTCCCGCTTCAATCTTCGAGCGGTCATACTGTTCTCTGTTCTGATCTTTTTTAATTACAATCAGCGGAATTGTTTCAACTTTCTCATACGTAGTAAAACGTTTTCCACATTCATCACACATTCTTCGACGGCGAATGGCTGTATTATCATCTACCGGCCGCGAATCTACTACCCGAGTATTATCTTGATTACAATACGGACATTTCATTTTTATTTTCCCATCCTTCCTGTTTTCGCAACGATTCCATCCTTCTCTGAAAAGGTGGAATCCATCTGACTTTTGACCCTGGCATCATCATAATATAGTACCGGTAATATCGTCAAGAAAATTATCAGAAAATACCTGCCTGTAAATAAAAAGAGAAGAATCACCATTTTCGTGTGACGTTCATATATTATCCAGAAAGAAGCCGGGTTGCGGTAAACAGTAACCATCAAAGGGGATCTTTATGCGTGTTTTTGAATTGAAACAAAAAGAAGTAATCAATGCCTGCAGCTGCAAAAGTCTCGGCTGCCCGGTCGATGTGGAATTTGATCCCTGCACCGGACAGATCACCCAACTCATCATTCCCGGTCCTGGAAAATTCTGCAGTTTTTTTGGCCGGGACAGTGAATTTTGTATTCCCTGGAAATGTATCCGCCAGATTGGGGAAGATATCATTCTGGTAGAAATTGATGAAGATCACTGTCTGAAAAAGCTGTAAAGCCTTCTTTCCGAATGCAAAAAATCGTGAGAAAAAATCTCCCATTTCATTGTCAACACCTCAACCTCCATGCTATACTGAAAAAAAGATCTTGAAGGCAAAAAAGAAGAATGGAGGTTTCACTATGCTTATACAATTTTCCTTAACCAACTACAAAAATTTTAAAGAAACACAGGCGCTGGATCTTACAGAAGGAAAAATTTCCGAACACGCCCGGCATCTGCTCAAAAGTCCCATTGACCGTCTGGGCATTCTTCCCGCTGCCGTCATTTACGGACCCAATGGCAGTGGAAAAACAAATCTTCTGAAAGCTCTCTGGCATCTGCGTACCCTCGTTTTGGACGCTCCTTCTGTCTGGAATGAGGACTGCGCATTTTGCTTTGACCCGGCTTCTCAGAAATCTCCCACCGAATATGAGATCATCTTTCGCGTGGAACAAATGGAGTATAATTACCAGTTAAAAATGACTCCCCGGGGCCTGACCGAAGAAAATCTTTTTGCCAGAAGGCTCCAGGATTCCTTTTATGACGTTGTTTTCGATCGGGATGGCGAAGGAATCTTTCTTTGCCCTGCGCTGGAGGATCTGGACGTATCAGCTCTTACGGATCAGCAGCCATTCTTATATTTTCTCAGCCTTTCCCGAAAAAAGCAACGGCTGCAGCCGGTTTTTGACTTTTTCCAGAATATGATCTTCCTGTCGGATTCCTCCGTCTCCCTGGAAATGGAGGACATTTTCCTGCGAGCAAAAGCGAACCGGGAAGAACTGCTCGCCCTGCTTCAGACCATGACTCCTTCAATCACCGATCTCCGTATCCACCAAAAGGAAATCTCCTTTGTCCATACGATACAGGAAAAATCTCTCACCCTTTCCTGGGACGCAGAAGCCTCCGGTATTTGCCAGCTCCTCATTTTTGCTGCTGCCCTTCTGCAAACCAGAAAAAATGGCGCCCTGCTTCTCGCCGACACCCCGGAGCTGCATCTGCACCCCATGATTCTCGAAAAACTTTATCTGCTCTGTACGAATCAGGAGAAAAATCCTCACGGTTCTCAGCTTCTGGCTGTCACCCATGAAAACTCCACTATGAACAACGGGATTTTCCGCCGGGACGAGCTCTGGATCACCGCCCCGCAGGCAGACGGTTCCTCTCTCTTATATCCCCTTTCCCTCTATCTGAAAAAGAATGGGGAAAAGGTACGAAAAGACGAAACGTATTCCAAACAATATCTGGAAGGCAGATACGGGGGACTTCCTGACATAGTTTAAAAATCCTTGCTCTTTTTTCTATCTTCTGATATAATGCCAGACGGAATAAAAACAGACAGTTCGTAACCATCCTGTCTATAAACAAAACTAGGAGGAATTATTTATGTCAGACTTAACTCGTTACAGTGTCATTCCTGACAAATTTCCCCGGGAGATCGTTCTCCTTCGGGGCAGCGGATGCAAATGGAAAAAATGCAGTTTCTGTGATTACCACACTGACGCATCCCCGGATCAGGAAGCCAACTATCAACTGAACCGTAAGGTTTTATCTCATGTCACGGGAACCTATCATCGCTTGGAAGCCATCAATTCCGGCAGCTTTCCGGAACTGGATTCCCGCACCATGGAAGAACTGCTCCGGGTATGTAAAGAAAAAGATATCCGGGAAATTTCTTTTGAAAGTCACTGGATGTACAGAAAAAAAATCCCCGCTCTGAGAAAATTTTTCTCTGAACACGGGATTTCTGTATTTTTAAAAATTGGTGTGGAAACTTTCGATATTGCTTACAGAGAAGAGATCATGCACAAAGGAATGGGAGATGTAACCCCGGAAGAAATTGCGGAATATTTTGATTCCACCTGTCTGCTTTTTGGTCTGAAAGGACAGACCGTAGACAGTATGCGGCGTGATATAGAAACGGGTCTGGCTCATTTCTCACGCATCTGTATCAATATCATGGTGGAAAATACCACCAGCGTCAAACCGGATCCAGACGTGATCCGCTCCTTTCTTCAGGAACTCTATCCACTCTATAAAGAAAATGACCGGGTAGATATTTTAATTGACAATACAGACTTTGGAGTGGGAGGAATTGACCATGCATAATGAAATTTTACTGATAGGTTCTTTGATTCTTTTATTTGGAGGCGTACTTCTTTTTTATTATCTCTTTGGAACTACCGGTCTTTACTGCTGGACCGTCTTTGCCACCATTGCTGCCAATATTGAGGTATTGATCCTTGTAGAGGCCTTTGGCATGGAACAGACGCTGGGAAATGTAATGTTTGCCAGTACTTTCCTGGTAACGGATATTCTCAGTGAAGTGGCAGGAAAAAAAGAAGCCAATCGGGCTGTCCGTCTGGGCATCTTTACTTCCCTGTTTTTTATTCTCGTCTCTCAGTTATGGCTCCGGTTCACTCCGGCAGAGACTGACTTTATCATGCCCCACATTCAGGCTGTTTTTTCCAACACGCCGCGGCTGATGCTGGCAAGCTTTCTTGTCTATGCCATCTGTCAGCAGTTCGATGTGTGGGCTTATCATAAATGGTGGGCATTTACCACGAAAAAATGCGGAGACTCCCAACGATTTTTGTGGGTGCGAAACAACGGTTCCACTTTAATCTCTCAGTTCTTAAACACTCTTTTGTTTACGCTGGGGGCTTTCTGGGGTGTTCATGACACTCCTACCTTAATTTCCATCATTGCGTCCAGCTATGTGATTTTCGTGTGTACCAGCCTTCTGGACACCCCCTTTATCTATCTGGCGCGCAAGATTAAACCTCGGACTTAGTATTCGTTATCCTAAGACTCACGGAGATAATTTCGCATTGTTTTCAGCGCATTTTTCTCTAACCTGCTTACCTGGGCCTGGGAAATTCCAATTTCCCGGGCCACTTCCATCTGGGTTTTTCCTTCATAGAACCGCAGATCAATGATGTGCCGTTCTCTCGCATTCAGTCGTTCCATCGCCTCTCCCAAAGCAAGATTTTCTACCCAGTTTTCTTCTCTGTTCTTCTTATCACTCACCTGATCCATCACATAGAGAGTATCTCCCCCTTCCGTATAAACCGGCTCGTAAAGACTCATGGGGCTTTGAATCGCATCCAACGCATAGACGATCTCTTCTTTATTGATTCCGATCTCTGAGGCAATTTCTGTAATATCCGGCTCCCTCAGATTCTTCTTCACATAATTTTCTCTGGCGTAAATCGCTTTGTAGGCGATATCCCGCAAAGATCTGCTCACCCGGATGGAATTATTATCCCGCAGATATCGGCGAATCTCTCCGATAATCATAGGAACTGCATAAGTGGAGAATTTTACATGAAGCGTAGTGTCAAAATTATCAATAGCTTTCATCAGACCAATACAGCCGATCTGGAACAAATCGTCCACATTTTCATTACTGCTGGAAAACCTTTTGATCACGCTCAAAACCAGACGAAGGTTTCCCTTAATGTACAATTCTCTGGCTTCCTTATCTCCATTTTTTATTTTCTCAAAGAGTAATTCTTTTTCTTCATTAGTAAGTACGGGTAATTTTGCGGTGTTTACTCCACATATTTCCACTTTATTAAGTGCCATATAAGAATCCTCCTGAAATCTTTAAAATTTGCTTTCAGTAAAATGATTCTCATATGGCACTTTATCTATTCATCTTTCAAGGAAATTTAAAAAGTTTTCATCCTTGACAGTCAATTTCTCTTGTAATATTCTTCAGCCACTTATAGCTCTTATAATGTTTATAGATAAACGGCATTTTCACAAATTCATCCAGACAGATGATAAAATATACCCACATGGGCGGTAATTTCAGCACAAAAGCGCAGAAAAATCCCATCGGCACTGCAAAGACCCACATATCTATAATATCACAGATAAATCCAAAACGGGAATCTCCGCCGGAGCGGAAAATACCGCAGATCACCGTGGTATTCATCGCCTGTCCCAACACATAATAGCAGTTAATGATCAGCATAATTGTAAGATAATCGGCTGCCTTCGGTGTAAGATCTACCAGATTCATCATCAGCGGACGCACCAAAAGCACCAGAATTCCTCCCAGAACACCGCTGATAAAGGTTACCCGGCACAGACGGGAGGCATCCTTTTTCGCCGCTTCCATCCGTCCGTCTCCGATCATTTTTCCCAGATAAATCGCACCGCCGTTCGCTATTCCAAAACATACCACGGTTCCCAGATTTCTGGCAACCACTACCACAGAATTTGCCGCCACCATATCGCTTCCCATATGTCCCATAATCACCGAATACATGGAAAATGCCACGCCCCATACCACTTCGTTTCCAAAAGCCGGAAGCGCATACTTCAGATAATCCTGAAACAAAAGCGGATTTTTTTCAAAAACTACCGAGATCCGAAACCGTACCGTCTGAAACCGCAGCGCATCCACCATACAGATCGCAAGTTCCATGCCCCGGGCAATCACCGTGGCAAGCGCCGCTCCGGCAATCCCCATTTCCGGCATTCCGAAAAGACCAAAAACAAAAATCGCATTCAGGATGATATTCAGGATCAGAGCCGCACCAAAGGTCCACATGGAAAATACGACCCTTTCAATGCTCCGCATAATACACAGATATACCTGAGAAACTCCCATAAACAAATAGGAAACTCCCAAAATCCGCAAATATTCCACTCCGCCCTGGATCAAAACCGGATCATTCGTAAACACCATCATCACATACCGGGGGAAGAAACAGGCAAATACAAAAAACAGCATAGAAACGCCCACCGAAAACCGAAGAGCGATCCCCATGATTTTTTCAATCGATTTTGTATCTTTCTTTCCCCAATACTGAGAAGACAGCATGGTTGCTCCTGAAGCCACGCCAGAGTAGACCAGCGATAAAATAAACTGAATTTGATTTGCCAGAGACACCGAAGAAAGAGCATCCTGCCCTACGGCTCCCACCATCACTACATCCGCCGAATTTACCGCCGTACTGATCAGGTTCTGAACAGCGATCGGCAGCACCAGGCGAAAAAGGGAGGTATAAAATACCCGTTTATCTGTTTCCTGTTTTCCCATAAAAAATCCCCCATCTGATATATTTTTCAAAGTTTTTCTCCTTTGATTATAATACATCATAGGCGTTTGCGAAACGCCAAAAGCCGCATAAATACAGCATTTTTTCTTGCTAAAAATAAAATATCTCCTCAAGGTTTATGGTAAAATAGAGTTGTCGAGAAACTATCAACCAATCCACCTAAAGGAGATATACCTACATGATAACATATAAGCAACTCACTTTGGCAGAAATTTTTGAAGATTGCCAAGAGAAATTCGACAACGATAAATACCAGTTTCTTTCACTTCTTGATGAAGCTATTAACCTTGATGAAATTGTTCCTGTTTCTTTTGTTTCTCATTTTTACGCTCGTACTGGAAGACCACGTAAGCATCAGCTTTATCCAATGCTCAAGGCACTTCTAATCCAGCGTATTTTCTCAATCCCGACTGACACTCTCTTGATCATATTTTTAAAATACTCTCAGGAATTGCGTGATTTCTGCGGATTTGATGTTGTTCCAGATGCTTCTAAATTTACCCGGTTTAAGCAAGATTTCTTATTGGACTTACAATCTATGTTCGACTGTCTCGTTGACCTGACCGAACCGATCTGCCAAAAACTTGATCCATCCCTTCCGATGAGACGTGAAGGAAGCAAATCCCATTTACGAAGCAAACTGCCTACCATGAAGTTTGTATGCCCAAAAATGAAATGGGAATACAATCCTGCCGACAAGTCAAAACGTCGGGTATGCCACTGTGATAACCCATGTACTACTTCTTCTTGTGGACGAATGATCTACATTTATCCAGAAAAAAATCTCCGAGCTTACCCCGGCGTAGAACGTGGTTCTAAGGAATGGGAAGACACCTACAAAATCCGTGTAAATGTGGAAAAGTCTATCAATCATTTCAAAGATAGTTTCTGCACTGCAAACCGAAAAACTCAGAATGAAAAAACTCTTCACGCAGACTTACTACTTGCAGGAATCACTCAGCTTGTTACCGTACTTGTTACTGATAAAATCCACCAGCACCAATACATCCGAAGTCTAAAGCCTTTAATTGCCTAATATTTGCTATTGATAATGACTTTTCTTCGCAGTTAATCTGGGAAGTCTTTTTGGCATGTTTAAAATTTGAAGCTATCTGCTTTTTGCTTAGGAATCCTGTAACACAGTTTTTCTACCGCATTTTTATCAGGATTGCGAACTTGTTTCGCAATTACCTATTTTATTGTACCATCAGAAAACGAGTTCTACAATCTTGAAAATCCAAATTTTTATGGAGTTTTTCGCCGCTTTATAAAAATTTTGAAATTTTAATTTAATGATTGGGTATACAGAAAAAAATCCCTTCAAAATGCCCACAAATTTGCAGATTTTTGGGTTATTAGAAAACAGCTATTGAAGCTGCGCCCAAAAGTCATTAAAAATACGCATTTTTCAAGGATTTTTCCAATAGAATTGGATGTTTTAATGAAGAAACCTCCATCGACACCCAAAGTTATTTTTGAGCTCAAATCTCTCGTGTAACAGAATCTTCTTGCTGTTCCTTCTGCAAATGACAGCCGCAAGCCCCGCCGCATCCACTGCAGCTGCCGCCGCAGATCACGGAGCGTCCGGCTCTTTTTGCCTTTATCATACTCCGCACGATCAAGCCCACGATACCTGTAAGAACCAGTAATACCAAAACAGTTGATAAAATCTCCATACTTATGCTCCTTTCCGACTGTTCTTTTCCCTATCGAGACGGAACAGCAAATATACAAATCCTGCCAGGATCACCACTGCCGCTATCGTTCCTATTCCAAAACCGCCTCCGGCAAAAAAGGTTCCAAACTGATAGATGCACAGAGACACCAGATAAGCAAATCCACACTGATATCCAATAGCGATCCAGAACCAACGGATATTATTCATTTCTCTTTTGATGGCTCCCATAGCCGCAAAGCAAGGGGCGCACAGCAGATTAAATACAAGGAAGGAGTACGCTGCTATCGCCGTCATGCTGTCTGCCAGCGTTGACCAAACCTCGGCTCCATTCTCTGAAACTTCTCCGAAACCATAGAGGATTCCAAAAGTTCCCACTACATTTTCTTTTGCCACCAGTCCGGTGATGGCTGCCACTGCTGATTTCCAGTCTCCCCAGCCCAGCGGAGCAAAAATCCACGCGATTCCTTTTCCGATGGTGGCCAGAAGTCCGTCATTTAAGTCTTCCACCATACCAAAACTGCCGTTCACAAAACCAAAATTTGAAGTAAACCAGATAAAGATGGTAGACAACAGGATGATCGTTCCCGCTTTTTTGATAAAGGACCAGCCTCTTTCCCACATGCTTCTGAAAATATTTCCCGCCGTTGGCATATGATATGTCGGAAGTTCCATCACAAACGGAGCCGGATCTCCCGCAAATAATTTCGTCTTTTTTAGAATAATCCCAGAGGTAATAATGGCAGCCATTCCGACAAAATAGGCGCTTGGCGCAACCCACCACGCTTCATCAAATAAAGCTCCTGCAATCAGGGCTATGATCGGCAGTTTTGCACTGCAAGGAATAAAAGTGGTCGTCATGATCGTCATTTTTCGGTCACGGTCATTCTCAATAGTACGGGAAGCCATGATTCCCGGTACGCCGCATCCAGTTCCGATCAGCATAGGAATAAAGGATTTTCCTGACAGACCGAATTTTCGGAAAATCCGATCCATGATGAAAGCGATACGCGCCATATAGCCGCACCCCTCCAGAAACGCCAGAAAGAAAAACAATACCAGCATCTGTGGCACAAATCCCAGAACCGCTCCCACTCCGGCTACAATTCCGTCCACGATCAGTCCCTGCAGCCATGGAGCGCACCCCACCGCTTCCAATCCCTGCGTAATCAATGCTGGAATACTTGGCACATCCACCAGACCGAAAAGACTCCAGCCATCCCCAAAGAGGTTGTCATTGACCCAGTCGGTAGCCCAGCCGCCCACTGTAGTGATCGACACATAATACACAAGAACCATGACCGCTGCGAATACGGGAAGTCCCAGCCAGCGGTTGGTAACGATCCGGTCGATCTTATCCGACGTACTGAGCTGCCCCTTCCCTGCTTTTTTGCAACAATTCTCCATAATAGAAGAAATGTACTGATACCGCTCATTCGTGATAATACTTTCCGAATCATCGTCCAGTTCTTTTTCCAAAGAAGAAATCAGATCTTCTACTGATGGAATCATTTTCATATTTTCCAGAATTTTTTCATCCCGCTCAAACAGCTTGATGGCAAAGAAACGTTTCTGTTCTTCCGGTATGGAATTTCCCGAAAGTCGCTCCTCAATTTCCAGAAGTGTCCGCTCTACTTTTTTATCAAACTTGTGCACCGGAATATGGGGACTTTCCTCTGCTCTTTTCACCGCCAGGTCTGCTGCTTCCATGATCCCTTTCCCTTTCAGCGCAGAAATAGACACCACCGGACAGCCCAACGCTTTTGACAATTTATCCAGATCGATCCTGTCTCCGTTTTTCTCCACCAGATCCATCATATTGACTGCCAACACTACGGGAATCCCCAGCTCCATTAACTGTGTGGACAAATACAGATTTCTCTCCAGATTCGTTCCATCCACGATATTCAGGATGGCATCCGGTCGTTCTCCGATGAGATAATTTCTCGCAACCACTTCCTCCAACGTATACGGAGACAGGGAATAAATCCCCGGAAGATCAATGATCGTGACTTCTTTCTTGCCTTTCAGCTTTCCCTCTTTTTTCTCCACGGTAACTCCCGGCCAGTTTCCCACAAACTGATTGGAACCGGTCAACCCGTTGAACAGCGTGGTCTTTCCGCTGTTCGGATTACCCGCAAGCGCTATTTTTAATGACATAACTTTTTTCCTCTCTGGTTTTTTCTACTGTTTCCTATATTCCGTAATTATCGTCTCTTCTTTGTTACGCTTCCACTTCAATAAGCTGTGCGTCCGCTTTTCGCAGAGACAGTTCATATCCCCGCACCGTAACCTCAATGGGATCTCCCAGAGGCGCTACTTTTCTCACCGAAACCCCGGCTCCCTTCGTAATTCCCATATCCATGATCCTTCTTCGGACTGCCCCCTCTCCATGGAGCTTTACCACCTTCACCGTCTGTCCCACTTTTACATCCCGCAATGTTGCCATATCTGCATTCTCCTTCCTCATTCTCTGTCTTTTCAAATTATAATCTTATTCGCCATTTCCCTGCTGATCGCCACTCTGGATTCTTTTACATTTACAATCACATTTCCCTGCATCTGAGAAACTACCGTTACCTGCGCGCCTGTCACAAAACCCAGACTCTCCAGAAAACGCCGTACCTCCTCTTTCCCACCGATTTTTCTTATCTGATTATGTTCTCCTGCTTTCGCCATTGTAAGGGGCATCATGATTCCTCCTTTTCAGTAAGTTTTATCTAACTCTATACCAAAAAAATAAGAAAGTTAGCACTTTCTAACCGCTATTAGATTAGCATAATCTAACTCAGTTGTCAATAACTAACTTTCTTTTTCTTTTACCCTATTCGTACCGCACAATTTCTTTTTTTAATCTCCGCATAATCCTTTTTTCCAGTCGGGAGATATAAGATTGAGAGATTCCCAGCATATCTGCCACTTCCTTTTGCGTCTTTTCCTTGCCATCCGGCTGATTTAACCCGAATCGCAGACAGATGATCGTCTGTTCCCGTTCGCTCAGTTTATTGATGGCTTTTCCCAGAAGGCGGCATTCCACCTCGTGTTCCAGATCCTTATAGATTACATCCTCCTCTGTCCCCAGAATATCTGACAAAAGCAGTTCATTTCCATCCCAGTCCACGTTCAGCGGTTCATCAATGGAAACCTCCATTTTCGTTTTACTGTTTCGTCTCAGATACATGAGAATCTCATTTTCAATGCAGCGGGACGCATACGTTGCCAGTTTGATCTTCTTCTCTGGATTAAACGTATTGATCGCCTTGATAAGACCAATCGTACCGATGGAGATCAGATCTTCCATTCCCACTCCCGTATTATCAAATTTTTGAGCGATATACACAACCAGACGCAGATTATGCTCGATCAGGCTGGCTCTCGCCTCCTGATTATTGTCCTTAGATAACTGCTGTATCACATCCTGTTCTTCCTCCGGGGTCAGCGGCGCCGGAAGTACGTCCGCGCCTCCGATGTAGTATATTTCTCCCGGACGTTTCCATACCATTCTGGAAAAACCGGAAACCATCCGTAATCGAAAATGACTGGGTAATGCTGCCTGCATCATATTATTTTTCCTCCTAACTGTCTACTAAATTTGGATGCAAAATCATCTGATAATCCCCGGAAAAGGAATTATTTTCCCCGGAAAAAGCGATCACCGGACGAATGATCACTTTATGTACTTTCTGATTTTCCAGACACAGATAATCCATCGTTACAGCCAGCGCCAGCCCTCCGGCACATCCCAGGCTTGTAAAAGGAATAAAATGAGGATTCAGCTTTTCAAAACAGACTTGTGCATCCGCGCCCTTTGAAAATGCCTTCAGTCCCTGTATCATTTCCTCCGTCAGCATCCCTTCCATCAGCTGCATTCCCCCGATACATACCGGCTTTTTACTGATGGTATCTCTCAGGCTGTTCCCCGTATCCAGAAGCGCCGTTCCCTCTCTGCACCTTCCATTGACATAAAGCTGAAATCGGAACGTCTTTTCCATCTGTTTCCTGAATCCTTTATAAGCCGTCAGACTTCCCCACAAAATCAGATAGCTGACGCTGCTTATCATGAGAAAATTTCTCACTCCTTCGGTACCTGTTATCCGTCGAAGCAATTCCATCAGTCCCCCCATGAGAAATCCAACACCATACAGAAAAATACTCCCCCAGATCAGATCTTTCATTTTTTTCAGATTACATCCAAACCTTACCATGAACGTGTTAATTACAAAATACGCCAGTATCATATTCATCCAGGATGTCAGCGGATATATTGTCAGTAAACAAACGCCAGCCGCCCCCATACATGCTCCTAAAAAACTCCGAACAGGACGGACCGAAATCTGTAAAAGCCGTCCCACCAGCCGAAGAAGAAAATAGTCCATCATCACATTGAGCACAAAAAGGACGTCCAGATAAACTTCATAATACACAAAACACCCCCTATCCTTTTCTAATACTTACTGGATAAGCAAGTATTATTATAAAGGACAGAGGGTGTTAAATTTGTCAAAAACCGTAGACCGGAATTTGAATTCTATCGACAAAACTCTCTCTTCTTTTTCCTTTTCCTCTTGATTCTTTCAGAATCTGACTTTTCCTGCGAAAATATGACGCCTACCTGTCGTCTTCCTGCTGCAGCGCTCTCAGAAAACTCCTCAATTCTCTGATTCCCATCTGCCCCGGAGCAGATTCCTGCCCTGCGGTTCCAAAAGTGACGCAGGAACCGAAAAGCTCTCCACAGATCCTGCTGACTGCTCCCATCTTTCCCATGGACATGGTGATCAGCGGTTTTTCCCCGGTACGACTTCCCTGCAAAGTAGCGCTCAAAAGCTCCAGCACCTCTTCTTCCTTTCGTGGCATCACAGCCAGCTTTCGCATATCCGCCGGAGACTCCTCCATTTTTCGCAGTATTTCCTCCAATACTTCCTGTTTTGGCGTTCCCTCAAAATGGTGATTCGAGGCGATCACTTTTTTCCCCACCTGCTGTATTTTGCAGATCAGCCTTTCCATCACCGGAACCTCCCAAAAGAGCTCCACGTCCATCAGATCGATTTCACTGTTTTTTGCAGTTTCTTCCAGAAGTTTCACGTATGCTTCCTGAGAACTTGAAAAATTTCCTCCTTCCCGTTTGGTACGAACGGTAAAAATCAAAGGAATCTGTCCGATTCGTTCTCCCAATCGGGCGCACATTCGACCGACCGCTTCTTTTTCTTCCAATTTTTCAAAAAAATCTGCCCGCCATTCCAGAAGATCCGGAGATTCCTTCACCGCTTCTTCTGCCTGACAAATGAGCTCCTCTTCCGTTCTTCCTGTAAGCGGCAGACAGATCTTCGGTCTTCCTTCACCAAGCACCACTCCTTTTATGATCAGTGTTTTCATCTTCCCTGCTCCTTTCCGGCTTCCCGTTCTGCCAGAAAGTCCTTCAGTTCCTGTACAGGCATCTCAAGCCCTGTAAACAGGTGAAAAGCAGCAGCTCCCTGCCACAAAAGCATTCCCTTTCCACCGATCACATTTTCTTTCAAGCATCCGTGATCCAGCGCATCCTGCATCAGCTTTGTCACGGAAGGATTATAGATCACATCATATACCACCAGCTCTTTATGAAACACCCCGGTGTCCCGGATTAAAGATTTGCCCTCACTCATGGGGCGCATTCCCACCGAGGTCGCATTGATCAGCACATCACCTTCCCGCACCGTCTGATACAGCCGTTCCTCTTCCGTTAAAAGACCATAAGATAACCGACAGGAAATACCTTCCTCTTCCATCCGTTCTCCCATAGCCTTCACCCGCAAAATTCCCTCTTCTCCGCGGTTAAACACCGTCACCGATCTGGCTCCGTCCAAAGCGCACTGAACCATAATGGCTCCGGCTGCTCCACCAGCGCCCAAAAGCACCACATCTTTCCCCTGAATCGTCTTTCCATGATCCTTCAGATCTCCCATTACTCCCAGACCATCTGTCATATGACCGGTAAGTATGCCCTGATCATTTACAATGGTATTTACTGCGCCGACATATCTCGCCGCTTTCGACAGTCGATCCATCTGCTGCGCCACCTTTTGCTTACATGGCATCGTCACATTCGCTCCCCGCATTTTCAGGCGGCGGATGGCAGCCAGCGTGTCCTCCACCTGATCTTCCCTGCAGTCAAATGCCAGATATACGTAATCCAACCCATAATGATCAAAGCAAAAATTATACATAAGGGGAGAGCCGGAATGGGTGATCGGACTTCCAATCACCCCCAACAATCCTGTCGTCCCGGAAATTCTTGTATCCATGCGCTACCTCCAAGTTTGTCCTTCTGTTTTTTAACACTTTAACATTTTGAAGTACTCTTGTCAATATGCAGCGCTCTCACCGGATTTTTGTAAAAATTCCCCGATTCGATTTTTCTTATACCAGCAATACTCTCGCTTCGTATGGTTTCAGCACACCAGATTTGTGAGATCTGTAATTGGAGATCAATTCCTCTCCGGAAAGACTTTCAAAAAGATCACACGGTACTTCCTGGCTGCTGAAATTACACGCCACCACCAGCTTCTGCTCTCCCAGCTGACGCTCATAAGCATAAATATTTTCATCATTCTCCAGAAGTGGTACAAACACACCGTCAATAATCACTTCATGAGTTTTTCTCAGCTGGATTAATTTCTGATAATAATAGAATACGCTGTCGTGATCTGCCAGAGCTGCCTTTGCATTGATCATATGATAATTTTCATTTACCTTCAGCCACGGAGTTCCTGTAGTAAATCCTGCATTTTCACTGTCATCCCACTGCATCGGTGTTCTGGCATTGTCACGGCTCACCAACTTCAGACAGTCCAGAAATTCCTCTTCTTCCATAAAGCCGCCCTGTACCAGTTCTTTATAAGCATTTTTAATCTCGATATCCTCATAATCATCGATCGTCTTGAAATAAGCATTTGTCATGCCGATTTCTTCTCCCTGATAGATGTAAGGCGTTCCCTTCATCATATGCAGGCAGGTAGCGATCATCTTCGCAGATACTTCCCGATACATAGGCGCATCATTTCCAAAACGGGACACAGCGCGGGGCTGATCGTGATTATCCCAGTAAAGGCTGTTCCATGCAACACCTTCCAGCTCTTTCTGCCATTTATTCATGATTGCGCGAACCTTTGGCATCTGCACCCGCTCGGTAGTCCATTTTCCATATTCTCCATGTACGGTATCCATATGTTCAAACTGGAATACCATATTCAGCTCGCTGCCATCCATATTCGCGTATTTCTTTGCTTCCTCCGTAGTCACTCCCGGCGTTTCACCTACGGTAATCAGATCATATCTGGAAAGCACTTCCCTGTTCATTTCCTGTAAAAATTCATGAACTCTCGGTCCATTGCACACATATGGACTGCTGTCTCCATACAGACCGTCGTGAGCCACTCCGTCTGCATAAGACTGGTCTTTAGATATCATACTGATCACGTCCATACGGAAACCGTCAACGCCCTTCTCACACCACCAAGTCATCATATCGAAAACTTCTTTTCTCACTGCTGGATTTTCCCAGTTTAGATCCGGCTGTTTTTTGGAAAACAGATGAAGATAGTACATCTGTGTCTCCGGGTCAAATTCCCATGCAGAACCGCTGAAGCAGCTTCCCCAGTTATTCGGCTCTTTTCCATCCTTGGGGTCTTTCCAGATATAATAATCCCGGTAAGGATTCTCTTTAGATTTTCGGCTCTCCATAAACCAGTGATGCTCGTCGGAGCTGTGATTTACCACCAGATCCATCACCAGCTTCAGACCTCTCTTATGCATCTCAGAAAGCATCCTGTCAAAATCCTCCATCGTACCAAATTCCTTCATGATCGCCTGATAATCAGAGATATCATATCCATTATCATCATTGGGAGACTGATAAACAGGAGACAACCAGATCACATCCACGCCCAGTTCCTTCAAATAATCCAGATGCTCCGTAATACCATTCAGATCTCCGATTCCATCCCCGTTGCTGTCCGCAAAACTTCTGGGATAAATCTGATAAATAACACTGCTTTTCCACCATGCTTGTTTCATGCTAAAAACCTCCTATCTCAATCTTTTTTATTTTGGATTTACCTGTTCTACTTTATATTTTAATGCATTACCAAAACATTGTCCAGACACGATTTCCCACATTCATATAACTACTTGTTCCTTTTTTGTGTTTCGTTTATAATAGAACCGTGACGTCCGCACGACGGGACGTTGACGTTTCATATAAAGGAGGAACCATTTTGAATACTTATTATGAAGAACTGAAGAAACATATCGACAAGTATACGGCTTTGTCCATGGCTCTGACTCTTTTTAACTGGGACAGTTCTACAGAAGCTCCCAAAGACGCCACAGAGCTCACTTCCCGCTACATTGGTATTCTCAGTGAAAATCTGTACAATACTCTGATCAACGACGAAGTATCTGCCCTGATCGACAAGCTGGAGAACGCTGATGACCTCACTGTGGAAGAAAAAGCCATCGTTGCCAAAACGAAAGAAATGTTTGACGATATCCGCTATATCCCTGCAGAAGAATATTCTGCTTATCAAGCCCTGCTGGCAAAGGCGGATTCCATCTGGGCAAAAGCGAAAGAAGAGAATGACTACCAGTCTTTTGCTCCTACTTTAAAAGAAGTGATCGATTACAACAAAAAGTTTGCCTCCTACAAGGCAAAAGCCAAAGGTTATGAGGGACCGCTCTACGATATCCTTCTGAACGATTATGAAAAAGGATTTACCACCGAAGTTCTGGACAAATTCTTTGCCCGTCTGAAAGAAGCGATCGTACCTTTGGTTAAAGGGGCGGTAAAAAATAATCATCTGATCGACAAAGATTTTAATTATCTGTCCTACGATGTAGAAAAACAGGCTGAATTTTCCCGCAAACTTGCAGAGCATATCGGTTTTGATTTCAACCGAGGCGTGATTAAAACCAGCGTACACCCCTTCACTACCAATCTGCACAATAAGGATGTGCGTATCACTACCGCTTACTACGAAAACAATCTGGAAAGCGCCATGTTCTCCACCATTCATGAAGGCGGACATGCCCTCTATGAGATACACGTGAGCGATACTTTTACCGGAACACCGGCTTCCTATATTTCCATGGGAATGCATGAGAGCCAGTCCCGTCTCTTTGAAAATAATCTGGGGCGCAGCGAAGCTTTCTGGAAACCTTTATTCCCTCAGCTTCAGGAAATATTCCCGGAACAGTTGAAAGATGTGACATTAGAGAAGTTTGTCCGCGCGATCAACAAATCCACTCCGAACCTGATCCGTACAGAGGCAGATGAATTGACCTATTGCCTGCACATTATGGTTCGCTATGAAATGGAAAAACTGATCTTCTCCAGGGATGATGTAGACGTATATAAACTTCCAGAACTCTGGAATGATAAATACGAAGAATACCTCGGCGTTCGCCCGGAAACAGACAGCGAGGGGATTTTACAGGATATCCACTGGTCTATCGGCTCTCTGGGATACTTCCCCTCCTATGCCATCGGAACGGCAATCGCTGCTCAGATTTACGCACATCTGCAGAAAGTAATGCCTTTAAACGACTATCTGGCTGCCGGAAACTTCCAGCCGATCAACGACTATCTGCAGGAACACCTTCACAAATACGCCGGTTCTAAGACCACGAAAGAGCTGCTGGAAGGACTGATGGGAGAGGACTTCAATCCAGAATATTACATCAACTATCTGACAGAAAAATATACCAAACTTTACCAGTTATAATGGAATAAACAACGGATAGAGGCTGTCGCTTTAGACATAATTCAGAAATATTTATACATTTTTAGCGAATTTGTCGAGCACATCTTTGAGACTTTAGGCTCAAAGTGAGCGCAGACTGAGCGTAAAATGTATAAATATTTTGAATATGCACCTAATGCAACAGCTCCTTTTTGATATGTCAACTTTTATTTTTCTCCCACATATTTATGAATCGTTTCCTTCACTGCCTCCGGACCGGCGATCATTTCCCGGAACATCGTTTCAATCTTCTCTCCGAGACCTGTCTCATAAATATTCGTAAAGAAAATACGTTCATTGGAAAGAATAGGTTTCAACTGTTCTTTCAATGTTTCCGGCTGCCCTACCACGATATCTTTTAGCTGTTGCTGAATCTCTTCATTCATCGGATCTGGAGCAAGTTCGTATTCCTTTCCATGATCATCCACGCCCAGCATATAGCGAAGCCATCCCGCTATTCCAAGAGGAATAGCTGTCAATTTGGATGCATCTCCATATTTCGCCGCATAGGCTTTGATCGTTTCGCCAAAACGAATACCCACCATCTGCGATACATCGACAGCAAGACGAAGATTCGTATCTCCCAGATATTCATTTGGAAAACGGTCTTTGAAAAGTTCATCTACAAATTCCTGAGGGGAGATGATTCCCGGATTCGGCGCCACCGGAAGCCCTTCATCATATGCGACCATACGTGCCATTTTCATCATATCTTCATTGGTATTCAACATATGAGCAAATAAGTCATATCCCAAAACCACACCCAGCGGTCCCGTTGCGGAATGTACCGGATTTAAACATGCCGTTACTTTCATACGCTCTGATAAATTCACTGTTTTGCGATCTGCCATATAAACGCCAAATCCTTTTTCCAAAGCGGGACGGCCATTGGGGAAATTATCCTCAATGACCAGATACTGCGGTTTTTCTGCATTTACAAAAGGCGCAATATACGTTCTTTTTCCGGTAATTACCGGCTGCATATCCTCTACGCCTAATGTCTCCAGATCTTCTGCAATCTGTTCGCTTGGACGGGGCGTGATTTTATCAATCATTGTCCACGGAAAAGCAACGATCTTTTCGTCACTTACATAATCGATGAACTCTGCTTCTACAAATCCTGCCTTTTTCCATTCCTCCGCCATCACCATTACAGATTCTCGAAGTTTGGCTCCATTTTGAGAACAATTATCCATAGATACTAATGCTAATGGATATCTGCCCGCCTTATACCGTTCATAAAGCATTGCAGTGACAACCGCCATTGCGCCAACTGCTTGTTCTGGACCATTCTGAATATCTAAAGCGGCAAATGGAAACCATGTTCCGTCTGCCTTCTGTAATGCATATCCCTTTTCTGTTATGGTGAACGTAACCATTTGCAGGGAAGGGCTGGCAAAAATTTCTTTTAACCGTTTCCATTGAACAGAATCAGAAGAAATGGCTTTCACCGCTTCTGCCAGAGAACCGATTACTTTATATTCCCGTGTGCCGTCTCCATGCAAAAGAACACTCAAGCCGAGATTATCAAAGGGTTCATAAATCTTGTCCACCACATCATAATCAAAAGTTTCTACGCAGGTAATCCCTCTGTCCAATTCTCCCTCTTCCAGAAGTCCGTCTGCAATTCCCCCAATAAAAATACGGAAAATATTTCCTATGCCAAAATGCGCCCATACCGGGCTCTCTTTTGCTTTCTGACAGACCTTTTCTACATCATATGCAGGAAGTTTAATTCCGGCTTTCTCCCACAATTCACACTTTTTAATCCCACTGATTGTCAGTTTCATACCATTCTCTCCTTTGTGAAAAGCACTCTCTCATCTCTTTATTCAAGTTTCAGGAATTTCTGAAACGATTGGACACTTAAAAATTGTCATAGGATCAATATCAATACATTCATATTCATTACGATTCCCCACAATATCCCATGCAACTGTACCGTTTAAAACAGTCAGTTTCTCTCTAAATATTTTTTCATCCAAAAGTTTATTAAAGATGCCACCTTGCTCTATCAAAGGTTTGACATCAAATTCTCTCACGCTACCATCGCTCAGATACGCATATACTATATAATTTCTACTTGCTACGACCTGATAGATCTCTGGATAGAAACGAGCATCCAATTTATTATTATTCATACATTTCACCTCTTTTTTAAATCAATGGATTTATCCTGTTTAAAGGTTTATTATCCTTTGACAATTCCCAGTTCTGCATCAATTCATCTTTATGAATTTCTGCCCATGCAAGTACAAACTTCAACTGACGTTTAGGCAAATATCCTTCACTGATTATTCCCTCATCTATCAGTACCACTGCTTTATTATTTCCATATTCTGCATGAAAATACGGCGGATTGTAGTCACTCCAGTACATTGTAATCCGTATTCCATAAAACAAACTAATTTCAGGCATTTGTTGATCTCCTCCCTTACCCCTTTTATATTCTTAATCAAAACACTGTTATTTTTAACCATATTATAACACCATCCCATATCGTTGTCATGTATTTACACCACAAAAAAGACCTTGTTGGTCTGATTGTGAGATTTTATCTCAATCCTCAGACCAACAAGGTCAATTCTTATGCTTGGACAATGTTTGATATTATAAAATATCTATTATTTATTATTCAGAGCTGCCTGTGCTGCTGCCAGTCTTGCGATCGGCACACGGAACGGTGAGCAGGATACGTAGTTCAGTCCTACTTTATGGCAGAATTCTACGGAAGAAGGATCTCCGCCGTGCTCTCCACAGATACCCATTTTCAGAGTCGGATTAGCAGCGCGACCTTTCTTAGCAGCCATCTCTACCAGCTGACCTACACCAGTCTGATCCAGTTTTGCAAATGGGTCAGCTTCGTAGATCTTGTTGCTGTAGTAGGAATCCAGGAACTTACCAGCATCATCACGGGAGAATCCGAATGTCATCTGTGTAAGGTCGTTTGTTCCGAAGGAGAAGAACTCAGCTTCTTCAGCGATCTGATCTGCTGTCAGAGCTGCACGAGGAATCTCGATCATAGTACCAACATGGTAGTTGATGTATTCTCCTTTTTCTTTCATAACTTCTTCTGCTGTAGCTACTACAATATCTTTTACGAATTTCAGCTCTTTCTTCTCGCCTACCAGAGGAATCATGATCTCTGGAACGATATCATAACCCATCTCTTCTTTTACTTCGATAGCAGCTTCGATAACGGCTCTTGTCTGCATCTTAGCAATTTCAGGGTAAGTAACTGCCAGACGGCATCCACGATGACCCATCATTGGGTTGAACTCGTGCAGTTCGTCACATTTTGCTTTTACTTCTTCTACAGTCATTCCCATATCTTCAGCCAGAGCTTTGATATCTTCCGGATCTGTAGGTACGAACTCATGAAGCGGCGGATCCAGATAACGTACAGTCATTGGACGTCCTTTCAGAGCTTTGTACATAGCTTTGAAGTCACCTTTCTGGAACGGAATCAGTTCGTTCAGAGCAGCTTCTCTTGCTTCTACGCTGTCAGACAGGATCATTTTACGAATCTTCGGAATACGATCTGCTTCAAAGAACATATGCTCTGTACGGCAAAGACCGATACCTTCAGCGCCCAGTTTAACTGCATTTTCTGTATCTGCAGGAGTATCTGCATTTGTACGAACCTGCAGTTTACGGAACTGGTCAGCCCATCTCATGATACGGCCAAAGTTTCCGCCAACAGATGCTTCTTCTGTCTTGATGTCACCTTTGTAGATCTTACCTGTTGTTCCATCCAGAGAAATGTAATCTCCCTCATGGAAGGTATTTCCACCCAGAGTGAACCATTTTTCTTCTTCGTTGATCTTGATTTCTCCACAACCAGATACACAGCATGTTCCCATACCACGTGCAACTACGGCTGCGTGAGATGTCATACCACCACGAACAGTCAGGATACCTTCAGATGCATGCATACCTTCGATATCTTCCGGAGATGTCTCCAGACGAACCAGGATAACTCTCTCACCTTTTTCGTGAGCAGCTTTTGCTTCATCTGCTGTAAAGTATACTTTACCTGCTGCTGCACCAGGAGATGCCGGCAGTGCGGATCCGATAACTTCTCCAGCTTTCAGTGCGTCTGCATTGAAGGTTGGGTGAAGCAGCTGATCCAGAGATTTTGCTTCGATACGGCAAACAGCTTCTTCTGGAGTGATCATTCCTTCATCTACCAGGTCACAAGCGATCTGGATAGCAGCCGGAGCTGTTCTCTTACCGTTACGAGTCTGCAGGAAATACAGTTTTCCTTCCTGAATAGTGAACTCCATATCCTGCATATCACGATAGTGATTTTCCAGTTTCATAGCCAGTTCCATGAACTGTTTGTAGCATTTTGGCATATCTTCTTCCAATTTGCTGATTGGCTGAGGTGTACGAACACCAGCAACTACGTCTTCACCCTGAGCATTGATCAGGTACTCGCCGTAGATACCTTTCGCACCAGTAGATGGGTTACGTGTAAATGCAACACCTGTACCGGATGTCTCACCCATGTTACCAAATACCATTGCCTGTACGTTTACAGCTGTTCCCCAATCTCCAGGGATGTCGTTCATACGACGGTAAACGATAGCACGCGGGTTGTCCCAAGAACGGAATACAGCTTTTACTGCTCCCAGCAGCTGTTCCTTCGGATCCTGTGGGAATTCTGCTCCATCCATATTTTCAGAGTAAACTGCTTTAAATCTCTTAACCAGTTCTTTCAGATCGTCTACAGTCAGCTCTGTATCGTAATGAACGCCTTTTGCTTCTTTTACTTCATCGATGATTTTTTCAAAGAAAGACTTCGGAACTTCCATAACTACGTCAGAGTACATCTGAATGAAACGTCTGTAAGAATCGTATGCAAATCTTGGATTGCCAGTTTTCTTAGCAAAACCTTCTACTGCAACATCATTCAGACCCAGGTTCAGGATGGTATCCATCATACCAGGCATGGAGGCTCTGGCACCAGAACGAACAGATACTAATAACGGATCTTCTGTATCACCGAATTTTTTACCCTGGATTGCTTCCAGTTCTGTTAATGCCTCAAAGATCTGTGTCTGAATCTCAGAAGAGATCTTCTTTCCGTTGTCATAGTAATCTGTACAAGCTTCAGTTGTAACAGTGAAACCCTGTGGAATCGGCAGACCCAGATTGGTCATCTCAGCCAGGTTGGCACCTTTTCCACCAAGAAGGTTTCTCATGTTGGCGTTTCCTTCGCTAAATAAGTAAACCCATTTTGCCATTTTTACTTCCTCCTAAAAGTATAATTTCTTTCAAAGACATCAGACCCTCAGGAAAAGGCGTCTGATCCCTCACTCGTGCGCAAGGCACTCGTATACCATGATTGTAAACAAAATTATGCTTGTAGTCAAGAGATAACCGACAAAAACTTTGCCCTACCTCTTCTTGTTCAGATCCAATACCAGATGTCTCGGCAGACCATTTACCATAATCGGCTGATAATCTCCCTGGATCAGCGGTTTCACATAGTCAATAAAATCTTTTGTCACATAGTTGGCTTCTTTATTCATCCATTCTCTCGGAACTAATTTTTCTTCGTTCGCAATACGGTGTACGTCGTAAATACCGGCGGACGCCATATATGGATCATCGGATACTCTGTCAATAACCACCATATTTCCATTATACCCTTCGTCTGCAGCTTTCACTGCAGCGCCGCCTACCATGAACGCTTCATCAATATCCACACGGGATGCCATATGGGATGCGCTTCTCTGCAAAGTGGAAAATTCCACGCTTCGCGTCTTGCAGCCGATCTCCGCTCCCAGGAAACCTGCCAGGTATGCTGCTGTTCCCTGTAACTGCTTATGTCCAAACGCATCCACATAATCATTTCCGCCGGACAGTTCGCACACATAACGTCCATCTTTTAATTTGATTCCTTCGGAAACTGCGATCACGATAGAACTCTTTTTCTTCAGTAAATCTTTTACATTTTTCAGAAATTTTTCCACATCGAAGGGAACTTCCGGAAGATAAATAAGATCCGGTCCTTCACAATCTTCTGTCTGCGCCAGTGCGGTAGCTCCCGTAAGCCAGCCTGCATTTCTTCCCATCACTTCGATCACGGTGATCATTTCTTTTTTATAAGTAAGTCCCAGCGCATCCCGGATGATTTCTTTTGTGGAAGCGGCAATGTATTTTGCGGCGCTTCCAAATCCCGGCGTATGATCTGTCAAAGCGAGATCATTGTCAATCGTCTTTGGAACTCCCAAAAATTTCTGTTTGTGTCCTTTTACGATTGCGTAATCTGATAATTTTTTGATGGTGTCCATGGAATCATTTCCACCGATATAAATAAAGGAATCGATCTCCAGTTTATCCAGTATTCCAAAAATCTTCTCATAAATATCCATATTTTCATGGATCTCCGGAAGTTTGAAACGGCAGGAACCCAAAAAGGCTGACGGCGTCCTTTTCAGAAGTTCAATATCCAGATCGGAATGAATCTGGGTAGACATATCCACGTACTGTTCATCCAAAAGTCCCTGAATACCATGCAGCATACCGTATACTTTGTCAAATCCACGCTCGATCGCATTCTTGTACACGCCTGCCAGACTGGAATTGATTACTGATGTGGGACCTCCTGACTGTCCTACAATAATATTTCTTTTCTTTTCTGCCATAACTTTTCCTCCTTAACTCTCGGCGTCATGCGAACTCTATGTACTTTCCACATTTTGTTCTGCATCACACCTTTCTGTTAATTTCTTTTTCGCTTATCCGTCATTATATCAATTTTATTTTTTATTTTCAATATTCTTTTGTGATTTTTCACTACATTTTTCTCTTTTTTATTTTTCTTTTCTTTGTTTATTGTATAATTTTCTCTTTCTTTCCTTCTTTTTCATAGGCATTTTCATTGACGTTTGTCGCAAAACAGAGTATTCTTCTTTACAGAAACGCAAACTTTTTTCACACGAGGTAGATTATGAAAGAAACGATTTATACCATTCCTTTAAATGATGCTTTTCACGCAGAAGATGAATGTCCGTTCTGTTATCTGGAAAGAGGCGCGGAACAGCACGCTCTGGAATTTATTCTGGGAAGTCAGGCTTCCTATATGGAAGATGATATCCGTATGGAAACGGACAAGATGGGCTTCTGCCGCCATCATTACAAGATGATGTATGATTATGGCAATCGTCTGGGCTGCGGGCTGATCCTCAGCACACACTTAAAAAAACTGAATCAGGAAATGACAGAACAGATGAAGGCGTTTACTGCCGGAAAATCCACATTCATGGGACGGATGAAAAAGACAGAGCTGACGCCGGACAGCCCAAAAACTGCTCTTGGACAGTGGATTCACCAAAAAGAGAACACTTGCTATGTGTGCGACCATTTCCGTTCCAATTACGAAAGATATTTGGACACCTTCTTTTATATGTACAAAAACAGCCCGGAATTTGCCGAGCTTTTTAAAAACAGTAAAGGCTTCTGTATGCACCATTTTAAAGATCTGGTAGAAGTAGGAGAAACAAAGTTAAATGACAAACAGAAAGCGGAATTCTATCCTGTTCTCTTTGACCTGATGGAAAAAAATATGAAACGGGTAGAAGAAGAAGTGACCTGGTTCTGCGACAAACAAGATTATCTGAACCGGGACAAGCCATGGGGAAATTCCAAAGACAGCGTACAAAGATCCATGCAGAAACTGGCAGGAGGATATCCGGCAGATCCCGTCTTTAAAATTGATTATTGAAAAAACTGTTCTGATTGGAGTTTTAAAAAGTTAGGCACTGCCAAACTCAGTCTGCGCTCACTTTGAGCCTGAAGTCTCAAAGATGTGCTCGACAAATTCGTTTGGTTGTGCCTAACTTTTTATATTCCATCATATACGACAGTTCCTTCCCACGGGGAAAGGATTTATCTTACGGTAAATGCAAACTCGATTTCTTTCTCTGACAGTCTGTCTTTCTCTTCCAGTTCTGGACCGCAGCTGGCTGATCCGATTCCGCTGTTCTTGTAATCAATACGAATAGTGGTTTCATTTTCTTCCAGCTCAAAGTAATGTTTTTTCTCTGTCAGTTCTTCTTTTGTATAGTGAAGCACCTGACATTCCATCTCTTTTTCCGCCTCAAAGGTTAATGTTTCTCCTGTATGAGGATTTTTTACCGTGAGGTATTTTACCTTTGTATGGTTTCCATTTTCCTGCGGCTTCACATAAGGAAAGTATTCTCTGGAAGCATTGGAGGTATACAGTCCTACCGGAGCATGATGGTACAGGTCGCAGTAATTTTCCCAGGGACCTCTTCCAAAATATTCCATTTGTTCCATCTGATAAGGCACACGGAACTCAAATCCAAATCTTGGAAGCCAGATTGCATTTTTATTTTTACTCATCTTAGCATGAACTTTCACTTCCAAACTGCCGTCTGCACAGATTTGATAGCAGATTTTATACCAGGATGATGGCGTTCTGCTGATACCAGCCAAAGCCCCTTCTACCGATACGCAAACGGTATGATCTTTCTGTTCCCACTCCATGGAATAACACTTATCCATCAGATAATTCAGATTCCAGCCGGAAATATTGTCCTCAAACAGACCCCATTTTGTTTTCATGTGGCGCTCATTATCCGTAGGCGCTCTCCACAGAGAAAGCTGCGTCGGGGAAAACAGCAGGTTTTGTCCGTTTTTAAAGATTCCTGTGAGGATTCCTTTGATTTTGTGGAACTGATAGCCATTTTCCTGTTCATCAGTAATTTTCAGAAAAATAGAGTCTTCCTGTATTTCCCAGGTCTTTTCCTGTACTTCTCTCTGCTTTTTCTGTTTTCCCACCGGAAGCTCCAACTGTACCAACGCAGTCTCATATCCGGCTTCCGCCCATGAGCAGGAAGTTTTTCTTACCAAAGAAAGATTCAGATAAGCGCCCAGTTCACAAGAGGAAGGCAATTCGCCAGAAAGCACAACCTCTATGCTTTCTCCTGCTGCCAGATCGCCCTCCCAATATCCTGAAAAAGCCGTTTTCCCATCAATTTCTACTGTCCACAAAATCTCGTAGTCTTTGAATGTGGCAAAATCAAAATGATTGATAATCTTCACTGTCAGAGGTTTGGCAGAAATCAGTTCTGCCCGCAGGGGCTGATGTACCGCTTTCGCCTCCCGGGAACCGGCTTTCAAACTCCTGTCCGCCATCACCAGACCGTCCACACAGAAGTTATGATCGTGGGTAATCTCCCCAAAATCACCGCCGTACAGATGACGTCCCTCTTTTACCGCCACATGGTCTGCCCACTCCCAGATACATCCGCCAATCAGGCGGGGATATTTTTCAAAAAGCTCCCAGTAATCTCCCAGACCACCGGGACCATTTCCCATAGCATGGGCGTATTCGCAAAGGAAAAATGGGCGTTTGCTGTCTTTTTCCCCTTCTTCCTTCACCATATCCAGAGAATAATACATTCCGCTCTCTACATCGATGCAGGGAGGATTATCCGCCATATTCGCTCGCTCGTAGTGCACCAGACGAGAAGCGTCTCTCTCCTTCGTCCAAACTGCCATATCTTCAAAATACTGTCCATATCCTGCCTCATTTCCCATAGACCAGACGATGATACACGGGAAATTCTTATCTCTCTCCACCATACGGACTGCTCTTTCCATCATCGCTTCTTTCCAATCTGGATGATCGGTCGGCCAGTCTTTATAAAACAAACCGTATTCCCACATGGTATCCTTCGTTACCAGACCGTGGCATTCCAGATCCGCCTCGTCCACCACATACATTCCCACTTCATCACACAATTCCAGAAAACGGGCTGCCGGAGGATAATGGGAGGTACGCACACAGTTGATATTCAGCCGCTTCATCAGATAAAGATCTTTTTTCATATCCTCTTCATCCATCACATGACCCTTTTCCGGATGGGTATCATGGTGATTCACGCCTTTTAATTTTACCGGAGTTCCATTGATAAGAAGCTCTCCCTTTTCCGATACTTCTACCGTACGGAATCCTGCTTTTCTGGCAATCACCTCCCCGTGACCGGAAATCACTACCGTATACAGTTCTGGTGTCTCCGCTGTCCACAGACGAGGATTTTCCAGAACAAATTCTGCCCCTTCCCTCGTTGCTGCCTGTTCTTCTAACAGCGTCGCACCTTCATACAAACCTATGGTATATCCTTCTATTTCGCCTGTCACATCCAATTTCACTGTAAGATTGTGAAGATCGGTGTTAATTTCCAGGTCCCGCACATGAGAGGGATTCCGATACAGCAGATAAACGTCCCGGAAAATACCGGACAACCGGAAGAAATCCTGATCTTCCAGATAACTTCCGTCACACCACTTTAGCACCTTCACCAGAAGTTCATTATTTCCCTCCCGAAGATACGGTGTGATACAAAATTCTGCCGTGTAATGGGAGCCCTGACTATAACCGATCTCCTGCCCGTTGATATACACATAAAAACAGGAGTTCACTCCTTCAAAATTCAAATATACCTCATCCTCCGGATGCTGTACTTTAAAGTATCTGCGGTAAACGCCGCAGGGATTGTCATCTGGAACCCGGGGCATATCTGCCGGATACGGATAATTTACATTCGTATAATACGGGATATCATACCCGTGCATCTGCCAGTTGGACGGTACCGGAATGGATTCTGTAAAATGTACCGGTTCTTCCATCAAATACCAGGCTTCAAAATACTTAAAATCCCAGGTTCCATTTAATGACTGATAGCGGGAAGAGCTCTCCACTTTTCCAGATAAAGCCTCTTCCATCGTTCTGCACGGAATAAAATGTGCTCTTGCTGTCTCTCTTCCTTTTTGTAAAAATTTAGGATTTTGCCATTCGCTGCTTCTCATATGTCCTCCTCAAGCACTGTATTACTATTATTTTTTATTTTCTATGCATCCAGGCACCATTCGTGAAGTCGGGAATTGCCACCGGATGACCGCCCATCGCTATGGATTCCTCCGACAATGCGGTGATGCACATCCATGCTGCCATATCGTATACGTCAATGGGAACTTCTGTTTTATTTCTCACACTTTCCACAAATTCGCAGAATACCAGCCAGTCCATACCGCCGTGTCCCTGTTTCACACCTTCATCCAGATACTGTTTCCATACGGGATGCTCATATTTATCACGGTACTCTTCCACATTTCCCCAGTGTTTCTTCCATTCAAAATGATCTTTGGCATGTTCTTCTCCCTCCAAAAACAGAGAAGCATTATCTTCCATGTACATTCCCTTTGTTCCCTGCACATAAAATCCTCTGGAATAATATCTTGGCAGTGTGGTATCCAGCGTCAGCGTGATAGTCTCCCCATTTGCGCAGGTAATGAGGGTAGTCACCACGTCTCCCTGAGCAAATTCTGCATTCATCAGTTCCGCATCATCCGCTTTATGCTCTTTGATATACTCCTTCATTCCAAATGCTCCAGACGCCACGGAAGTCAAAGATACCATACGGTTTCCTCTATTCACCTTCAAAAGTCTGGCGATCGGTCCCAGTTCATGGGTAGGATAATTTTCACAATTTCTGTTGAGATAATTTTTCAGGCGGTAATGGCGGTTTTCTTTTCCAAATGCGATCTCATCTCTCAGATCATGGCGATAACCTCCCTCGCAATGAACGATTCTTCCCATCACGCCCTGCTGCACCATATTTTCCACCATCATCTCATCACGACCGTAAATGCAGTTTTCCATGAGCATTACCGGAACTTTTGTTTCTTCATAGGTTTCTACCAGTTTCCAACAATCCCGAACGGAATAAGCGCCGCCCACTTCACAGCCCACGTATTTTCCGGCTTTCATAAAGTCGATGCAAAGGTCAATGTGGTGTTCCCAGGCAGTACACAAAAGTACGCCGTCCACATCCTCTCTTCCCAGAATATCGTGGTAATCCTGTGTCATCTCCGGTCTTGGTCTTCCGCTTTTTTCAATGAGATCTGCCGCATCCTTACACCGGTCTTCATACACGTCGCATACCACCGGATATTCCACATCCGGATGCTCCAGATAAACCATCTCCAAAAGGCCCATACCTCTGCTCCCAAGTCCTACAACTGCCAGTCTGATCTTCTGTTCCATTTTATTTTCCTCTCCTTATACATTTTTTTCTGTTTTTACTAATACACTCTGTGCATCCATGCCCCATTGGTAAAGTCCGGGATTGCCACTGGATGACCTCCCATCGCTATGGACTGCTCTGACAACGGGGTAATACACATCCACGCCGCCATGTCATACACATCAATCGGAACTTCTGTTTTGTTTCGAATGCTTTCCACAAAGTCACAAAATACCAGCCAGTCCATTCCATCATGACCGGATTTTATTCCTTCTTTCAGGTATTTCTTCCACATGGGATGTTCATATTTTTCCCGATATTCTTCCACATTACCCCAGTGCTTTTTCCAGTCAAAATGATCTCTAGCGTGTTCTTCACCTTCCAGATACAAAGAACCATTATCCTCCATAAACATACCTTTCGTTCCCTGTACATAGAAACCTCTGGAATAATAGCGTGGCAAAGTAGTGTCTAACGTCATCGTAATGGTTTCCCCATTGGCACAGGTGATCGCCGTTGTGACGATATCTCCCTGCGCAAACTCCGTGTTCAGTAATTCTTCATCTTCCGGTTTGTGCTCTTTGAGATATTCTTTTAAGCCCCACGCCCCGGACGCTACCGATACAAGAGACACCATCCGGTTTCCCCGATTGATTTTCAAAAGCCGGGCAATTGGTCCCAACTCATGGGTAGGATAATTCTCACCATTTCTATAGATATAATCGGTAAGGCGATAATGACGATTTTCCTTGCTGAATGCCAATCCTTCCCGCAGATCATGGCGATAACCACCCTCACAGTGAACGATTTTTCCAAGCGCTCCCTGCTCCGCCATATGTGCTGCCATCATCTCATTTCTTCCATAGACGCAGTTCTCCATGAGCATCACCGGAGTCTTGGTTCGCTCATAAGCTTCCACCAGTTTCCAACACTCGGTCAGAGAATATGCTCCTCCCACTTCACAGCCCACGTACTTCTTATCTTCCATGAAATCAATGCACATGTCAATATGATTTTTCCAAGATGTGCAAAGAAGTACTCCGTCCACATCCTCTCTTCCCAGAATCTCATGGTAATCCTGTACCATATCCGGTCTTGGTCTGCCGCTTTTTTCTATCAGATCTGCCGCTTCCCGGCATCGGTCTTCATACACATCACACACCGCTGAAAATATCACATCCGGATGTTCCAGATAAACGAGCTTTAACAGACCGATGCCCCGGCCACCAAGCCCAATCAGGGCCATTCTGGTTTTGTCTCCCATCTTATTCTTCTCCTTTTTTCAAAAAGACCGCAAAGACACCCCCAATACTTTTTCACGTACTTTGTCTTTACGGTCTTTTCATTACTCTTTTACACCACCAATTAATACACCTTTTACGAAATACTTCTGAAGGAACGGATATACGCACAAAATCGGAACTGTTGTCACAATAATCGTCGCATATTTGATTACTTCCTTGAGAAGATATGCGTCTGCTGACGCTCCCACACTACTGGAAAGCAACGCATCCATATCTTCCTGCACTACCAGAAGCTCTCTTAAGAACATCTGCAGCGGATAGAGATCTCTTCTTTTCTGTAAGTAAACCAATGCGTTATACCACTCTCCCCATTTGCCCACGGCATAGAACAGAGTGATCGTTGCCAGCGCCGCCTTCGACAGAGGTATCGTAATCTTTGTCAGCATATGCCAGTGATTCGCCCCATCCAGCGCCGCCGATTCATACAAACTCTCAGGCACTGATTCAAAGGATGTTCTCAGCACGATCACATTATATACACTGAGCATACCGGGAACAATCATCGCCCATACGGTATTGGTAAGACCCAATCCCTGCACCACCAAAAAAGTAGGAATCATACCGCCGCTGAAAAACATGGTAAACAAAATAAATAACGTGATCGGTTTTTTCAGCAAAAATCCTTTTCTGGACAGAGGGTATGCCCCGCAGATTGTGATCAGCATACTTGCCGCCGTTCCCACGATCACATAAAAAATTGTATTTCTGAATCCTATCCAGATATTTTCCGACTGCAATACCGCTTCATAACCCCTCAGAGAAAATCCTGCCGGTTTCCAGAGAAGTCCCGATGCTTTTCCCAATTCAATCGGATCGCTGAGCGAGGCAAATAACACGTATAACATGGGATACAACGTAATTATCATAAGAAGTACCATGATACAGTTATTGATCACCAGAAAAGTTTTTTCCCCTTTACCGATAATGATCCGGCTGCCCTCTTCATTCTTTTTATTCTTCTTATATTTCTTCATTGAAATTGCTCCATTCTACTGTTTTTACCACAAACTGTTTCCGTTGACTTTACGACTCATAAAGTTTGCTCCTGCCAACAGGATCAGATTGATCACAGAGTTGAACAGCCCAACCGCCGCCGAGTAACTATAGTTCATGTCCTCAAAACCTTTTCTATACACGAAAGTGGATATAATATCCGATGTATCATACGTAACCGGAGACTGTAATAAGAAAGCTTTCTCCCAACCTACATTCATCAGACCACCCACGGCCATGATAAACATGATCACGATGATCGGGAGCATCCCCGGAAGAGTTACGTGAATAATCTGTTTAAATTTATTGGCTCCGTCGATACGGGCCGCTTCATACAATTCCGGGTTAATTCCCATAATTGCCGCCAGATAGACAATCGAGCCCCATCCAAAGCTCTGCCAGATATCCGATATAACATAAATCGGTCGGAACATATGTTTATCTCCGATCAAACTTCCTTCATGACCGATAATTGAATTGGCAATTTGAGTAATAAATCCATCACTGTCTGTAAAAATCAAAATCAAACTTGCAATGATAACGGTTGTTATAAAATGCGGTAAATAGGTAACAGTCTGTACAACCTTTTTGAATCGAAGATTTCGAACTTCATTTAAAAGAATCGCAAATACGATAGGCGCACAAAATCCAAACAACAGATTCAGCCCGCTGAGCATCAAAGTGTTTTTGAGGGTTCTGCCGAAGAAAACAGAACCCACAAACTCTTTAAAATACTTAAGGCCTACCCAGTCGCTTCCCATGATACCAAGCCTTGGCTTAAAATCTTTGAACGCTATGACAATACCATACATGGGCGCATAGCAGAAAACCAAAAGATAAACGATCACAGGAACCAGCATCAAATAAATCAACCAATTCTTGCGGAAATCCGCTTTTAATAATTGACCCCATTTATTTTTCTTCTTCATAATCTTTGACCTCAGTTATTTTCTTGCTTCATAACGATCCGTAGCAGACTGGTAAGCCGCTGTCAGCTCTTCCACATGCATATTTTTCAGATTTTCCTGATACGTACCAAAATTATCCAAAGATTCCTGACCCATGATAAACTTAAGCGCCATCTCTTTTACGTAAGTTTCAATATCCGTCTGATACGTTTTCTTTACTTCAGACTCTTCCGAATTAAACAGGATAAACTTGGAAAGCATCTGATCACTTCCCTGTTCCTTCCACAGAGTCAGCGCCTCATCCTGTGAACCTTTGTTATATTTATATTTCAAAATATAATCCAGATCTCTGTCTTCCAGTGTATGCCACTGTTCTGGAGCCACTGACAAAAGCGTTTCTTTATCAGCATCTGGAGCAACTGTTCGTCTTACCGGAACACCGTCTACCATATCATAACCTACGCCTTCAATACCATTTGCCAGCATACGGTCTATATCTTCCTGATACAGAGCGTCCAAAAGCGCCATACATGCGGACGGATTCTTCGCATCTGCTGTGATATACTTATAATCTCCCATATAAACAGAGCTGTCACGCAGCCCCGGCAGTTCGTCTCCTTTGTTCAGGGTAGGAACCGGAGCCGGAACCATCGCTTTCTCAGGATGATCTTTTTCTGTAGTCATATAATACTCCGCTCCATACGTATACAGATGCATGAACATTGTTCCCACTTTGTCATCTGCTGCCTGAGACATCACATCAGATTCTTTCTGGGTAGTAAAGTCCGGATTGATATATCCCGCCTCAAACCATTCATTTAACTGTGCCAGATAATCTTTGTAGGCATCCTGATAAGGACCATAGGCAAGTTTTCCATCTTCCCCTTTATAAAAGCTTCCTGCGCTGATTCCGTAAGCGCTGGAAAACACGTTGGAATTAAAGAAACCGCCCATACCATTATCACCAGCCAGAGATAACGGATATTCCACACCGTTTTCTTTCATCTTTGCAAACAACGCAGTCCATTCATCAATGGTGGTTGGTATCTCCATGCCTGTCTGCTCCAGAAAATCAGAACGGATCAAAAGACCGGAGTATGTAAGATCTGCCTCTTCGCTTCCTGCAAATTTTGCACCCAGACGGATAATTCTGCCCTCATCATCAGATACCATTTTCTTGATATTCTCATCTTCATTGATCATCTTATAAAAATATGGCGTTGTCTCCTCACTGATCATATCGGTGTAATCAAACAGCACACCATCTTTATATGCCATCTCCACACCACCGGGATAATAATTATCAATACCACTACAGAAAATCATATCCGGCAGTTCTGTATCTGCCATCAGGATTGTGAAGTTATCCTGTTCCTGTCCTACAGGAGGATGTACAAATTCAATCTCGCAGTTTAATTTCTTTTCCAGCTCTTGAATCGCTTTGTAATCTCCCAAATCACTGGTAACCTGCGCATTGCTTGGAACCATTGCATGCCAGATAGTGAATTTCTCACCTTTCAGATCTGGCAGACCGTTTTCATCTCTTTCATATACCGTTGCTTCTCCTTTGGCGCTGTCGTCTCCGCCTTTACTTTCTCCTTTGTCAGAACCACCGCAGCCTGCCAGTGCTCCCATCGTCATGGTCGCTGCCATGAGCATACACAATACTCTTTTCTTGTTCATTGTGTTGAACCTCCTTCGTTTTATTCTCTTATGCCGTTGTGTTTGTGTTGGATTCATCATACATATTTACTGGTAAAATTTCAATTTCCATTTTTTTACCTGTGCACTATTGTCATTTTTTGTTCATTTGTTTTTCTTGTTTTATCTATTTTTTCACCACGCAAAAACGGGATATACACTTTCCCATGTATATCCCGTTTCAATTCTATTTTTCTGTATACTCTGCACAATGTATTTTTCTATTGTTTATTCTGTCTTATTACCGGATTCCATCATACCTCCTGCCATCTCTTCCCGAAACTGCCCCGGCGTGATTCCCTCTCTCTTCTTAAATACCCGGATAAAGGTTGCCAGATTGGCAAATCCCACGGCTTCCGCCACTTCTTTCGCCTTCACTGCTGGATTCTGAAACATGATTTCCTTTGCTTTCTCAACTCTGCACTCATGAATATATTCCAGAACTCCTTTTCCTGTGTTTCGCTTAAAAAATCGTGACAAATAGGACGGCGTGATCTTCAAAAATTCTGCCAAACTTGCCACCGAAAGATTCACATCCAGAAGATTTTCACGGATTCCTTCTTCTATCTTTTCAATCGAGCAGTTGTTTTCAGAAACATCTTCACATTCCTTCATGATCTGTTTCTTCTTTACCTGTTTTACCTCAAAATATCCCTGATGGATTTCATTAATGCTCATAAAACATCCGCTCATATAAGCGTCACAGTACAGATTTTCAACACTAGTCAGATTTTCAACAAGAACCTGATTGCGCTCCCGCACTGCTTCAGAGAACCTCTGATCATTTTCTCCATTTCCATTCAGAACACAGTATACCCGGGAATTTCTCTCCACAAGATAACAGCAGACACACTCTTTCAAATATTCCTTTATGTACTCTTCCAGAATGTCCTTCCGGTATTCCTCTTTTTTCTCCTGTTCCGCCTCTGTCTCGTTTTCTTCAAACTGATACATCACCACCACAAAATACTTTCCCAAAAAGCCCCAGCTCTCCACCTGTTCCTGGGATATTTTTCGATTCGTATCCGTCAAAAGCAATTCCCCCAGATACAGATTTTTCACATTGTCCTCGTACTGTTTTAATTTCATCTGCATCTGTTGTTTTTGCGTATGAAAATTTTCCGCATAACCTTCCATCACATCGTAATCTATTTCTGAGTCTGTACTGTCTCCCTGGCGCAAAATATCAAACAATCTTTTGATCGGCGTATAATTATGATTGGCAGCCAGCACAATGGCTCCCCCCAAAACCACAAGACACAGAATCACGGAAATAATTGCCAGAATTTTGATCATTTCCACAACAAAATATTCAATGCCCTCAGGCACTCCGTAAATCAGAAATAATCCGTCCCGGGAAATTTCTCTGACTTTCAAACTGAATTTCTGTCCTTCTAATTTTACCAAATCTTCCTGTTTTAAATGGGCTTCCAATAAATTCTTTGCCAACGCATCATCATTTTCTCCCTGTGTCGCTGCCAGCATCTGCGTTCCGTAAAGAAACCATGCCCTCTCCTGCTCATTATTGCACAGTTTATTCAGCAATTCCTTGATATAAGCCCCTTTAAACTTGACCGTAACTACCGCCTGTTTCATGGACTCATATCCGATACTGCTCCTTAATACAACCGTTCCATCCGAATCTTTCTTCAATACAATCTGCCCATCCATATGCTCTGTCTGCTCTTTTTCCCATGTTTCATAAGAATTAGAATAAAAAGTCTCATGGTAAGCGCGGCTTTCTTTACTCCCAGTGGTAGAAACTACACATTCATCTGCCGGAAAATACACACTAAGTTCCGAAAGATTACGGTTCCGTTTCAGTGTCTGCGTCATCATCTGGTAAAGTTCATATTCTTTATAATAATTTCTCTCATCCTGCCGAAGATACCGAAGCAGATTTTCTTCTCTTCTCATATCACGCATCACCAGAAGGGCGCTCTCATAACTGTTTTTCAGATCTTCCGCCACCTGATCATAAATTCCATCTTCATACTCTGTGATCGTATCCTGAATGGCATGCAAAGAAACCAGTTCCACTGCGATCAACAAGATCACGGGAAATGGTATGATCACCAACATAGACTTCAGTATAGACAAAAAAATCTTGGAGCTGTACTTCACCCGAAGCGCCTGCATCCTCTTTTCCTGCATCCCCCTCACAAGAAACACCTCGCATACCTATTTTTATTTTCCTCTGAATAATTCACCAAAATTCAGCAGAAAAAACTTCTATTTTTCATCATCTTCTATATAATAACATATAATTTGATCATCTACAATGATAAATCTTTATCTGGACTCATTCCCCAAACTACATATGCTCGATATAGAGCTCTGTCTATTTGTTGAAATAGATATTCAAAAGAGCTAAATGCGACATATCCGAACTGCTTGAATAATATCCCCGCAACTTTATAGCTCCCGGATAGTAAATATATACTTTTTTACTATTTATTAAAAAGTGTCACCACTTTTCTCCCTAAAAAATGGTGACATTTTTCCAAATTTTCCAAAAAGTATACTCTCACCTGAATTCTTTGCAAATCTATATCGCAATCAGCGTATTCTCTGTATTGTTGTGCCATAAACTGCTGAAAATATCGTTCATCTCCGCGTACATTCCTTTCCTCTTATATACTCTGCTCTTTCCACTCCGGCGCCATTTTTTCTTTCGCATTCAAAGTAAATATCCTGTTCCGGTTCCAACGGCTTGATATGAATTTCCAATTCTGTAATTCCTTCTTCTTTGTAGAAATCCATACATTCCCCATAGTAATACTGGTCGTGAACTAACACGCCTTTGCTGTAAACTTCTATGGTATCTCCGTAATAGTCAAGTCGTATTCTTCCTGCTTGTGCAGGAACCTGTTCCACCTTCCAGCAGTTCTCCGCTGTTTTCTCAACCGTCAGATTTTCCCCCACTTCTTTCACGGGCATCGGTTTCTCACATACATGAATCGTCACATCTCCCACCACTGCGGTATCCTGAATCACCATCTCCGTCCCATCCTCAAAACAGAACAGTGGTTCCATTCCATCTTTTTTCTCAAACCAGTATCCTTTTCTACTGACAGACAGAGGCTGCGCCAGCGCATATTCCAGACACACATTCTCGCTCAATTTCATTCTCAGTGGTAAAATACAGGTTGTATCAGTCAGCAGGCAGGGAATGGTTACCTTTACTGTCTTATCCACAAACTTCACCTGAATCTGTTCATCCCGATGTTCCGGAAGTTTTTCCCCGTGGTGATGATTGTTAATAAACAGAAAGCCTTCTTTTCCATTACTTCTCACACAGCAGCGCAGTGTCTCCATATCCAGCAAATCTGTCGGACGGCGATCTGGATATACTGGAACCATTTCTGCCAATTTTTCTCCAAAGGACTGGCAGAACCGAAATACACTCTGCAGTCGGTAATAGGATTCCCGCAGATAACCGGAGCCTCCGATGGGAGCCTGAAAATCATAAGAGATCACTGGACAGTCGTTGGGATATCCCGTCTCTGTACTCTCCTGCATGGTGGAAAGCTTACCCACCGGATTATCCCCTCCATGATACATATAGAAGCCCAGAAGATTGCAGCCGTCTCCCAGCGTGTCCAGAGCATCTGCTGCTGTGATCCACGGACGGCGATGTTTACACACCTGAACCCCAGGTCCTAATTCACAGGTAAAATACGGTACGCTTTCATCATTCTCCACTTCTTTCACCGGAAGCAGATCATTTCCGATATTACTGTCACTGCGTTCCCCGGTAAAGAAGAAATGGGGATTCGGCAGAGATTTTCCCGTACTCTGATTCCACGGCTGCTCTGGATAGCCGCCAAAAGTAGGGAGCATCTTGTCATACAATTCCTGCATCTCAAAGCCCCAGGCTGTAGCCGTAAAATAGCTTGGTCTAAATCCACATTCTACTGCCAGATTATGAAGCCGCTCCAAATGCGCATTGTCAAAGACCAGCTCATTTTCAATCTGAACAGACAGCAGCCGTCTTCCCTGCAGATGTTCCACGATTCTCTCATAATACTCTTTTACATAAGTCATATACGGCTCCGCATTACACCGCACCTTGCCCTCGCATCTTTTCAAAAGCCAGTCGGGATGTCCTCCATTGCGACATTCTCCGTGAGCCCATGGTCCGATACGAAGCGCCACTTCCAACCCTTTTTCATGACAAAGATCAATAAATTCTCCCAGATTCCGGTTGCCTTCCCAGGTAAATTCTCCCTCAACTTCCTCATGATGAATCCAGAATACGTAGGTAGAGACAATATCAATGCCTCCCTCTTTCATCTTATCCAACTCTGCATCCCACAGTTCTCTTCGCAGTCTGGAATAATGAAGTTCTCCCGAAACGGGAAGCCAAGGCTTCCCATTTTTCAGTAAATACCTGTCTGTCACCTGATAATCGCCACCCTCATGACGCTTCAATATTTTACCGGTTCCGGTATAATTGTTTGAAATGTATATGTTTTTGCTTTACCCATAAGTTTTTCTCCTCATATCTTTTTACTTTACCTTCTTGCAAAAGAAAACGGATAACTTTCGCCTTTTTTCACGCTGATCTCCTGTTCCACTCCAAAACAGCGAATCTTCAATTCTGTATCACTATTTGCCAAAATCTCTCCTGTCACTGTATGCTCATCCCATTTTGCTGAAATCTGATGTCCTCCATAGACCCGCATACCTTTCACTTCTCCCTGTTTCCATTCTGCAGGCAATGCCGGCAGAATCCTTACCACACCGTTATATCCCTGCACCAACATTTCTGCCACGGCTGCGGTAAATCCCGTATTTCCATCTAATTCATAGATGCCGCCAGTCACAGAAGTGGTCGGTCCCTGATGGGTGATCATCATATTGTCACGGCTCAAAAAGGCAATCATAGGTTTCACAAAGTTTCCTGCTTTTTCCCCATCCAAAAGACGGGCATAGTAAGTGATTAAAAGCGCTCCCGCCCAGTTTGCATATACAATATCCGTAGCATTTTCTCCCAAACGCCGATCCAAAGTAGTACGAATCGCCTCTGCCAGCTCGGTATCCTCTGCCGGATCAATGACATTGAACGGGTGCATGGACAGAAGATGGCTGGTATGGCGGTGATCCGGAAGGGCTTCCTCATAATCCTGATGCCATTCCTGCAGCTGTCCGTGAACGCCTACCCGGTAAGGAGGCAGTTTCTCCAGTGTCTTTTCCAGAGACTCGGTAAAATCATCTTCCCGACCGAGAATTTCTGCTGCTTTTCTGATAATATCGAAAGCCGTACGGGCTGCCGTCATATCAAAAGTGGTGCCTGCCGTCACACTGTGGTATCCATCCTTCACAAATACATTTTCTGGAGAATATGCTGGTACTGTCACCAGTTCTCCTGTTTTTGAATCTTCCATAAGGATATCTGCCATAAAACGGGCATTTTCATACAAAACTTCATAATATTCTTTCAAAAATTCTTTATCGCCTGTATACAGGTAATGCTCCCAGATAGGAAGGGTGATCCAGCTTCCACCGGAAATCGCAAATCCCCATCCTACATCCCAACCGGGAGCTGCCCAGCCATAAGCATTTGATACGGTGTGGGCGCACCACCCTTCTTTTCCATAGAGTTCTCTCGCCATCTTTTTCCCGTGGGGAACCAGCGCATCTTTGATCCACCGGAATAATGGCTGGACACATTCTCCCAGACCGGTATTTTCCGCTGGATAATAATTCATCTGGGTATTGATATCCAGATGCATATCGTCCGTCCACTCCATCCTGCAAGCCCGGTCATCATTCCATACTCCCTGCAAAGCCGCCGGAACTACAGAATCCGATCTGCTGGAATTGAAGATCAGGTATCGTCCATACTGGAAAAACAGCGCGATCAGACCGTCGTCTCCCCCTTTATTTTCTGCAAATGCCCGGATTCTCTGCTCCGTAGGAAGATCCGCATGGGTATCCGGCATGGTAAAACTACACTGTTCCATCCCTGCACGATGTTCCTTTACATGCTCTGCCCGTACCTTTTCCCATCCATCCTGCACTGCTTCTTCCAGTCTGTGGCAACATACGCCTTCCATATCTTTCTCAAACATATCTGTGGCTGCCGTCAGCCAAACGGTCAACTGAGTAGCGCCCTCGATCACCAGTCCCCGGCGGTTCCAGATAATACTCCCATCTGTCTCATACCGGAGCCCTATGGTGTAGGACACACCGGAAATCCCGTCACTGTGGATATTTTCCAGTGCTCTT
>UMET01004359.1_pt1 | contig 58722 bp, 56 predicted proteins | sample 1964821 | NCBI WGS metagenome assembly UMET01 (sample SAMEA4836027, study PRJEB28245) | human gut metagenome | biome: gut microbiome; material: fecal sample | place: Denmark | collected 2008
GAAACATTGGCTTGGATTGCATGTAATGCAATCATTATACCACAAAATAGAAATAATATCTGTGTGGATTTTTTACTTTCTTTATCCCATAAAGTGTGATAAAATAAAGAAAAAGCATTATTTTCTATTTATTCTATTAGCTCTGCTAATCTATTTTCAATTCTTTTTCGGAAAATTCTTGCTTTTACCCATGTCTATTGCAGGAGTTTTCGGAAAACAGAAATCTCCTGTACCTAATTAAAAAAGGAGGTTTCTATGAAAGAAGAGCCAAAACAGGGGAGTGAGGCTTCTTTGCCTGAATCCTCTCCGATTCAGTGGCATCCGGCTTTTTACGCTGGAATTCAAATTGAATTTGGCAAAGAGGCTAAGTATCTTACCTTTGAATCCGAACATCTGCTGGGCTCAAAACCTATGCAGATTGATGTTATCGTGAAAAAAGAGGAAAACAGAACACTAAAGAAAAATATTGGCAGAATATTCCGCAGATACAACATTATTGAGTACAAAGGCCCTGGGGATTATCTGAGTATTGATGATTTTTATAAGGTATATGGCTATGCCTGTTTTTATAAATCTGATACCAGAAGTGCAGACAGTATAAAAATTCAGGATTTGACTATTACTCTGGCAAGCCAGGGGTATCCGGGCAAACTTATTAATCATTTGCGGCAGAAACGTGGCTACGAAGTACGGTGTATAGAACCTGGTATCTATCAGGTAAGAGGTGATATAATTCCTATACAGATTCTTGTGACCAGGCGGATGTCTCCGGAAAAAAATCTGTGGCTGCGGAATCTCACTGACCATATACAGAGTACAGAAGAAGCAAAAAAACTGTTGGAAGAATATAAGAAACATAAAACAGATAAACTTTACGAATCCATAGTGAACATTATTATGCATGCAAATAAGGATTTATTTAAGGAGATGGATATTATGTGTGAAGCATTGATGGAATTAATGAAAGACGAACTGGAAGAAAGGGAACGTCTTGGGGAAGCAAGAGGTGAGCGGCAAGGAGAAGACCGGGTGAATCAACTGATAGAAAAGCTGATAAGTCTTAACCGCATGGATGATATTGTTAGATCTGTATCAGACAGGTTATATCAAAAACAGCTTTTTGCGGAATTTCACCTTTAATGTACCTGCGAGTTTTCTTTTCATTCCATTGCACAACCTTTATCCCCATGATATGATTGCTGTAGACAGAAAGAGAGGTCATTAAAATGGGAAAGATTTTTTATATCATGGGAAAAAGTTCCTCCGGAAAGGATACCATTTACAGCAGAATTATGCAGGATGAAGAACTGCATTTGAATAAGATTATTCTTTATACCACCAGACCTATGAGAGAAGGGGAAGAATCAGGGAGAGAGTATCATTTTGTAGATGAGAAGGTTTTTCAGAAATTCCGGGAGCAGGGGAGAATTATTGAGTCCAGGACGTACCACACCGTATATGGTCCCTGGATTTATTTTACAGCAGATGACGGGCAGATTAATTTAGAAGAGGATGATTATCTGGGAATCGGAACTCTGGAATCTTATGAAGGCATGAAAAAATATTATGGAGAAGAAAAGCTATGCCCGCTGTACATTGAAGTAGAAGACGGGGAGCGCCTGAAACGGGCAATCCGAAGAGAAGAGCAGCAGCAGATTCCGAAATATGAAGAAATGTGCAGACGCTTTCTGGCTGATGCAGAGGATTTTTCAGAAGAAAAACTGGAAGATGCCGGTATTTGGAAACGATTCGACAATAAGGAGCTGGGGAATTGTATAAAAGAAATTAAAAACTGTATACAAAAGTTGCAGTAGACGGAAAAGATATGCTATAATTGCCTATATCATTGGAAAAGAGGTGAGTTGCAATGCAGGAAGTAAAGAACGTATTAGGACATGAAGAGATTTTAAAGCATTTACAAAATGCAGCAGCCATGGAACAGGTTTCCCATTCTTATATTTTTGCAGGAGAGAAGGGAAGTGGAAAGAAACTTCTGGCAAAACTTTTTGCCATGACATTGCAATGTGAAAAACACGGAAAGGAACCATGTTTGCATTGTAGTTCCTGTAAAAAAGCTATGAACCGAAATCATCCGGATATTATATATATCAGTCATGAAAAACCGGCCTCCATAGGAATCGAAGATATCAGAGAACAACTGATTGGAGATGTGGCTATTAAGCCATATACAGGGCCATATAAGATTTACATTGTAGATGAAGCAGAGAAAATGACGGTTCAGGCTCAGAATGCTCTTTTGAAAACCATTGAAGAACCGCCGGCTTATGCGGTAATTCTGCTTTTGGTAAGCAATGAGGGAGCGTTGCTTCCTACCATTTCTTCCAGGTGTGTGACTCTGAACTTTAAGCCAGTGCGGGATGAAGTGATTAAGAAATATTTGATGGAAGAACTTCATGTGCCGGATTACCAGGCAGAGGTCAGCGTTGCCTTTGCACAGGGTAATGTAGGGAAGGCGAAACAGATTGCCACTGCAGAAGATTTTTCAGATATGATGGAGGCAGCTTTCCGTATTTTGAAAAAGGGAAAGGATATGGAAGTCTACGAAATGGTAGATGCCATTAAATTACTTTCCGAACAGAAGCATACGGTCTACGAATATCTGGATTTGTTCCTGGTATGGTTCCGGGACGTTCTGATGTTCAAAGCTACTCATGAGATGGATGGACTGGTATTCCGCCAGGAGTATAATGCCATTAAAAACAGGGCAGACAGCAGTTCTTATGAAGGTCTTGAGAATATTATCAAAGCCATTGAGACTGCCAAGGCGCGTTTGCAGGCAAACGTGAATTTTGATTTAACTATGGAACTTTTGTTCCTGACAATCAGGGAGAACTAAGATGACAAGAGTAATTGGAGTTAGATTTCGCAATGTTGGGAAAATCTATTACTTTTCACCAAAGAATCTGGAGATACATGCAGGAGACCATGTGATTGTAGAAACTGCCAGAGGGGTTGAGTATGGAAATGTTGTGCTTCCCCCAAGAGATGTGGAAGATGAAAAGGTGATTCAGCCCTTGAAGGAGGTTATCCGCATTGCAAATCCTCAGGATGATAAAAAAGAAGAGATAAACCGGAAGAAGGAAAAAGAGGCTTTCCAGGTATGCCTGAAGAAAATCAGAGAGCATGGCCTGGAAATGAAGCTGATTGATGTGGAATACACGTTTGATAATAACAAAATTCTGTTTTATTTCACTGCGGATGGAAGAATTGACTTCCGGGAATTAGTAAAAGATTTAGCCGCAATTTTTAAAACCAGAATTGAACTCAGACAAATCGGAGTAAGAGATGAAACCAAGATTTTAGGCGGAATCGGTATTTGTGGAAGACCCCTTTGCTGCCATACGTATCTGTCCGAATTTGTTCCTGTGTCCATTAAGATGGCAAAGGAACAGAATCTGTCCTTGAATCCTACTAAGATTTCCGGCGTCTGCGGCAGACTGATGTGCTGTCTGAAAAATGAGGAAGAGACTTATGAAGAACTGAACCGGAAGCTTCCAAATACAGGAGACAGAGTGACCACGCCGGAGGGATTAAAAGGCGAGGTGCAGAGTGTAAATGTATTGAGACAGTTGGTAAAAGTCATTGTAGATGTAGAGGATGAAAAGGAAATCCGGGAATATCAGGCATCAGAACTGAAATTTAAAACAAGGCAGAAAAAGGAAAAACTAAAGCTGACAGAAGAAGAACTGAAAGCATTGAAAGAACTGGAAAAAGATAAATAGAGAGGATAGATCATGGACAGAGAAGATTTGATTCTGGAACATGAAAGGCTGGATGATCTTCAAAACGGATATATGCTGATACAGAATCCGAAACAGTTTTGTTTTGGCTTAGACGCAGTGCTGCTCTCCTGGTTTGCAAATGTAAAACCGGAAGAAAAGGTACTGGATATGGGGACGGGTACAGGAATCGTCCCCATTTTATTAAAGGCAAGATATCCCCAGGGAAAGTATACCGGTCTTGAAATACAGGAAGAAAGTGCAGATGTAGCCAGAAGAAGTGTGGCGTATAATCATCTGGAACAGGACATTGTGATTACTACGGGAGATATTAAGGAGGCCGCAGCCATTTATGGAGGGTCTTTTTTTGATGTGGTTACTACGAACCCGCCTTATATGGTGGGAAGCCATGGGCTGACGGGAAATAATCAGGCAAAAATCATTGCCAGACATGAGACACTATGCACTCTGGAAGATGTGGTTTCCCAGGCGGCAAAGGTGCTGAAGCCAAGGGGACGTTTTTATATGGTGCACAGGCCTTTTCGGCTTGCAGAAATTTTGTCAGTAATGGTGCAGCATAAGATTGAGCCAAAAAGAATGCAGTTGGTGCATCCCTATGTGGATAAAGAGCCCAATATGGTCTTAATCGAAGGGCTGCGTGGGGGAAACTCCAGAATGACAGTGGAAAAACCTTTGATTGTGTATGAAAAACCAGGAGTTTATACAAAGGAAGTGTTGGATATTTACGGACAGGAGACCAAGAAATGAGTGGAATGTTATATCTTTGCGCAACACCTATTGGAAATCTGGAGGATATTACCTGCAGGGTGCTGCGGATTTTAAAGGAAGTGGACTTGATTGCAGCAGAGGATACCAGAAACAGTATTAAACTGCTAAATCATTTTGAAATCAAGACGCCCATGACCAGCTATCATGAGTATAATAAGTTTGATAAAGGCCGCTATCTGGTGGAGCAGATGCTGGAGGGAAAAAATATTGCGCTGATTACAGATGCCGGAACGCCTGGGATTTCAGATCCTGGGGAAGAGTTAGTTGCCATGTGTTATGAGACCGGAATTCAGGTGACTTCACTTCCGGGGGCGGCGGCCTGTATTACGGCCTTGACTTTATCAGGACTTCCTACCAGACGGTTTGCTTTTGAGGCTTTTCTGCCCTCTGATAAAAAAGAGCGGGCAGTGGTTTTGGAGGAACTGAAACAGGAAACGAGAACCATTATTCTTTATGAAGCGCCTCACAGGCTGGTGAAGACCTTGGAGGAACTTTTGGAAAAGCTGGGAGACAGGAAGATTTCCCTATGCAGGGAATTAACAAAGAAACATGAAACCGTATTCAGAGGGAGTCTTTTGGAGGCTTTTTCCTGGTACAAAGAAAATCCACCAAAAGGCGAGTGTGTTATGGTACTGGCCGGGCGATCCAGGGAAGAGATAGAGCAGGAGGCCAGGCAGAAGTGGGAGGATATGCCGCTGGAAGAACATATGGAATATTATATGAGCCAGGGCATTGACAAGAAGGAGGCCATGAAGCTGGTAGCGAAGGACAGAGGCATCAGTAAAAGGGATGTATATCAGGCATTGTTAAAGAACTAAAGCCACAGAACGGAGAAGGTTATGGATGAAAAGGAATACAGAAGAAGAGAGCGAATAAGAGAACAGCGGAAACAGGAGAGGATACGCAGGGTAAGGAGACAGAGAATTATATGGGGCGTGAATCTGGGACTGCTTCTGGCGCTGGGGTTGGCATTTACAGTACGGGGAATCCAGTCAAATGCAGCACAGGAGAGGGAAAAACAGGCAAAAAAGAAACAGGAGGAGAAAAAAGCAAAAGAGCCGGAAGTAATCAGTCTTACCATTAGCGCTGCAGGGGATTGTACACTGGGTACAGACGAATATTTCTATTATCCAACAAGTCTTCCTGCCAAGTTTGAAAAAGAAGGCGCGGCTTTTTTCCTTGAAAAGGTAAAGCCTGTTTTCGAAGCAGATGACCTGACTATTGTAAATATGGAAGGAACGCTTACAGAAGAAACAGATAGAAAACCGAATGAACAGTTTTGTTTTAAAGGTGACAAAGAGTTAGTCAATATTCTTACAGAGGGTTCGGTGGAAGCAGCTAATCTGGCAAATAATCATACCATAGACTATGGAGAGAAAAGCTACACAGATACCATAGAAGTGCTGGAGGAAGAAGGAATTTCAGCTTTTGGAAATGAGACAACATCCATTGTAGATGTAAAAGGCATTCAAGTGGGGCTTTTGGGAACCTATGAACTGGACCGACATATGGATTGTGAAGAAGAGATGATTCAGAATATTGAAAACCTCAAGGAAGAAGGCGCGCAGATGATCATTGCCAGCTTCCACTGGGGCATTGAAAGGGCGAATATCCCCAATGAAACTCAGGTTGCACTGGCACATTCTGCTATTGATCATGGTGCAGACCTGGTGCTTGGACATCATCCACATGTACTCCAGGGTATCGAAGAATATAAAGGAAAAAATATTGTGTACAGTCTTGCTAATTTCTGCTTCGGAGGAAATTCAGGACCAAAAGATATGGACACTATGATTTTCCAGCAGACGTTTACCTTTACAGACGGAAAACTACAGGAGGATAATGTGACAAACGTAATTCCCTGTAAGGTTTCTTCCGTGTATGAGACAGGTGTGAACAATTATCAGCCTATGCCCGTGGAAGGAGAAACAGGAGATGCGATTCTGGAAAGAATCCGGCAGTATACAGATGCATTGGAATAATTCATTCAGGATTTAATATTTTCAACCGAAAAAGCATAAATAGCAGATAGCCTGCATAAATTAGAGCAAAGTAATATATGTGGGTGAAAATATGCTGAATTTTCTCTGGGGAGCTATGCTTCTGATTGGAATTGTATATGGCGCGGCCACAGGCCGCATGAATGAAGTGACAGATGCTGCCCTTTCTTCTGCGAAAGAGGCAGTATCTCTTTGTATTACCATGGCTGGAATCGTGGCTATGTGGGTGGGGATTATGGAAATCGCAAAAAGCTCCGGGCTGGTGGAACGTCTGACCAGAAAAATGAGACCTCTTCTGGGATTTTTGTTTCCGGATGTACCGGGAGAACATCGGGCCATGGAATTTATCTCTGCAAATATGATTGCCAATTTCCTGGGACTTGGTTGGGCTGCCACACCCTTTGGGCTGAAAGCCATGGAAGAACTGGCAAAACTGGAGAAACAAAGAAAGTCTGTATCCCCGGGAACTGCCAGCAATGCCATGTGTACATTTCTGATTTTAAATATTTCATCACTTCAGTTGATCCCTGTGAACATTATTGCCTATAGAAGCCAGTATGGAAGCGTGAACCCCACAGCTATTGTAGGGCCGGGGATTGTGGCTACTGCGGTGAGTACTGTGGTGGCGGTGATATTTTGCAAGGTGATGGAGAGAAAATAATTACTCCATATCCCGTATAGACAACGCTACATAATAAGGAAACAAATCCTCCGCGGTTTTCAAAGGTGAATGCAGGATGCTCCTGAGCTTTTGCACCTGATAATTTACAGTATTCCTGTGGAGGTACAAATCGGCTGCAGTTTTCTCAAGACTGCGGTCATTTTTTATATACGATCTCAAAAGCTCTACATAGTGATGTTTTTTCTCATCCTGCTCTTCCAGGGGGCCTAATAGTTCGTTGGCATAGGAATGGAGAATATCTTTATCCTGTACGGAGAAGAGAATCTTAAAAAATCCCATGTCTTCAAAGCGAATAAAAGGTTCCTTCCGATACAGAGCCATTCTTACAGCAGTGGCAGCCCGGTCAAAGCTCTTATGAATATTAGAAATTCCCTTTACCCGGATTCCAACGCCCATATGGATTGCCTGGGCTTTGGCTGCGTCCTGGTAAGTTTCCAGAATAATATCCCGGATTTCCGGCAGAAGCTCTGAGTCCATATTGTACAGAACCATGAGCTCAAAATGGTCATGGCTGATAAGGCCGAATTTTACATGGCGAAGCCCCCGGCTGGTTTTAAAGCGCCGAACCCGGTTTAAGAGAATATCCTCCATTTCGCTGGCATTTTTCAAATCGTCCTGTTCGCTGTTGACGCAAATCATAACCACTGTGAAATATCCATCCAGATTATAATATTGTTCTAAGACCTTTCGATATTCTGCCTCATTCCCTCTGCGGAAAATAGCATCTGCAATGGCCTTGTCATGAAGAGCGCTTTCGTGTTGCTTTTGGATAATGCGGATGCAGAAACGCTGAACCATTTCTGTCATACTGATTTCCCAGGGCATGGTAAACAGGGGGAAGTCCACCTGGTTACAGTAGTCAATTACTTCCTGGGGAATGGTGTGAACATATTTTCCTACATTAATAATAAGCCCTGCAGTTTGTCTGGCAGCCAGACTGCGCACCAGGGTCATCAGCCAGTCCGGGTCCTGGGAGGCTTTATAGCCGGCTGTCACGGAAAGCTCGGAACCATGAAAATAGGGAATAATATATTCATCTTCCAGCATATAGACCCAGGTAACTTTGTTGCGGATGCTGCTTTGTCCAGCGCACAAAGACAATTTAAAGGGATTTTCGTTTTCTGTATAAAGATTTTTTAAAGTTGCAGACATAATAATAAGACTCCTTGCATATGGATTTTGTGCTGATAATACAAATATTAACATAAAAATTTAGACTTTGCTACCATTTACAGGAAATAAATATGTATTATAATAATAGATATAGAAAACGAAGAGATGAAATTAAGAAGATACAGATGTTTATTTATGATTAACAAATGTCTTTGATACAAGGACAAAAACAAAGGGGGTTTTTATTATGACAACATTAACATTAGGAAGAGCAATGGATGCAGAGGATTTCTTATTTGTAGCATTAAATGACAGTTCTTATGCAGATTGGAGAGCAAGCCGCAGCGCAGAAGACTTTATGGCTCAGATGCATGTGGAGAAAGCAGACCATGAAACCATTGGCGGAAGAATCAAAAAATTCTTTAGCAGAAGATAATAGAAAAAAGAAGAAAAAAGTTGCTTTATTAAGAAAATAAGAAAAATATAGATAAATATTATGTCGAATAAAAGCATAATATATTTTTGCGATACCCGAAACTTGAACAAAATGGGGAAAATACTTGACATCATTTGTTCAGGATAGTAAAATTACGTTAATGTAAAGAAGCCAGTTTACAGGATACTGGCTTTTTTATTTTAGCAAAATAAGGAGGGCTCATAATATGAAGAAAAGAGCAAAATGGCTTGCTGTTGCATTGTCTTTAGCACTTACTTTATCCACAACTGCTTGCGGTGGCGGTAAAGACGGCGGAAGCAAAGACGATGGCGGCAAAGGTGGAGATTCTGCATCTGCAGAAGAAATCAAAGACCTGGTTACTTGGGAGACAGGTAACAGAGAGATGGAAAACGTATTCATCCTGGGTACTGAGATGGCAAATGACCTGAATGTTTTATGTAACACCAATGAAGGTCTTCTGGAAACAGACGCCAAAGGAAAGCTTGTTCCTGGTCTTGCTGAGAAGTGGGGAACAGAAGATGGCGGTCTTACCTGGAAGTTTGAATTAAGAGAAGGCGTGAAATGGGTTGACCAGCAGGGTAATGAAAAAGCAGAATGTACTGCACAGGACTTCATTACCGGTCTTGAGTGGGTTATGAACTACCACAAAAATGCTGCAATGAACACTTCCATGCCAACAGCTTTAATCAAAGGCGCTGGCGATTATTATGAGTACACCAAAGGTCTTTCAGAAGAGGAAGCAATGAACATCGATAACACCAAATTCCTGGAAATGGTAGGAATCGAAGCTCCGGATGATTATACTCTGATTTATCACTGTACACAGAATGCACCATACTTTGATACTGTAGCTGTATCTGCCTGCCTGTATCCTCTGGCACAGGGCTTTGTAGACGAAGTAGGTGTTGAAAATGTAAAATCCACTGGTATTGAAGGACTGTGGTATAACGGACCTTACACTCTTACAGAGTACATCCAGGGAAATACAAAAACTCTGACACAGAACCCATTATACTGGGATAAAGACTGCAAGCTTTTTGATACCGTTACTATTCGTATTGTAGATGATGTAACTGTTGGATATTCTCTGTATGAAGCAGGCGAAATCGACCACATTGACCTGGGCGAAGCAAACCTGAGAACAATCTACGAAGATGAGAGCAATCCGTTCCATGATCAGTTAGTAGAAAAAACACCAAAGAAATTTTCTTATCAGATGCACTTCAACTATGCTAAGAATAATGAAGACGGAACACCAGATGATAACTGGAATAAAGCTGTAGCAAACGAAGCATTCCGTCAGGCTATTTACTACGGATTAGACTTCACAACTTACATGGCAAGAACAAACTTCATTTATCCAATGCACTGCGAAAACAATGCATACACCATGAAAGGTCTTCTGTACTTCTCTGATGGAACAGACTATGTAACAAAAGTAGAAGAAGGTCTTGGACTTCCGGAATCTGACGGTGAAACACCAAGAAGATTAAATGCAGACAAAGCAGCAGAGTACAAAGCTCAGGCAATGGAAGAACTGAAAGCTCAGGGTGTAACCTTCCCGGTAGAAATGGATTATTACATTTTGGCTGGTTCTCAGTCTGCACAGGATACAGCAACTGTATTAAAACAGGCAGTTTCTGAATGCCTTGGTGATGATTTTGTTAAGTTAAATATCGGTACTTTTGTATCCAGTACAACAAAAGAAGTTGTTGAGCCAAGATTACAGTCCTTTATTATTAACGGATGGGGCGCTGACTACGGTGATCCACAGAACTACTTAGGACAGGAAACATATGGCGAAGACACTGCTTATTATTCACAGAACTACTCACATATTAATGAAGTAAAAGATGAAAAACTCATTGCAACTTACAAAGAGTTTACAGATCTGGTAAATAAAGCTAATTCTATTTCTGACGATATGGATAAGAGATATCAGGCATATGTAGATGCAGAGGTATTCATGTTGCAGCATGCTCTGTCTGTTCCTGTTGTTTATGATGTTTCATGGCAGCTTACAAAAGTTAATGATTATACAAGATCTAACGCTATGTTCGGTATCCAGAACTACATGTACAAAAACTGGGATACATCTGTAGAAGCCTATACTACAGAACAGTATGAGAAATTCGCAGAGGATTTCAATAAATAATGTTTAAATATACAATCAAGCGACTGTTACAATCTCTTGTAACAGTCCTGGTTGTTGTAACTATCGTGTTTCTGTTAATGAGAATGCTGCCAACGGATTATTTCTTTACAGAAGACCAGTTGATACATCTTACGGAAGAACAGAAACAGGAGCAGTTGCAGGCAGCCGGCTTATTAGATCCGGTTCCGGAACAGCTCGTCCGCTATTATGGGCAGGTTCTTCGTTTTGACTTTGGTGAGTCAAGAAGAATTCAGAGCGGCGTAGATGTTACAAAGGTTATCGGTTCTAAATTTACAGTATCCATGAAACTGGGATGTACCGCATTGATCATTGCTCTTTTTGTGGGTGTTTTCATTGGTATTATCCAGACTTTGAATAAGGACAGATTACTGGATCATGTAGGAACAGCATATACCGTTTTTGTAAATGCTGTGCCAAGTTTGGTTTCCTACTCATTGGTATTGGTATTTGGCTCTAAGGTGCTTGGACTACCCCCGTTGTATTCTACAAGAAATCCCGGAGAGTCTTCGATTCTGCCAATTGTGTGTCTGGCTCTGGCTTCTATTGCCAGCTATGCATTGTGGACCAGACGTTATATGGTAGATGAGCTGAACAAGGATTATATTAGACTGGCTCGTGTAAAAGGTATGTCTTCCGGTTCTATCATGGTGAAACACGTATTTAAAAATGCATTTGTACCGCTGGTACAGCAGATTCCGGCATCTTTCCTTTATACCATTGGTGGTTCTCTGCTGGTTGAGAGATTCTTCTCTGTTCCTGGTATGGGACCTCTTCTGACTGATTCTATCATCCGCTACGATGTAAATGTTGTTCAGACACTGGCAATCCTGTATGCGACCCTTGGTATCATGGGCGTATTCTTAGGAGATATTTTAATGATGTTGGTTGACCCAAGAATCAAACTTACTGGAAGAGGAGGTACACGATAATGGATAACAAGAAGAATAAAGATGATCTGTTCCGTTTTGTGGAATACTCTCCAGAAGCTGCAGAACGTACAGGCTATTCTGATTATTCTTATTGGAAGTCTGTATTCCAGAACTTTTTTAAGAAAAAGTCCGCGGTGATTATGTCCTGTGTATTCTTTGCACTGGTTATTTTCTCTTTTGTAGCCCTGTGGATTGGAAAATATGATTTTGCAACGTTAAAGGCAGACAGCGCTCTTGCTTTCACGGAGCCAAACAGTGAATACTGGTTTGGTACAGATAACCTGGGACGTGACTACTGGTGTCAGGTATGGTATGCAGCACAGACCTCTATTAAACTGGCTTTGATTGTTGCATTAGGCGAATGTGTGGTAGGTGTTGTGATTGGATGTCTCTGGGGCTATGTGCGTCAGTTAGACCGCTTCCTTACAGAGGTTTACAATGTGATTAACAACGTACCTATGATTATTTACATGACACTGATTTCTCTGTTAATTGGTCAGAGCTTTACCGTTATGGCAATTTCTTTGATTTGCTTCGGATGGCTGACCATGGCAAAGAATGTACGAAATCTGGTAATGATGTATCGTGACAGGGAATACAACCTGGCTTCCAGATGTCTGGGAACCCCGGTTTGGAGAGTTCTTACAAAGAATATCCTTCCTTATCTCATTAGTATCATTATTTTAAGACTTGCACTTTCCATTCCTGCGACCATTGCACTGGAGTCTACATTGTCCTATCTTGGTCTTGGACTGGGAATTGATAATCCGTCACTTGGTATTTTGTTAAGAAATGCCAGAAACTACTTTTTGGATCGTCCGTATCTGCTGATTTTCCCGGCAGTGATTGTTTCTTTAATTACCATTACTTTCTATCTGGTTGGTAATGCGTTCTCAGATGCGGCAGATCCTAGAAATCACGTATAGGAATGGAGGACCAGTAATGGCGAAAGAACCAATATTATCTGCTAGAGACGTGGAAATCCAGTTCAGCTTACGTGGAAAGCTGCTTACAGCTATCCGTAAATGTTCTCTGGATCTCTACGAAGGGGAAACCCTTGCAATCGTAGGCGAATCCGGTTCTGGAAAGTCTGTTTTTACAAAGTCTTTCCTGGGTATGCTGGATGCAAACGGAAAAATTACAAATGGTTCCATTATGTATCACGGAACCGATATTTCAAAATATACAAAAGAAAAAGAGTGGAGAACTATCCGTGGTAAGAAAATTGCCATGGTTATGCAGGACCCTATGACGTCCTTGAATCCACTGAAAAAAGTTGGAAAACAGATTCAGGAAAGTATTGAACTGAATCAGGGAATCAAAGGCGCTGAGGCCAAAAAGCTGGCTATGGAGATGCTGACAAAGGTTGGTATTCCTGATCCGGAGCGCCGTTATAATCAGTATCCGCACGAGTTTTCCGGTGGAATGAGACAGCGTGTAGTAATTGCCATTGCAGTTGCATGTCATCCGGAGATTTTAATCTGTGATGAGCCTACAACAGCGCTTGACGTTACCATTCAGGCACAGATTCTGAACCTGATTCGTGAACTGCAGCATGAACTGAAAATGACAGTTGTTTACATTACCCATGACCTTGGGGTTGTGGCAAATGTAGCTGACCGTGTAGCGGTTATGTATGCAGGACAGATTGTGGAATACGGACTGGTAAATGAGATTTTCTATGATGCATGGCATCCATATACCTGGGCGCTTTTGTCATCTCTTCCGCAGTTAGGGGTAAAGGGAGAGCCGCTTCCTACAATCGAAGGAACACCGCCGAACTTATTTAATACTATTAAAGGTGATGCGTTTGCACCACGTAATAAACAGGCGCTTGCAATTGATTTTGAGGAGGAACCACCATTCTTTAAAATCACAGAGACCCATCAGGCAAAGACCTGGTATTTAGATCCAAGAGCACCGAAAATCGAACAGCCAAAGGCAATTAAAATGCTGCGGCAAAAAATGCAGAAGAGAGGGTAATTTAATATGGCAGAAAGAGAAAAGTTAATAGAAATTAAAGATCTGCAGATTACCTTCGGCAGTGGTAAGAAGAAATTTGTGGCAGTTGACCATGTAAATTTTGATATTTACAAAGGAGAGACTTTCTCCCTGGTTGGCGAATCTGGTTCCGGTAAAACAACTATCGGACGTGCCATTACCAGAATTAACCCTGTATCTGCAGGAGAGATTTTGTTTAAGGGACAGAGAATCACCGGAAAGATTTCCAAAGAGCTGGACCTTGAAGTAATTAAAAAATGTCAGATGATTTTCCAGGATCCAATGGCATCTCTGAATGAGCGTGCAAAAGTTGACTATATTATCTCTGAAGGTTTGATTAACCATCATCTTTACAAAGATGAGAAGGACAGATATGAGAAGGTACAGGCAGCTCTTCATGAAGTAGGATTGCTTCCTGAGTTTGCTTCCCGTTTCCCTCACGAATTCTCTGGTGGACAGAGACAGCGTATCGGTATTGCCCGTGCGCTGATTATGCAGCCGGAGTTCATTGTAGCGGACGAACCGATTTCCGCACTGGATGTTTCCATTCGTGCCCAGGTATTGAATCTGCTTAATGAATTGAAGAAGACAAAAGGTTTAACCTATCTCTTCATTGCCCATGATTTATCTGTAGTAAGATTTATTTCAGACCGTATTGCAGTTATTCATAAGGGTAGAATCGTAGAGCTGGCAGAAGCGGAAGAGTTGTTTATCCATCCTCTGCATCCATATACAAAGGCGCTGCTTTCCGCAGTACCGATTCCGGATCCGGAGCAGGAAAAGAATAAAAAACTTCTGGTATATGATCCTTCTATTCATGATTACAGCACAGACAAACCTGTGTGGGAAGAAATCCTTCCGGGACACTTTGTATATGGTAATCAGAAAGAATTGGAAGAATACCGTAAAGAGATTTAATTTTGATTTTTTGAATAGTCAGCCCCGGTTGGGTTTCCAACCGCGGCTGGCTATTCTTGACTGAAAGGAATAGAAATGATTAAGAAAATCCGTGCTGTATTTGAAAAATATATGATTCGACCTATGTTATACCAGTGCGCTACAAAGATTTCTATTGCGCTTGTGCTGTGCTTGCTTTGGGATAAGTTTATTAATCGGGAACAGTATTATTCTTTAGTAGAATTTGCTTTCTTTGTGGCGGGTATCTTTTTCCTGGCGCTGGCATGGTTCCAATACCTGAGATTAGATGGTCCCCGTTTTCACCATCTTTTGGAGGAAAAAAAGGAAAAAAAGAAAAAGAAACAACATTTCACCAAAGACATTGTAGACTTTGCAGATGAAAAAATTATTTCTTTTAGTGAGCTGTCCGATGAGGAACGGGTTGTGTGCAGATTTCTAGGGGACTTACTCTGTGCAGCATTGTTTTTGATTCCTGCAGGGATAGCGTTAGTTTTGTAAAAAAGAAACTGCTGTATTCATATATATCGCGAATATTTATACATTTCCAGCTCAGCTTGCGTTCACTTTGAGCCTGTAGTCTCAAAGCGTACTCAGCAAATTCGCTGGAACTGTATAAATATTCCTGATAGCTGTAGAATGCGGCAGTTTTTTTGCAGTGTTCCTTTGAATATATCTATATTCCTGATAGTTACTGGATGTTACAGCTCTTTTTTATATAGTGTCGATGAGGTTACAGCCACTGATGATTCGGTTCCAGAGGTTTTCTCTTAGGGGGAGTTCCTGGGGATGAGGATAGGTTGCCTCTGCTTCCCAGTAGGGCAGGCGTTCTTGTTCCAGTTCTTCTAAGTGGGAAAGACTGCCCTGAAGGTAGGCGTTAATTCTTCGCTGGCAGCCTTTTAGGCGTGTGGCAATGCTGCCCAGTTTGATGTCTAAGAGTTCATATCCAAAAGGTTTCGCATCTTTCATCCACAGTTCTTCTCTCACCATGTGCATAGTCTGGAGATTTTCCAGAAGTCTGGGGATAACTTTCTCTGAAATTTCTTCCATGGTGGATAAGTCTTTGGAATCGTAGGCTTTCTTTAAGCGGATTCCCAGGTTGGCTTTGTCTGCCAGTACCAGAGCCAGTGCGTGGTAAAATTCAAAAAGTGAATGATATTTTTCCACAGTTGGCAATGCCTCTTCCAGTTTTTTTGCAAGATTGCCGTAATAGGATTGTGTGTCTACACCTTGTAGGTGGTAATCAAACATACCTAGCATAACATCCTGATATAGCAGATATTTGGATGGGTTATCTGTAGCCAGATTGTTGCCTTTTCCCTGGAATAAGGAGTCAAACTCATCTAACAGCATAAAGCTGTCCAGGGATGCGTCTGTACAGTCGGCAAAGAAACGGGCAAAGTCAGGCAGGGACAGCTCCTTGTGGAAGCACAGGCAGGCAAAAGCCATGAGTCCCGGATAAATGGCTTCCAGTGGGGTTTCTGCACCATTGTCCATCCAGCCTGTGGTGAATACTTCCTGAATGCCCTGGTTCTGACAGGCCAGAAGACCTTTGGCGGTACAGGTGATGGCTTTTTTGTAGTTTGGCGCAATACCATTCCAGTTCCACACACCGGCGGCAAATACAGTGCGGTTGGACAATTCTTTATGTACCCGCAGCATATTTTCATATACCGTTTGATTCCAGTTATAATAATCCCAATACACCAGTCCTAAATCCGGGTCCGGTTTTTTCCAGGAAGAAGTATCTGTTTCTTCATTTACTGCATAATAGCCCTTTTTTGTATTAGAGGTAATGTACATGTCGCTCCACATCATAGGCTTCCAGCCTAATTCCCGGCAGATTTCCAGCACTTTTGCGCTGTGTTCCTGAATAAGCTGTGAGCTGTCGCAGTATCCGTTTTCTTTCAGATAGTTTCCCAGACCCAGGAAAACAGCTTCGTCCATACCAATGTGAATATTACGGGTTTGGAAGCAGTCTTTTAAGGATGTGAGAATCTGGCGGATGAAATCGTATACCTGAGGACTGCCTACCTTCAGAATATTTGCGCTGTCTTTTAAAGGTTCAGCTTGAGGCCATTTCAGATAGTTGCGAAGGTGTGCCAGAGTTTGAATACAGGGCACCAGTTCAATGCCGAAATTATGGGCATAGGCATCCAGTTCCCGGAGTTCTTCTTTTGTATAGCGTCCCCGGTAAGCGCCGAAATAAGGGAGACCGGGAACTTCGTAGGTGTCTTCTGTATAGAGAAGCAACTGGTTCATACCAGCCCTTGCCAGCATATGAATGAGCCTTTTTACCGCCGGGACAGAAGCCGCAGCATTTCTGGAACAGTCCAGCATAAAACCGTTTTTGGTAAAGTTTGGCGTTTCTTCTACATGAAAATCTTCCTCCAGATGGTGCAGAACCATATTGAAGGCTTTGAAGAAATGAGCTGGCTCCCGGCAGGTAATAGTGCAGGAATTGCCTTCTTTTACACAGGACAGGTTTTTCTGGTCACTGACAAAGTGTACAGCAATTTCAAGCTGCGGGGCAGTGTCCAGGGAATAGTCCTGCAGGAAAAGGTTGGCTGCCTGTCGGATATCGTCCAGGTTCAAAGTGTCAGAGTCTGTAGTGTAAGTAAGTAACATAAGGATACCTCCTAGATAAAATTTACTCCTGGTGGGTTCTGAAGAATTTTTTCTGCTCTTTGTAATAGTACAGAAGGAACAGAATGGTGGTAAGACCCCAGGAAATTGGATAACATAGTAAAATGCTGGAAACGCCCGGCCAGTGAGGCACTACCAGGAAAATCCAGAGAATACGCAAAACGCACACGCCGCAGCAGGTCATAATCATGGGAACCAGAACATTTCCCATTCCTCTTAGGGTGCTGGAAAGAATCTCAATGAAGATAAACAGCACATAAGAGGGTACAATTAAGCGAATGATTTTCAGACCGATTTCAATAACCTCCGGGTCTGTGGTGAAAAGCTGCAGCAGATATTTTCCCCCTAGGAGCAGTACCGCAGTTACCAGAAGGGTAGCTATGAAATCAAGGAGCAGACAGGTGGCAACGCTTTGCTTCATACGTTTATACTTTCCGGCTCCGTAATTCTGTCCGATAAAGGTGGTAATGGCTACGCTGAAAGCGCCGGAAATCATCCAATATATAGCGTCAATTTTGCCAAAGGCAGTATAGGCAGCCATGGTGCTGGTGCCCAGACTGTTAAGCGCAGACTGGACAATCATGTTGGAAGCATTGTACATCACAGACTGAAGCCCGGCGGGGAATCCAATGGTAACAATGGAAATCAGCAGGAACTTATGGAACCGAATCTGTGGAATTTCCAGACGGTAAAGATCCTTAGATTTCATTAATGCCCGGATAACCAGAACCGCGCTGACTGCTTGGGAAACTACAGTGGCAATGGCAGCGCCTGCCACGCCAAGATTCATTCCAACAACCAGAATTACATCCAGGAAAATGTTCAGGAAGCAGCATACAATTAAGAAATACAAAGGTCTGGTGGAATCACCTACCGCCCGCAAAATCGCAGAGCCTACGTTGTAAATAAAGACAAAAATAATACCTGCAAAGTAAATACGCAGATAAATAATGGAATCCTCTATGACATCTGCCGGTGTTTTCAAAAGCTCCATCATAAAGGGAGCAAGAAGGATGCCTGCTATGCTGATAATGATTCCTCCGGCAACAGACAGGGCAGCCGCAGTGTGCAAAGTGTCATTTAATTCCTTCTCTTTTTTTGCTCCGTAATAACGGGCAATAATGACCGTAGCGCCGGACGCAAGACCAACGAAGAAGTTTACCAGCAGGTTTACCATCTGTCCGGTAGAACCGCCTACCGCGGCCAGAGCTCTGGTTCCCACAAAACGTCCTACTACTACAGCGTCTGCAGTGTTATAAAGCTGCTGAAACAGTGTTCCCAGCATAATAGGAAAAAAGAAAAATAAAAGTTGTTTCCAGATTACACCCTCTGTAATTTGATTTACAGATGTGTCCTTGTTTTTCAATGAAATCCCTCCTCAGTTTGTAGAATCTGTCTATCTTCATATATAGCACAGACTTTTGAAAATGTCGATAATATTTTACTATTTTTTGGTGTCTCATATGGTATTCTGGAAATAGCAAAATGGGGCATTATATAATGGAAAAATAGAATAGGAGGAAGGTATTATGAAGATGCGGATTCGCAGAGCAGACCCGGCAGGGAATATCACGATTTTTGTCATGGATCAGGCAGAAAGAAAGGATTATGCAGCTATTTCCAGGCAGCTTTTGGTGCGGGAGGATTTAGGTGCAGAACAGGTGGGATTTGTAGAGAAAAATGCAGATGGAACCACTCATATGCAGATGATGGGCGGGGAATTCTGTGGGAATGCCACCAGAAGTTTTGGTTATCTTATGAGCATGTTGTCTGAGGAGAAGCCAGAAGAAATAACCGTAGATGTCAGCGGCAGCGCAGAGCTTTTAAAGGCAGAGGTGGATTTGGACAAGGGCACCAGCAGAACCCAGATGCCTCTGCCACAGGATATTGTGACCCTGCCGCCCATTCAGGGGGAGCAATATAAAATGGTAGTTTTTGAAGGTGTGTGCCACATTATTGTGGAAGACGCGCCAAAAAGCCAGGAATTTGTCAATGAGGTGATTGCAGAGGCTGAGAAAATCCTGGATTGTGACGCTTATGGTGTTATGTTCCTGGAAGGGGAGAAGATGACGCCGGTGGTTTATGTGAGGGAAACAGGTTCCATGGTATGGGAAAGCAGTTGTGGAAGCGGCAGTATGGGGGCTGCTGTTTATCTTTCCAGAGAAAAAGACAATGGAACATATGTCTATGAGCTTCACCAGCCGGGAGGCATGATAGAAGCTACCGTAGAGAAAAAAGGCGGAAAGACCGTTCAGTGCAAAATGGGCGGTCCGGTTGAGATTTCAGAGGAGATGACAGTAGAAATTACATGGTAAAATTAAAACATACTTATATACAAGTACGAAAAAATGGAAAACCATCCTATGGAGGGAATCAGGCATGGGGCCAGGACGCCGCTATGAAAAAGTATGGCTGTGGTGTCATTGCCGGAGCAGATTTGCTTTTGTATCTTAGTTTACATAAAAAATCCTGCTTTGGGACAGGGAAATTTCCGAAAAAGACAGATACAGGAAGTATAGAAGAACAAGCGTATGAGGAATTTGTGCAACATATGAGGCGCAGATATTTTCCAGTGATTCCCGGCCTTGGAATGCCCTGGTGGATGCTGGTTCTTGGGCTTAACCGGTATTTCTGGAAAAACCGTATACCTCTCCTGGCATCTTTTGGAGTACGTGACAAAAACTTCATCAAAAGAATCCGGGCAATGATGGCACACGATATCCCAGTCATACTGGCAATAGGCCCTAACTTCCCTCTTCCCTTAAAACGCCATAAGCTGGCTTTTTATGAAAAAAGGGGAGAAAAGTACCAGGAAGTCTGTAGGACAGCAGCGCACTTTGTCACCATCACCGGGATTTCAGGTGAATGGCTGGAGATTTCCTCCTGGGGCAGACCATACTATATCTGCCTCCAGGAGTACCGGGAATATGTGCGAAAGCACAGTTGCCCTTTGGTGAGTAATATTATTTACATAAGAAAAAGACGGGTTACAAGGTGATTTGTTTTCGCAGATATCTGCCTACTACATTGGCAAAATTGGAGATGTCCCGGATATAGGCAAAGTCTTTGCCAAAGATGCGTTTTTCTGCCTGTAAATCCTCTTCCTCTCCGGCAAAAACTCCCAGAACGGAGATTTTCCGGTTTCTGAGTTTGCGGATTTCGGTGGCAGTGTCTTTCACTGCATATTCCAGGCAGTAAGGCTCTTTTTTCTTAGATGCCTCTGCCTTTTTCCGGTATTTCACAGCATCCTGCCCTGCGATAATATCATTTGGTTTTCCGTCACTTAATACAATGAGAATCTTATTTTCTTCCGGACGGGCATCCAGGCTGTGTGCGGCTGCCCGCACAGCCAGTCCGTCCCGGTTGTTGGCAGAACCGTAAAATTCAAAAATCCGTTCATTCACTTCTCTGCCGTCTTCATAATCCCGAAATTCATTTAAGACCGTATAAGCGCCAAAAGTACAGAAACTTACAACCCGGTGGGGGATCTGTACAATGCTCAGTGCTTCGCTAATTATATAAGCCTGGAGGGCGACAAATCCCTGGCGGCTTTGCTGGGAACCGCTGGCATCAATTAACACTTCTACTACAAAATCAGTCTGGTCACCCAGAACTTCCCGCTGGAAAAGCCGACGGTTTTCTGTGCGGTTGAGATTCCACAGTTTGTTTGGACAGATTTGTCCGTATTCACTGCTGCAGATTTCCCGTTCTGTTCTGGTAAGGAGAGCCCGGCGAAGGGTATTTGCCAGAACCTGGATATTCTGTCTTGTTACCAGTTGGTTACTTTTGAGAAGCCGCAGGTTTGCTTCTTTGATATTTTTTACATAAGCGGTTTTTGCATTTTTTTCTGACTGGCTATGAAGAAGCCCTTTGGTAAGATGGAGGCGGCAGTTCTTGTGAATGCCAGTGCAAAGCTGGGAATTAAGGGCAGACTGCTCCTGACGGGTAAGGCAAGATTTTCCGTAATTTCGTTCCATATATTCAGCCATGCGGTTCACGGAATCCTGATCCAGCACAATAACGCTGGATTTTGGACGTTTCATTTTGCCATTGTCCTGGGCGTCCACATGTCCGCTGAAAATATTCACAGGATGATTCTGGGCGTCCTGGGAATCCTCAAGGCCGGATTCCTTGTCTGTATACTCTTTTTTATTTTCGTCGTAATTCTTTACATGTCGGGACAATCCTTTAAACTGTCTGGCAAAGCCCTTTGCATAAGCCATATGATAAATTTTTTCCAGACACAGGCAGATATCCATGGTGGAAGAAGTGTTTTCCAGAGAAACAATCTTTTCCAGAATTTCTTGAATCCGGGGAGGCGCAGGCTGTTTGTACACCACATACTCCAGATAGCAGCCTTCAATATATTCCCAGTCCGTGTGGGACAGGCGGAAGGCATCTTTTTCCAGAGTGTCCAGGAAAGCTTTTTTACGGATATTCAAAATTCCTTTGCGTTCTTTGGACGCCTTTTTCCATATGGCGCTGTCAATACAGAGCTTTCCAAGGCACTGTAGGACAGAAGGCTCCAGCCCCTGATACACCTTTTTGGTGAAAAAGCGGTTAAAAGCTTTGGAATCAAAATATTTCTCAAAACATCCTTTTTCAATAGCGCGATAAAAAGCAATATAAGGAGATTTTTCAAAAAGGCGTTCGTCCAGTTCTTCCGGAGAAATTTCCAGGTCATAGTTCCCGCTTACGGTCCATATGAGATTTTCCAGTCTGGTTTGTACATCCAGAGAATGTTCCATATGCTCAGGCCCCCTTTATTACTGGTTTTGGAATACATCACTGCTGGTCCAGTCATCCGGAATTCTGGTCATCACAATATCCCGAATCAACTCCCGCTCAAAGCTGTCAAAGCATTTATTGGTAATTCCCATATCAATGGCGTCAGCAGGGTAAAGTCCACCAAACATCAGGCGTACAGCGCCAATCAATCCGCGCAAATCCACAGCTTTTGTGGAAATTTCCCCGTTTTTGGCTTTTAACTGCAAATCCAGGAATAAACCGGAAAACTGTTCCAGGGCATCTGGATGGATGGTGGGGAAAATACTGGTGAGAATCTGTTCCAGTCGCTCTTTGGTAAGGGACGGCATATTAATAACCATGAAGCGGGATACCAGGGCTTCATTTAATTCTTTGGTTCCTGCATAGCCATAGTTCATAGTTGCAATAAACCGGGTGGCAGGGTGAAGCTGAATCCGGTCATAGCCGGGAACGTCCATAATGCGGCGGTAGTCCAGGGTAGCGTGAAGCACGGAAACCGCGTCATTTTTTGCCATATTGATTTCATCCAGAATACCAAAGCCTCCGTACTGGGCACACTGATAAATAGGACCCTTGCGAAGCTGAACTTCATTATTCTTAAAAGTATCTGTGCCGATGAGGCTGCTGCTGTCAGTGTTTACGTGGAAAGAAATATTGTAAATGGGTCTGCCAAAAATCCATGCCAGATTTTCAGCCAGCACATTTTTGCCGGTGGCTTTGTCTCCACAGAGAAGCAGATTTTCTCCTTCTAACAGTGCAGTGACTGCTTTTTCCAGAATATCCGTACCATAAAAGGGCATGGACGGTTTTGTAAGCCTGGAGGCTGTTTCCTTCTCAGTTGGATACATGGACTTAAAGGTATCAATACGTGCCTGTAAGGCAGGATTTAATTTCATCATAAGAACCTCTTTTCTTGGGTGCTGGATTTTCGTGATTCTATTGGTTAGTATAACGCAAAAAGAGGGAAAAACATAGGGATTTTTCGTTAATTTCATGATAAAATGAGCTTTAGTAAGTAAGAATAGGATTTGAGATATGAGAAAGGAGCATGGTATATGTATGATTTGCATTGTCATTTAGATGGTTCCCTGTCTGAGGAATGTATCAGGAGTCTGGCAGAGGAAGCGGGAATTTCCCTGGAAGGGCTGGATTTGTCAAGAGAACTTCGGGCAGACGCAGACTGTAAAAGTCTGGCTGAATACCTGACAAAGTTTGATTTGCCGCTGAAATGTCTGGTTTCAGAGGAGGGTTTTGCCAGGGCGGTTCTGGATGTGATGAAAACTGCGGCAGCAGAGCAGGTGACTTACCTGGAAATTCGTTTTGCTCCTATGCTTTCAGTGACAGAAAACTTATCTGCAAGAGAGATTATAGAAGGCGCCCTAAAAGGACTTTCCATGGGAAAGAAGCAGTATGGAATGGACGGAAATCTGATTCTTTGCGGCATGCGGCACATGCCTGGGGAGGTGAATACCAGGCTGGTGGAAACTGCGGCAGAGTATTATGGCTATGGAGTCTGCGCTGTGGATTTGGCAGGGGATGAAGCTGCCTTTCCGGTAAGGAAACAGGCAGGCATGTTTAAGCGGGCAAAAGAGCTGAGTATTCCTTTTACCATTCATGCAGGGGAATGTGGAAGCGCCCAGAGTATCTGGGATGCCATAGAACTTGGGGCTTCCAGAATCGGACATGGAATCGCTGCGGCAAAGGATGAAACCCTGATGCGATACTGCGCGGAACATGAGATTCCTTTTGAAATGTGTCCGGTGAGCAATCTTCAGACAAAAGCAGTGAAATCCATGGAGGAATATCCCTTTCTCAAATTCCTGGAAGCGGGAATACCGGTGACCATTAATACAGACAATAGAACGGTAAGCAATACCAGTCTGACAAGGGAACTGGAGCTTTTGCAGGGGTATTATGAAATGGGAGACAAGGTGATAGAGAAATTAATGGACAATGCCCGGAGGGCGGCGTTCACTGGTTGACATGAAAATGGCTTTCGTGATAAACTAATCGTACAATTACTAATTATTTAATAAGTAATTATACGATTAGTAATTATACAATTCCTGAAATGAGAAAGTATACCAGGGGGAATGGATATGTTTGTTGGAAGAGACAGGGAATTAAAGAAACTGGAAACCTTATATGAGCGGGGAGAATTTGAATTTGTTGTTTTTTATGGCAGGAGACGAGTAGGAAAAACAACTTTAATGAATGAGTTTTTAAAGGACAAAAAGTCTGCTTATTATATGGCTGTAGAAGGAACAAAGGCTGAAAATTTGGCGGGATTATCCAAATCATTGCTTTCCATAAAGGGAGAGGGAGGGGCTTTATCTTTTTTTCCCGATTTTGAAGTCATGCTGGAATATATTGACCAGTTAGCCAGAAGCGGGGAAAGGCTTGTGCTTGCGATTGATGAATTTCCTTATCTGGCGGCGTCTTATCCGGCTATTTCTTCTATGCTTCAAAGCCACATTGACCATTGCTGGAAAGACAGCCGCCTATTCCTAATTCTGTGCGGCTCTTCTATGAGTTTTATGGAGGAACAGGTGCTGGGGTATAAAAGTCCTTTATATGGCAGGAGAACAGCGCAGTTTAAGCTTCATCCCTTTACTTTTTTTGAGGCTAAGGAAATGCTTCCCTCCTATACTAATGAGGAACAGGCAGTTCTTTATGGTGCTACAGGCGGGATTCCGGAATATCTTTCCAGAATCAGACAAGAGAAAACCGTAGATGAAAATATTATTGATTTATTTTTTGATGAAAGCGGGCGTTTGTTTGACGAACCCTCTAATTTGCTGAAACAGGAGTTAAGAGAGCCTGCTACTTATCATTCTATTATTTCAGCCATTGCAGGAGGAGCCAGCAGGCTCAATGAAATTGCTACGAAGACAGGGCTGGAAACCAGCGGATGCAGCAGTCAGCTTTCTTCCCTGATAAAGCTGGAGATTGTGGAGAAAGAGGTTCCTGTTACAGAAACCTCAGGAGGAAGAAAGACTTTATATAAGTTAAATGATAGCATGTTTTTGTTTTGGTATCGGTTTGTAAGACCTAATTTAAGCAGTATCATGCGGGGAAACGGAGAGATGGTTTATGAAAAAATGGTAAAACCTCAGATAAGTGATTTTATGGGGCATATTTTTGAAGAAATATGCCAGCAATATTTGTTTTTACCACAGGTTTATACAGTACTTCCTTTTCCCATTGGAAACCTGGGGCGCTGGTGGGGAAATAATCCCAGAAAAAAATGTCAGGAAGAGATTGACCTGATGTCCGTCTGTGAGAACCAGGTTTTCTTGGGTGAATGTAAATGGAAAAACAGTCTGGTTGGAATGGATGTGCTTCGCACCTTACAGGAGAGAGGAAGCCTGTTTCCTTATACAGAGAAAGTATTTTGGATATTTTCCAAAAGCGGATTTACCCAGGAAGCCATAGAATATGCCCATAGAACCAGCAGCATAAAACTGATTACGTTTGCTGAAATGAACAGTTGATTTTTTATATACCGATTGGTATAATAACCGTAGGAAAGTCAGTGACACAGGACACGGAGAAGGGCGGTGAAGCTCATGGATAACAGGGAACTGCTCCTGAATACAGCGCTGGAACTATTTCATGCCAAGGGCTATGATGCAGTTGGCGTACAGGAGATTGTAGAGAAGGCGGGCGTTACCAAACCTACGCTTTACTATTATTTTGGCAGTAAGCTGGGGCTTTTAAAAAGCCTTTTAGAGAGCCGCTACAGCATTCTGGAAGAGAAAATCACAGAAGCGTCCAGAACACCCGGAAACCTTCCGGCGGTTTTGTACCAGGTTGCCAGAGTGTTTTTTGATTTTGCGGCTGCCCATGAGAAGTTTTATTTGTTTATGCTGGCATTGTTTTATTCGGGAAGGGAAAATGAAGCCTTTCAGGCAGTATCGCCTTTGATTGAAAGGTATTATCAGTTAATCGTGGGAATCTTTGAGCGTTTCTCAGGAGAACTGGGAAATATGCGGGGCAGACAGAGGTTGTTTGCAGTGGGATTTACAGGAGTTTTGAATCACCACATTATGATGGTAAGCTATGGTTTGTCTGAAAGTGATAAATTTGAGATTTCCAATGAGACGACTTATGAAATTGTCCGTCAGTTTTTATATGGAATTTATACATAATCAGGAGGTTTTTGGGTATGGCAACATGGTATGAAGAGGCAGTGTTTTATCATATGTATCCCATTGGTATGACCGGGGCGCCGCGGCAAAACACAGAGGAGGGAATTGTCCACAGGTTTGAACAGTTGGATAAGTGGCTGCCTCATATTGCAGAAATTGGCTGCACAGCAATTTATATAGGCCCGTTATTTGAATCTACTACCCATGGCTATGATACCAGGGATTATAAAGTGGTGGATCGTCGTTTAGGGGATAATGACGATTTTGTCCGATTTGTGAAAAAGGCTCATGAACTGGGAATTAAGGTAGTAGTAGATGGTGTGTTTAATCACACGGGAAGAGAGTTTTTTGCTTTTCAGGATATTCAGAGAAACCGGGAGCATTCCCAGTATTGCAGCTGGTATAAAGGAATTAATTTCGGATGGGATAATCCTTACCATGACGGGTTTGGCTATGAGGCATGGAGAAACTGTTTTGAACTGGTAAATCTGAATCTCTGGGAGCCGGCGGTGAGAGAGTATCTGCTGGGTGTCATTGATTTCTGGATTGACACCTTTGATATTGATGGAATCCGCTTAGACTGTGCAGACTGTCTGGAGTTCTCCTTTATGGAGGAAATGCGCAGACGCACGTCAGCGAAAAAGGCAGATTTCTGGCTCATGGGAGAGGTCATTCATGGTGACTACAGCCGTTATATCCAGGATGGACAGAGGATGCTTCACAGTGTTACCAATTATGAACTGCACAAGGGGCTGTATTCAGGCCACAATGACCACAATTATTTTGAAATTGCTCATACCATTCGCAGGGAATTTGATGAGAATGGTGGGATTTATAGGGGAATGAAGCTTTATTCCTTTGTAGACAATCATGATGTGGACCGGATTATCAGCAAGATTAGGAACAAGGAGCATATCTACCCGATTTATACTTTGTTATATACACTTCCTGGTATTCCGTCTCTTTATTATGGTTCGGAATGGGGAATAGAGGGGCAGAAGCAGGGAGGAAATGATGACCCTTTAAGACCTGCTGTAAACCTTGAAGAAGTCTTAAAAGAGCAGCAGGATTGTAGAATTCTAAAATGGGTAACCTGGCTTGGAAACATGCACAGGGAATACAAAGAATGTCTGGCTTATGGAAGATACCGGGAATTGCTGCTGACCAACAGACAGTATGCTTTTGCCCGATTTACAGAGGAAGAATGTCTTGTCATAGCTGTGAATAATGATGAGCAGGAGGTTTCTGTGAGCATTCCGGTACCGCGACAGGATATGAATTATGTAAACTTGAAGACAAAGGAAGAATATACGACCGAGAATGGAAGAATCCAGATAACATTACAGGCAGCAGGCAGCGCTGTTTTGGTTTCAAAGTAAAAAGTTAGAAAAAGGGGAATGTCTTATGGGAACGAATATGAAGGTAACAGAGCTGGATCGCTATTTATTTGGCCAGGGAACACATTATGAAATTTATAAGCTGTTTGGGGCACATCCGGGCACTCAGAGAAAAAAAGAAGGTGTGTTTTTTGCTGTATGGGCGCCAAGAGCAAAGCGCGTGTCTGTTGTAGGTGATTTTAATGGCTGGAATCCAGAGGCTGATGAAATGAAATGCGACAATGATATGGGAATTTATCAGTTGTTTATCCCAGGGGTAAAGAATGGGGACTTGTACAAATACTGTATTACCACTTATGATGACCGTCTGCTGTATAAGGCAGACCCATACGGAAATTATGCGGAAATGCGCCCGGGGAATGCGTCCAGAGTTACGGATCTGGCGAAGCCATTTAAGTGGGGGGATGCAGCCTGGCTGAAAAAACGTCTGGAGTTTGATCCTGGAAAGGATGCCATGTCTATTTATGAGGTGCATCCAGGCTCCTGGAAGAGACATCCTTCCCATGGAGAGGATGACCCGGGATTCTACAATTACAGGGAACTGGCTCATGCTCTGGCAGGATATGTGAAAGAGATGGGCTATACTCATGTAGAACTTATGGGGATTGCAGAGCATCCCTTTGACGGTTCCTGGGGATATCAGGTAAGCGGTTATTATGCGCCGACCTCCCGCTATGGAACGTCGGAGGATTTTCGGTATTTTGTGAATTATATGCACAAAAATAAAATCGGTGTCATACTGGACTGGGTACCGGCACATTTTCCAAAGGATGCCCATGGTCTGGCTGACTTTGACGGAACGCCTACTTATGAATACGCAGACCCCAGAAAAGGTGAGCATCCTGACTGGGGAACCAAGGTATTTGACTATGGCAAAAATGAAGTAAAAAATTTCCTCATTGCCAATGCGTTGTTCTGGATTGAAGAATTCCATATAGATGGTCTTCGTGTGGATGCAGTTGCGTCCATGCTGTATCTGGATTATGGAAGAGAAGCAGGGCAGTGGGTGCCAAACAAATACGGAGAGAACAAAAATCTGGAAGCTATTGAATTTTTCAAACACTTAAATTCTGTGGTTCTGGGAAAATATAAAGGTACGGTTATGATTGCAGAAGAATCTACAGCATGGCCTAAAGTAACCGGAAAACCGGAAGATGGAGGATTAGGCTTTAGTCTCAAATGGAACATGGGATGGATGCATGATTTTCTGGAATATATGAAGCTGGATCCTTATTTCAGACAGTATAATCACTATAAAATGACCTTTTCCACTACCTATGCTTACAGTGAGAACTATGTGCTGGTGCTGTCTCATGATGAGGTGGTGCATCTGAAATGCTCTATGATTAATAAGATGCCTGGGCTTGGACAGGATAAATTTGAAAATTTAAAGGCGGGATATTCTTACATGATAGGACATCCCGGAAAGAAATTGTTGTTTATGGGACAGGACTTCGGCCAGTATCAGGAATGGAGTGAGGCAAGGGAACTGGATTGGTTCCTGCTTGGAGAGGAATGCCACCGGAATCTTCAGAATTATGTAAAAGAACTTCTGAAGATGTATAAGAAATATCCGGCACTGTATGCCAATGACCAGAATCCCCAGGGTCTGGAATGGATTAATGCAGATGATGCTGCCAGAAGCATTTACAGCTTTGTAAGATGGTCTCCAACCGGCAGAAATAACCTGCTGTTTGTGATTAACTATACTCCCGTGGCAAGGGATGATTACAGAGTAGGAGTACCTAAGAAAAAACAATACAAATTAATTCTGAACAGTAAAGAGCCGGAGTTTGGCGGAGATGTACATAAAGAGCAACTGGTATATAAAGCTGCAAAAAAAGAATGTGATGGACGCCCATTCTCTTTTGCATACCCACTTCCGGCTTATGGAGTGGCAGTATTCCAGTTCTAGGAAATTAAGAAAATCAAGATAAGCAGAGTCAGGCTGCTGTGTGAAGTAAATGTTGAGATAAACTTCATGCGGCAGCCTTTATGTGTTATAATACAGTAAGATTTTACTATATGGATAAACAGGGGGATATTCTCATGAAATTTTATGATTTGCACTGTGATACTATCAGCGTTATTTATGAGCTTAGAAAACAGGGGAAACAGGCAGAGCTGAGTAAAAACAGCCTGCACCTGGATTTGGAAAAATTGCAAAGAGGGGGATATGGGCTGCAGACCTTTGCTCTTTTTGTGGACAAAGGGGAAGCGGAAGACTGCTGTCTGGAAGCTAAAAGTATGGTACAGCTTTTTAAAGAGGAGCTGAAAAAGAACCAGGATGTAATTTCTCAGGTTTTTACCTTTGGGGATATTGAAGAAAATGAGAGAAGGGGAAAGCTGTCTGCGCTGCTTTCTCTGGAAGAAGGCTCTATTTTTGAGAAAAGCCCGGAGGATTTGAAGTGGTTTTATGACCAGGGAGCCAGAATTGCTACCTTTACCTGGAATTATGAAAACAGCCTGGGTTATCCCAATGATTTTGGAGACCCAACGAAGGAACGTCCATGGAGTACAGGGAATCCCAGAGGGTTGAAACAAAGGGGGCTGGAATTTCTGGAACAAATGGAAAGTCTGCACATGATTCCAGATGTTTCCCACCTTTCAGACGGAGGCTTCTGGGATGTAGCCAGGTATGCAAAACGTCCCTTTCTGGCTACTCATTCCAATGCAAGAGGTGCAGCACCGGATGCAGCCAGGAATCTGACGGATGATATGATTCGCGTCCTGGCAGAAAAAGGCGGTATCATGGGACTGAATTTCTGCGTGTCTTTTGTACGGGAAGTATGGAATCCGGGAGAACAGGGAGCTGCTATGGAAGAATTGATTCGGCAGATGAAGTATATTGTGAACATAGGTGGTGAGGAATGCCTGGGGCTTGGATCGGATTTTGACGGAATCGGTGAGATGCCGCAGATGGGAAATGGTGCAGGAATGCCGGATTTGGCAGAGGCAATGGAACAGGCAAAGATGCCGTATGATTTGATAGAGAAAATCTGCTGGAAAAACGTGAAGCGGTTTTTGAAAGAGAATTTATAAATGAAGGAGCTAAAAAATGGGTACTCAAAATACAAACCATTCATTTGTACATAATTCTATGAAAGGAATGATGCTTGTTATCCTGGGCGCCTCCTTGTGGGGCGTCATGGGGATTTTTGTCCGGGGACTTTCGGCTTCGGGGTATAGCAGCTATGATATTGCCTTTTTGCGATGCCTGCTGGCGGGAATTGGATTTTTTCTCTTTAAAGCAATTACACAGCCCAGAGTGTTGAAAATTAATTTAAAAGGCCTGTGTATTTGTTTCTTGTATGGTATTTTGGCATATGCTATGGGATTTGTCTGCTATGGAATTGCAGTAGAACGAATTCCTGTAGCAGTTGCTACAGTACTGATGTTTATGAGCCCTGTCTGGGTGGCTGTTTTGGGAGTTCTTGTATTTAAAGAAAAATTAGAGAAACAGACCGTGCTGGTGATTCTTATTTGCATTCTGGGAGCAGCCATGGTGGCTGATGTATTTGGAAGCGCCGGCGGCAGTATGGATATCATCGGGATTCTGGCGGGAATTGTCAATGGATTTGGTGTTGCCCTGCAGATTATGATTCCCAGATATTTTGTGAAAAAATATGAGCGTGACACCATGCTGGTCTATGGATTTCTGGGAGCAGCAGTAGGACTTGCCTTTTTAACAGATTTTAAAACCATTGGAACAAGTCTGCAAGGTGCAGAGGCGGTTTCTGTGATTGTCAGTGTTCTCTGCCTTGGGCTTTTATGTACTATGGTTGCCAATGTTTCTGTTGTAAAGGCAACAGCCTATATTAACACCACGACCTGTAGTATTTTATCTTCGCTTGAAGTTGTAGTGGGAGCTGTAGTGGGAATTTTGATTTTTCATGAATCTATGTCTGTTTTCCAGGTGATTGGAGCTGTCATTGTGGTATGTGCATCCCTGGGGCCTGCTTTGTTTCAGAAAAAGTAAAAATATTAAGAGTATTGATAGCTTTCCGATATAGTTGGAATGGCATCAATACTCTTATATTGTTTTACTGATATTTAATTGCCAATGCCTGGAAGTCTTTTGAAAAGTCTTTTACAGCTTCTTCGCTGGTGGCCCAGGAGGTACAGAAGCGCAGGCAGGTGTGGTCTTTGTCCGGATTGCACTGAAATGTTGTCTGGCAGATTTCATTTACTTCCCTGGCTAATTCATTAGGAAAGATAGGGAAAATCTGATTGGTAGGAGCATCGCACAGCAAGGGGATGTTCATTTTCTGAAATACCTCTTTTAAAGGCTGCATCAGTCGGATGCTTCTGCCGCCTAATTCCAGATACAGATTATTTTTAAATAATTCTTCAAATTGTATGCCAAGCATCCATCCCTTGGCTAAAATAGCGCCTCTTTGCTTCATGTTGAAACGGAAGTGGTCTTTAAAGGTATCATTGACCAGAACCAGGGCTTCGCCAAACATGGCGCCGGTTTTGGTTCCGCCGATATAAAAGGCATCACAGAGCTTTGGCAAATCAGGGAAAGTCAGATGGGTGATATCCCCGGCAGCTAAAGCAGCAGCAAGCCGCGCGCCATCCATATAGAGGTACAGGTCATGGCGTTTGCAAAAAGCATACAGCTCTTCTAATTCTTCTTTTGTATAAACCGTTCCGATTTCTGTTGGATTGGAAATATAAACAAGTCTTGGTTCTACCCAATGTTCATTTTCATGCAAATCTAAAACCGGGCGGATTAAATCAGGAGACAACTTGCCATCCCGGGTGATAACCGGAAAAACTTTATGGCCGGTAGCTTCAATAGAGCCGGTTTCATGGGTGTTAATGTGTCCTGTTTCAGCACTGATAACAGCTTCATAAGGTCTTAAAACATGGGAGAGAAAGGTAAGATTTGTTAAAGTTCCCCCGGCAATAAAGTGGATATCCACACTATAATCTTCCAGCACCTCTTGTATCAAATCCCGGGCTGCCTGAGAATGTTCATCCAATCCATAAGAATTGTTCTGATGATAATTAATGGTTTCAAGGGCACGAAGAATATTCGGGTGTGCGCCTTCACTGTAATCATTGAGAAAATTATACATGATACAAACCTCTCTTCCTGTGTGAAGTACCGGGAAAGTCCCGGTTTTTGACAACTATGGATTTATTCTAACACAGAATACTGGTTCTGCACAGAGGGAAAAATCAGGTTAGTGTTGAGGTTTTGGGGAATTATAGATATAATTACAGATATATAGCAAAGGCAAACATACAGTTTATGCACAAAATAAAGTATCCATTCATACATAAATAATAGAAAACATCAGGGGAAGGAAAACAAGTATGGAATTTTATAAATATCACAGTCTGGGAAATGACTATCTGGTATATGACTGCAGAAAGAATGAAGAAGAATTAGAGCCGGAGAAGATTATAAGAATCTGTGCGCGGAAATTTGGAATTGGAGCAGATGGTATTGTAGCAGGCCCTTACATGCAGGGCGGCCAGATGCACGTAAAGGTTTACAATGCGGATGGTTCGGAGGCAGAGCAGGGAGGAAATGCCATCCGTATTTTTGCTCATTATTTAAAGAGCACAGGAGAGGTGAAGCGGGAGAGTTTTTCTCTTTTTACCAAAAGCGGTGAGGTGGAAATCAGGTTTTTGAACCGGGAAGGAACCAGGATTCAAATGACTATGGGACAGCTTTCCTTTAGCAGTAAAAAATTGGGGCTTTCAGGACCGGACAGAGAAGCTATCCATGAGTATTTTAATTTTGGCGGTGAGGAATATGACTGTACCTGTGTGTCCACGGGAAATCCCCACTGTGTTATTATAACAGAGGACATTTCCAGGGCTAAAGTATGCGGAATCGGAAAATATTCAGAGGGTGCAGATTATTTTCCGGACAGAACCAATACCATCATTGTGAAGGTGCTGGACAAAAATAATATTCAGATTGAAATCTTTGAGCGGGGTGTGGGATATACTCTTTCTTCGGCAACCTGTAGTTGTGCAGCAGCCGGGGCGGCTTTTCGCCAGGGATTGATTGACTCAGACGTGATGGTGCATATGCCGGGAGGAAAGCTGTGGACCCAGATTGATGAGAACTGGAATGTGAAAATGATAGGAAGTGTGAAGAGAATCTGTAAGATAGAACTGTTTGAGGACTTTTTTCACTAGAAGAGAGGGGCGGCTTCTCATATGAAAAAAATTATCAGAACGATGCACTTAAATAAGATGTTATCACTTATGCTTTTATGTTTATTAGTTATACAAAGTGTGGTTGTATGGGAATTTGGATCTTTTGGTACTATGATGCTTCGGCAACAAGAGGAGGAGTCTGTAGATTATATTTTAAAAACTTACCGTACAAATTTAAATAAAGCGTTAAATAAGATAGAGAGTGATTTGCAGGACATTCTTTCAAATCAAGTTACATTGCAAATGTTAAAAAACCGTTCTGACTTGCGGCGTTGGAGGGCTAGTTATAATTTGACTTCTCTTTTAGATGAAAAGCGAGTTACAACTCAGGATGTAGACGGATATGTGATTTCAGATACAGCATATAATACGTTTCTTATGGCAAGAAATAAAAATATTGCATATTCAGATTTGGATGATATTGAATCTTTTTTTAAGCAGATTGACAGGGGGGAAATTATTAGTTCTGGATGGACAGCGGCAGAGATTAATAAAAAGGGTTATTTGCTTAAATACTATAATTACGGAGAAATCTTAATCGGGGCAATCGTTTCCCAAGAAAAAGTACAGCAAATTTTATCTTATGGACAGGATACTGATACAGGGATTGAATTTTTTGTAACCAATAATGAAAAAGAAATTATTTGTTCATCAAATCCTACCTGGCAATACGGACAGAAAATAGAGGAAAATGGAAATTCTGTGTTACGAGAGCAGAAAATTTTGGACGGAGAATATTTGGTCATGGGAAGTATCCAGCATGTGGGGCTGGGAGCCCAGACACCGTATTTTTTTATCATTCTGTTTTTTTTAATTTTAGTGGTGGTATTGCTGCTATTTCTTCGCTTTTTTATGAATAAAGAAGTGATTGGTCCAGTTAAGGTTTTGTCAGATACCTCAGAAAAAATTCAGCAGGGAAATCTTATGGTGAGGCCTAGCTATGAATGTTGGAATCAGGAAATGTTGGAATTGAAAGAGACATATGCTATGATGTTGAACACGATTATGGATTTAAAGGTGCAACACTATGAAAAAATGATTCAAGTAAAGGATTCAGAATTAAAATATATGCATATGCAGCTTAAACCCCACTTTTTTCTGAATGCTTTATCTACGATTAACAGTATGGCATATCAAAACAAGAATGAAGAAATTCATGATTTTATTCAGGTGTTTTCAGAGAATATACGTTATATGTTTAGAGCAGGGCTACGCACAGTCCCGCTGAAAGAGGAAATTGCACATGTGGAGAAATATCTGGATATGCAAAAGCTTCTTTATGCCAATAGTTTTTATGCATATTATGAGATGCCTGAGCAGCTTGAGGAATATCCGATACCGCAGATGTTGCTGCATACCTTTGTGGAAAATATCTTTAAGCATGTAATTGATATTAATTCTTTTACTACGATTTTTATTGTGTGTTCTTTGGAAGAACATAATCAGGAAAGCATGCTAAAAATCGAAGTACAGAATACAGGAAAATGTTTCGAGGAGGAAACATTACGCAGAATTAATGGTACAGGAGAAGATGGAAATAGTAGTGGAGGAATTGGTTTAATGCACACAAAAGAAATTCTATCTATTCTGTATGGACAAAATTCTCTTATTTGGTTGGAAAATGAAGAGCCCGAAGGGGCAAAGGTGACAGTTTGGATACCAGAAAAAGTAGAACGTGATTTTCATAAGAGCTAGGAGAAGAGATGTATGAATTTACTGATTGTAGATGATGAGGTTGTGACTACAGAAGTTTTGAAAGAACAAATTGACAGAAAGAAAATTCCTATCCGACAGATTTTTGTGGCGTATAATGCAGCTATGGCAAGAGAATGTCTGGAACATCAGAAGATAGACATTGTTCTCTGTGATATTGAGATGCCAAAAGAAAGTGGACTTGAATTATTGGAATGGATTCGCAAAAGGAATAAAGAGATAGAATTTTTGTTTCTTACTAGTCATGAAAAATTTGAATATGCATTTGGGGCGGTGAAAAACGGAGCGGCAAATTATTTGTTGAAACCTTTAGATATGCCTACAATCAATCATGCACTCTATGTTGTAACAGAAAAAATATGTAAGAAAAGGCAGATGAGTTTGGCAGAAGAATATTGGAGTCATGGAAAGAGGAAAGTAGAAGCAGATTTTTGGAGATCTGTTTTGCGGGGGGACTTGGGAAATGAGGAAAAGGAAATCCAAATGGAAATTGAGCGGTACGGTCTTGGATTGGAAAAAGAAAAGAGGTATACCCTTGTTTTAATTCGTGTGCGCAAAGAAGCAGTATTTGCAGAGATACAAAATACGTCTTTGAATCAGTTTATCTTAGATAATATTTTAGCAGAAACATTTACCAGAAATTTAAAGATGGAAAATGTAATTCATTGGGAAGATAATGGAGAGTATTATATCTGCGCCGTATCCGATATGGAAGGAAATGAGGTAAAAAGAAGGGGAGAAGAAGTCTGTTCTTTGCTGAACCAGTTTTATGCGAATCCTATTTATGTTGGATATATTTCAGATGAGGGGACTATAGTAGAATTGGGAAATATTTGCAGGGGAATTCTAGCCTATGATAGAAAACATATGCATGATGAAGGGAAATTGCTGATTTTTGCGGAAATTACAGGAGAACAGCATACACTGGAGAATGTATTGGATGCGAAATTTATTTTTTCTTGTTTAGAGAAAGGAGAGCGTGTAAAACTTTTAGAATACCTTCAGAAAATGGTAGCAGAAGTAAAACGAAGAGATACAAGTCTCGCTAATATTCAATATTTTCAGATGGACTTTTTACAGATAATTGGAGTATATCTTCATAAGCAAGGTATGGATTTGGAGATTTTATTTGAAGACAGCAATTATGTGGATATTCAAAAGGAATCCCTTACTTCAGAATTATCTATGATTCGCTGGAATGCATATGTGGTAAATAAAATTTTTGACAGTATTAAAAGCAGAGAAAAAAGTGATAATATGGTGGAAATATTGGTGGACTATATTCGCCAGCATTATGAAGAAAATATAACCCGAAATACTTTGGCAGAAATGGTACATTTTTCACCGGAATATGTGGGAAAAACATTTAAAAAACAAACAGGAAGCAGTATTAATGATTATGTAAATCAACTTAGGATTGAAGAAGCTAAGAGATTGCTAAAAGGAACGGATAATAAAGTGATTGATATAGCTTTAATGGTAGGGTTTGAAAATATGCCTTATTTTTCTTCTGTATTTAAAAAATATACAGGATGTTCTCCGGCAGAATATAAAAAAATTTATGGATAAAATTTTTTATATTGTGATAAGTGAATAATTAATATCTTAAAAATGAAAGTTTTTATACTTTTTTGTATAAGAATTTTCATTTTTTTAATGCTATAGTTATTGTATCAAACAAAGAGAAGTAATAAAAAAGGAGGAAGGCGTATGATGAAAAAAATGTTGGCGGCATTTCTGGCAGTTACCATGGCAGGAACGATGTTAGCAGGATGTGGCACTGAGGAAAAGACCGGCAAAAGTTCAGAAAAGAAGGAAACAGAAGAAGGGGTTGACGAAATTGTCTTTGCCTATATGACACAGAATAATATCCCTGAAGCAAAAGAGTTACAGAGAATTGAGGATTTGATTAATGACTATACGGTTGAAAAAATCAATACGAAGGTAGATTTAGCTATTTTTTCAAATGCTGATTATGTAAATCAAGTGAATTTAATGTTAGCATCAGGTGAAAAATTAGATGTTTTCCAGGCATATAATACATCTCATTTGAAATATATTCAAGATGGAACGGCCTTGGATATTACGGAATATCTGGATAATGAGTTGAAAGAAACCTGTGAGACTATATATGACGGATTTTTAAAACCTACAACCGTAGAAGGGAAAACCTATGGTGTTCTTAATATGGGTTCCAATTATGTACCAGGAGGTTTTACTTACAGAGAGGATATTGTGGAAGAACTTGATATTGATATGAGTGCTGTGACAAAACCTGAAGATTTAACAGCAGTTTTTGAAAAAGTAAAAGAAGCATATCCAGATATGGTTATTATTGATCCGAATAGAGCAAATGCATTATTTGAAACTTATTTGGGCAAAATCGCATGTTTTGACCCATTGGGCGATAATATCGCTAACACAGTGTCCGGTGTGGCATATCAGGATGATTCAACAGTGGTTAGCATTTATGAGACACCAGAGTTCCATGAACTCTGCGACCTTACTAGAAGCTGGTATGAAGCAGGGTATTATGCCAGTGATGCAGCAACCACAACAGCGACGACTGCAGAGCTCCTTATGTCAGGGAATTGTTTTGGAACTTTCTGTGGTTTAGGAAATCCTAAGATTGCAGAACAATATACTACAAATTATGGACATCCTTTTGATAATGTACAGATTAGCGATTCCATGATTTGGGCAGGTAATAATAATGCATGGATGGTGAATTCTGGAAGCGAAGCACCGTCTGCAGCGTGTAAGTTTTTAAATTTACTGTATACGGATGAATATGTTGATAATCTCTTAGTTTATGGTGAAGAAGGAGTTGACTATGTGCTGAATGAAGACGGTTGTGCAGTAGCCCCTGAAGGATACACAGATTTGAATAGTGTAGCATATACTAATAATATGAATTATTATTTCTGGGGAAATAAATGGCTTACTTATCCTGTTGTAGGTGGTTTGACAGGAGAAGAAAAAGAAAAAAATATGGAACAAAACTATACAGGAGAACATTCCAAGTATTATGGATTTCTTTATGATTACAGCGCAGAACAAGCTGAGTATACAGCGTGTCTGAATATTGTTGAGGAATATAAGAAGGCTCTCTGGGTAGGAGCAGTGGATGTGGAAGAAACTCTGGATGAAATGACAAAGCGTTTAGAAGCTGCTGGTATGAATAAACTTATAGAAAGCAAACAGGAACAATTGGACAAATGGCTGTCTGAACAATAATAAAGACAAAGGCTGCCGCATTTTGAATGCCGCAGCCTTTGACAATCTTAAAAGAAAAGGAGACAGACATGACAAAAAGTAGAAAGAAAAAATTAAATAAAAATACGCTATCCCTTTTTCTCATTGCCCTTCCAGGAATAACGTATTTGGTTATCAATAATTATATACCGATTATGGGGATTTTTATAGCGTTTAAGAATTTTAGTTATGCGAAAGGAATTTGGGGCAGCCCTTGGTGTGGTTTAGATAATTTTAAATTTTTATTTATTACAGATGATGCGTGGGTTATTACCCGAAATACTTTATTATACAACTTGGCATTTATTGTTATTGGGACAATTATTTCCATAGCATTTGCGATTTTGCTTCATGAATTAGGAGAACGAATCAGAGGAAAATTTTTTCAATCGGTTTTGTTGTTTCCGCATTTGCTTTCCTGGGTGGTAACGGCGTATTTAGTATATGCACTTTTGGGAACTAATAATGGGTTTATTAACAATACAGTTTTGAATGGACTTGGAAAAGAAGGAATTGACTGGTATACCGCTAAAAATATGTGGCCGCTAATTCTGTTACTTGTATACTTATGGAAAAATGCAGGATATAACGCTATTGTTTATATGGCAGGAATTGCAGGAATTGATAAAGAAATTTATGAAGCTGCTAAAATTGATGGGGCGAGTAAAATGAAACAAATTACATCTATTACATTACCAATGTTAAAACCTACCGTTATTATTATGACACTTATGTCTATTGGTCGTATTTTTTATTCTGATTTCGGATTGTTCTACCAAGTGCCTATGAATGCGGGAACTCTGATTTCCACAACTCAAACCATTGATACGTATGTATATAGAGGACTTATGGAACAGGGAAACATAGCCATGTCATCAGCGGCAGGAGTGTATCAATCGCTTGTAGGTTTTGCTCTTGTTATGATTGCAAATTATATTGTGCGGAAGAAAGATCCAGAAAATGCATTGTTTTAGGAGGTTGCATTATGAATATATCTATCAGTGATGAAAAAAGATTCCGAACCATTGCCACCATAATTCTTCTGACAATTAGTTTAGTGGCGTTATTTCCTATGCTGCTTCTTGTAGTGGCATCATTTACAGATGAAAATGAATTGATTACCAGAGGATATCAGATTTTGCCTAATAAATTTAGCCTGGAAGCCTATACTTATATGGTAAAGCAGGCACCTACCATTGTAAGGGCTTATCTGGTAACTATTGGAACGACTGTTATTGGGACAACTTTAAGTGTGATTCTTACAACCTCCATAGCATATCCTATGGCACGTCGCACTTTTCCGTTTAAAAATGCATTGTCATTTTTTGTGTATTTTACCATGTTGTTTAATGGAGGGTTAGTGCCACAGTATATTATGTGGACTACGATTTTTCACATTAAAGATACCTATGCGGCATTAATCTTCCCTAATTTGTTAATGACTGCATTTAATGTATTTCTGGTGCGGAATTATTACAGTAATAGTTTGCCTGAGGCGTTATATGAAGCAGCACAATTAGACGGAGCCTCAGAAATTGGTATTTTTGCTAAAGTTGTTTTTCCATTGTCCAAGCCAGTTATTGCTACAATTGCATTGTTTACAGGGCTTTCTTATTGGAATAGCTGGACAAATGCGTTGTACTATGTCCAAGATCCTAAGTATTTTGGAATCCAGAATTTGCTTATGCGTATTATGAAAAATATAGAATATTTGCGAACTGGTGCAGCGGAAATGGCAGCAGAAGGACAAGCAGTATCACTTCCGGGAAATTCTATTCGTATGGCGTTGGCGTTTATTGGAATTTTGCCGATTCTGATTATTTATCCTATGCTACAGAAATATTTTATCAAAGGTGTTGTTGTGGGAGCTGTAAAAGGGTAAGAGATTAGGAGGAATAGAGATGGCAGCTTTTGTACATTGTAATTTCCGGTCAAATATTTTATGTATGTCTGTAGATGTTTCTGTTTTGCTTCCTGATAATGAGAGGAGCAGATTGTTTCTGGAAAACAAACAGGAACCAGTGAAATATAAAACGTTATATTTACTTCATGGGTTTACAGGGGATTATATGAGCTATCTGCGAACTTCAAATATCGAAAGATATGCAGACGAGTATCAGATTATGGTGGTTATGCCAAGTATTTATAATAGTGCATATACAGACATGAAATATGGTTTGGATTATTTTACATATCTTTCAAAGGAATTGATGCATTTTATTGAATTAACATTTCCTGCTTCTCAAAAAAGAGAAGAACGATTTGTGGCAGGAATGTCTATGGGAGGCTATGGTGCTTATAAATTTGGGCTTTCCTGTCCGGAAAAATTTTGTGCTATTGGCGGAGTAGCAGGGTCTTATCATGCAGAATACAGATATCAGGGAAAGGTATCCACAGTATCTACATTATGTGAGGGTCTTTATGGAGATCCACCACAGATTGTACCAGAGGTTCATGATGTTTTTACTTTATTGAAACAATTGAAAGAAGAAGGAAAAGAAATACCAAGACTCTATACCTGCTGCGGAACAGAGGACCGTAGATACCAGGATTCTGTAGATTTAAAAGAATTTGCAGAGAAATTGGAAATTCCTATGGTTTTTGAACAGGGGCCAGGAAAACATGATATGATATTCTTTGATGAATATATTCAAAGAATATTAAAATGGATGTTGTGTCCATAGGAGGTATAGGCATATGAGGCTGGAGAAAATTTTTAATGAGTTTATTGAGTATAGTGAAAAGGAAAAACTGTATATCGAAGGTATTGCCATAGCAGATGAGGTGCAGGTGCTAATGGAACATCATTTTACACCTGATTTACCGAGAAATATATATTCCCACACAAAAAGTTATATGGCAACAGCAGCTGGTATTGCTATTGAAGAAGGTAAGCTTTCTTTAGATAATCGGTTGGCAGATTTTTTTCCGGAGTATTTACCCAAACAGGCAGATTCTCGTTTGTCTGAGATAACTTTGAGAAATCTTCTCACTATGTCAAGTGGTTTTCATAAGCCTTATTTAATGGGAAAAGATAGAAGAGAAGGCATAGGAATGCCAGATTATATGGAATATATGATGTCACGTCCTATTGTTTGTGAGCCTGGAAGCAGATTCTTGTATTCTACAGCAGATAGTATTCTTGCTGGCAGGATGATTGAAAAAGCTGTGGGAATGAGATTGGGAGTGTATCTGTATGAGAGACTTTTTCGTAAATTAAACCAGGGATGGCCGCAATGGGAAAATGACCCTCAAGGGCACCCGATAGGCGGCGGTGGTATGCATATGACCCTTACAGATATGATGAAATTAGGTCAGCTATATTTAGCAGATGGAATCTGGAAAGGGGAACAGTTAATATCGCACAACTGGATACAAGAGGCAACAAAAAAGCAAATTGATACAGAAGGTGAACAGGATATCTGGAAGTGCGGATATGGATATCAATTTTGGATGTCTCCTTATCCAAAGGCGTACCGTGCAGATGGAGCTTATGGACAGATTACAACCGTTTTGCCAGAACAGAATCTGGTTGTAGCTGTCCAATGCCCAGAATACGGAGACTTTGAAAAAGTGAAACGAGCGCTTCACACAAAAATATTTTTGCCTATTATAAAGGATTAAAAAAGATAAGAAGGTAATGTATGAAGATATTAAAACCAGCAGTAGCAGGAACTTTAGAATCTAGTGACTGTCAGGTGACAGTAGAACCAGGCGGAGGGAAGATTGAGCTTCAAATTAAAAGTTCTGTCTTTCACCAATATGGCAAACAAATCCGCAATACAATTATGGAAACATTAGAAAAGTTAGACGTAAAAGATATAAAAATTGGGATTGTTGATAGAGGGGCCTTGGATTGTACGATTCGTGCCAGAGTAGAAGGAGCTGTGTACCGTTCTGTAGGAAAAACAGAGCAGCTTCCATGGGGAGGTGCAATTCAGTGATTCAAGCAGATAAGATGAGACTTCGCAGAACTATGATGTTTTTAAATGTTCAGAAGCCAGGACTTTTAAAAGATCCATATATTTACAGACCAGACTCTCTTATATTAGATTTGGAAGATGCAGTAGCGGAAAGTCAAAAAGATGTTGCCAGATTTTCATTGTTTCACGCATTAAGAACCATTGATTACAGAGGTTGTGAACGCATTGTCAGGATTAACGGATTAGATACGCCTTATTGGAAAGAGGATATTCGCTGTGCAGTAGCAGGAGGATGTGATGGGATTCGCATTCCAAAGACAGAGTGTGCACAGGATATTCATATTGTAGAGAGAGAAGTTAAGAAAGCAGAAGAAGAGTTTGGAAGACCAGAGGGAAACGTGCTGCTTATGGCAGCTATTGAGTCTGCCAAAGGAGTGATGCGGGCACTGGAAATATGTGAGGCATCAGAGCGTTTATTTGGCGTGGCCCTTTCTGGTGGTGATTATACGAAAGATTTGCAGACTCACATTACAGGCACAGGAATCGAATTGATGGGAGCCAGACAAAATCTAGTGATAGCCGCAAGAGCAGCAAAAGTACAATGTTTTGACACAGTTTATACTGATCTGGAGAACATGGAAGGATTTCGACAGGATGTGATGAATATCCACCTTATGGGATTTGATGGAAAGTCCATTATTAATCCCAGACAGATTTCTATGGTTCATGAAATTTTTACACCTTCACAAAAAGATATTCTTTTTGCAGAAAAGGTGGTAAGAGAAATTGAGGATAAAAAATCCAGGGGAATCGGTGTTTTTGTTGTAGATGGGAAAATGATAGATATTGCTTTCTATGATGGAGCAAAACGTACGATTGCATTGGCTAAAGCCTCTGGCGTATATAAGGGGGAGTTGTAACGTGCAAAATGCAGTGGGAAGAGAAATACCAGAAGATATTTTACAGCTTACGGGAAAAGAGGTTTTTCATGGAAATCAGTATTTTGATGGTTATGAATTTCAAAAAGCAGGTGCAAAAATTCAGAGTGTAAGTCATTCAGGTGGCAGTAAATTGGTGAAGAATCTGCGCGAAGCAATAAAAAAGTGTGGAATTAAAGATGGTATGACAATAAGTTTTCATCACCATTTTAGAGATGGCGATTATGTAGTGAATATGGTGATGGAAGAAATCCATAGTATGGGAATAAAAAATATTACAATCTGTGCAAGTTCTCTTGGCAAGGCACAGGATGGTTTGGTAAAATATATTGAAGATGGAACCATAACCAACATTCAATCCTCAGGAGTCCGTGGAGAAATCGGACGGGCTATTTCCAAAGGAAAGTTACAAGGATTAGCAATTATGCGTTCCCATGGCGGAAGGGTAAGAGCTATCGAGACGGGGGAAACACATATTGATATTGCGTTTATTGGTGCGCCTACTTGTGATGATTATGGAAACTGTAGAGGGATTGGAGGAAAATCAGACTGTGGAGTGCTGTCTTATGCTATGGTAGACGCGGACTATGCAGATAAAGTAGTGGCTATTACAGATTGTCTGGTGCCTTTTCCTAACTTCCCGGCACATATATCTATGACAAAGGTAGATTATGTAGTAGTAGCGGAGGCTATTGGAAACCCAGAAAAAATTGCTACTGGAGCAGCGAAACCCACAAAGGATATGAGAAAGCTTATGATGGCAGATTACTGTACAGAATTTGTTGTTCATACACCATATTTTAAAAATGGATTTTCTTATCAAACAGGCGTAGGAGGCGCCTCCATTGCATCTACAATTTCATTGTCAAAAATCATGAAAGAAAAAGGAATAAGAATGAGATTTGGCGTGGGAGGACTTACAAAGCCAATGTGTGATCTTTTGTTAAACAATCAAGTGGATGTTTTATTAGACACACAGGATTTTGATTTAGACGCTGTGGAGTCTGTAAAGGATGAACGCCATTTTACCATTAGTGCAGGAGAATATGCTAATCCGTTTAATAAAGGTGCAGTAGTAAATAAATTGGATTTTGTAATATTGGCAGCTTTGGAAGTGGATGTAAACTTTAATTGCAATGTGGTGGTTGGATCAGATGGGATTATTACAGGAGCCCAGGGAGGGCATCCGGATACCGCTGCAGGGGCAAAATGTACAATCGTAATTACCCCCTTGTTGCAAGGGCGTATTCCGGCTATCCGGACAGAAGTAACCACTGTAACAACACCAGGAGAATCCATAGATGTAGTAATTACGGATTATGGAATTGCTATTAATCCACGCAGGAAGGATTTGCAGGCTTGTATGGAACAAGTTGAACTACCATTTACCACAATTGAGGAGCTTCGAGATGTAGCTTATAAGATTGCAGGTATACCAGAACCAGTGGAATTTGAGGATAGGATTGTAGGAATTATCGAAAGTAGAGATGGAACGATTATGGATGTGGTTCGTCAAATTAAAACAGGAGAAGAATAAAACAAATGGAAAATCTTATACTATCCTTTAATGTAATCGCCCCATTATTTTTTCTCATGGTCATTGGTTATATACTGGTACATGGGACAAAACTGGCGGATAAAGAACTGTGCAGCAAGGCAAATGCTTTAGTGTTTAAGGTGTTTTTGCCCTGTATGCTGTTTAAAAACATTTATCAAAGTGATATTAAGACCCAGATGAAAGGAGAACTCTGCCTGTTTGCTGCAGGCAGTCTCCTTGTGCTGTTTTTGCTTTTGTGCTTTATTGTCCCAAGGATTGTAAAGCAGGAAAATCAGCAGGGAGTTGTTATCCAGGGGATTTTCCGCAGTAATTATGTGATTTTTGGCGTTGCTGTTGTAGAGAGTATGTATGGGTCGGAAAATACCGTAACAGCCGCGATTTTAAGCGCTATTTTAGTACCAATGTACAACCTGCTGGCAGTCATCGCGCTGTCTGTGTTTGGAGAAAAACGGGAGCATGACTGGAAAAAAGTCATTGGGAATATTGTGAAGAATCCATTGATTCTTGCGTCTGTTCTTGGGATTCTTTTCTCCTGTGCCGGTATCCGGCTTCCACAGGCGGTGGAAACAACGGTTAGCGATTTGGCAAAACTGGCAACGCCTATTGCCTTTCTGATACTTGGCGGGGATTTTGATTTTTCAAAGGTAAAAGGGAACTTAAAAACAGCGGGCTGGGTCATTTTTGTAAAAATGATTGCGCTGCCTGCGGTAATGATTCCCATTATTATCAGTATGGGGTATCGTAATGCAGAACTTTTGTCGGCTTTGCTGGCTTATCAGACACCGGTAGCAGTGTCCAGTTATATTATGGCTCAGCAGGCAGGGGCAGACGAACAGCTTGCGGGACAACTTGTGGTGTTTAGCTCCGCTGCATCAGTAGTTACGCTGTTTGTTACCATCTTTCTCCTGAGACAGCTTGGCTATCTTTTATAAATTGCAGGAAGTGAGCGCTCATTTCAGCAGAAACTTTCTCAAGAGCCTCCTGATATAGCTGTTCTCTATAAATACAGTGTTCAAAGTCACATTTGGCTTCTGGAATTGCCGAAAATGTTTTGTGATTTTCGCCCTGCTTCATTCTCAGAAAGAGGGTTCTTAAAAGATTAGAATTTTGGGTGTTGACTACATCCAGATAATATTCTACGCTTTCCCGGTTTCCCTTGGAAATAGCGGTTTCAAAAGCATGACGGATAGCCCGGTCCACACTGGAAGGTTTTGTGTTACGTTTTTTAGCAATGGCAGCATATAAAGAACAGATTTTGCCAGAGCTGTAGTAGGCATCTGTATCGAATAAATCCATGGCATCATGAATATAAGTAAAGCCCTTTACATTGGCTGGTATTCCTATTTCTAACAGTACGTCTACGATTTCGCTTCTCATTTGTTTTTTGTATCCTTTCTTTCTTGTACGTGTGTCACGTTACAACAATTATATGTCATTTTGCAACATATGTCAATGAGGAAATGTTGACACCGTGACTATAATGGAGTATAATAGGTAGGTATTGTGACATTAAAATGAGAGTGCTAAAAGGGGAATGACCATATTGAGAGACAGAATTAAAACCATCCGGAAGAATGCCGGAATGACACAACAGCAGTTTGCAGAAAAACTTGGTGTTTCCAGAAATACGATTGCAACCTATGAGACAAGTGTAAGGGTTCCGATTGATGCGATTATTATTTCTATGTGCAGGGAATTTGGAGTCCGGGAGGAGTGGCTTCGTACAGGAAAAGGCGCCATGTACCGGGAAACCACGCCGGATTTAGAATTATCGAAGTGGTTTGGACAAATATTAAAAGAAGAAGATACCTCTTTCAGAAAGAGATTTTTTCTGGCGCTTATCAGTTTAAAAGAAGAGGAATGGCGCTCTTTGGAACATCTTACAGGAATTCTGTTTTCTAAGTCTGATAACAAGTCTGAAAACAGGGAAAACTCTTGAAAATGCGTAAATTTGGCTTGACAAAGGCCTGCTTCTGTGATACGCTTGAACAGCGACAGTGGAAGTAGGTCTTTTTTTTGTGCCTAATTTGCCGCAGATGCGGTGGACTTAATACGAAAAGGAGGTCTTTGTCGCCGTAACAAGACGTTGCATAGAGGCAGTTACGTGAAGCTGCCTGCGATAAAAGACACATGGAGGTGGAGAAGTCGTGCGCGTAAGAATCACATTGGCATGTACAGAATGTAAACAGCGTAATTACAACATGACAAAAGAAAAGAAGAATCATCCAGAACGTTTGGAGACAAAAAAATACTGTAAGTTCTGCAGAACTCATACAATGCACAAAGAAACCAAATAATCCGGTTTAAGAGGTGAATTTATGGAAGCAGAGAAAAAACAGAAAGCTCCAAAAAAAAGCTGGACCCAAGGACTTCAGGCTGAATTTAAGAAAATAATCTGGCCTGATAAGCAGACATTAGTGAAACAGACGATTGCGGTAATCTCTATTACAGCAGTGTTAGGTGTGTTCATCGCTGTGATTGACAGCGGAATTTTGCAGCTGCTTAACTTATTAATTAAATAAGGACAAGGTGAATTACGATGTCAGAAGCAAATTGGTATGTTGTTCATACCTATTCCGGGTATGAAAACAAGGTAAAAGCCAACATTGATAAGACTATTGAAAACAGACACCTGGAGGACCAGATCCTAGAAGTCCGTGTACCTATGCAGGACGTGGTGGAGTTAAAGAACGGCGAGAAAAAGCAGGTTCAGAAGAAGATGTTCCCAGGATACGTTCTGATTCATATGGTAATGAATGACGACACATGGTATGTTGTAAGGAATACCCGTGGTGTTACAGGGTTTGTTGGCCCGGGTTCCAAGCCAGTTCCTCTTACGGAACAGGAAATCGAAGCACTTGGCATTTCTATGGTAAGAGATGTAGAGGTTGACTTCGTGGAAGGTGACAGTGTTGTTGTTACAGGCGGTGTATGGAAAGATACTGTGGGCGTTGTTCAGAGTATTAATGAAGCAAAACAGATTGTAACAATCAATGTTGAACTGTTTGGTCGCGAAACGCCAGTAGAAATAAGTTTCGCAGAAGTAAAGAGTCTTTCTTAAAGATTGAGAAAAGACCGGTAACAAGATGAAAGGGTCATAATGTCACATGGCTCGTGGGAGGGACATCCCCGCAATTACCACAATATAGGAGGTGCCGAAAATGGCAAAGAAAGTAACAGGTTATATTAAATTACAGATTCCTGCTGGAAAGGCAACACCAGCTCCACCGGTTGGTCCTGCTTTAGGTCAGCACGGAGTAAACATCGTACAGTTTACAAAAGAATTTAATGCAAAAACAGCAGACAAGGGAGATTTAATCATCCCTGTTGTTATTACAGTATATGCGGACAGAAGCTTCAGCTTCATCACAAAAACTCCGCCGGCAGCAGTTTTATTAAAGAAAGCTTGCAACATCAAATCTGGTTCAGGCGTTCCAAATAAAAATAAAGTTGCTACAATTTCCAAAGCTAAAATCCAGGAAATTGCAGAAATGAAAATGCCAGACTTAAATGCAGCATCCTTAGAAGCAGCTATGAGCATGATCGCTGGTACTGCAAGAAGTATGGGTATTAAAGTAGAAGAGTAAACTATCAACAAACGTGGGAGGGACATTCCCGCAATTACCACTAGGAGGTTATTTATATGAAACGCGGAAAAAAATACGCAGAGGCTGCAAAAGCAGTTGACCGTACAACTTTATATGATCCAGCAGAGGCAGTTTCTTTAGTAAAAAAGACAGCCGTAGCTAAATTTGACGAAACAATCGAAGCTCATATCAGAACAGGCTGTGATGGACGTCATGCAGAACAGCAGATTCGTGGTGCAGTAGTTCTGCCTCACGGAACAGGTAAAACTGTTCGTGTTTTAGTATTCGCTAAGAATGCAAAAGCTGACGAAGCTTTAGCAGCAGGTGCAGACTTCGTAGGAGCTGAGGAATTAATTCCAAAGATTCAGAACGAAGGATGGTTAGACTTTGACGTTGTTGTTGCTACACCAGATATGATGGGTGTTGTTGGACGTCTTGGTCGTGTTCTCGGACCAAAAGGCTTAATGCCAAACCCAAAAGCTGGTACAGTAACTATGGATGTTACAAAAGCTATCCAGGATATCAAAGCTGGTAAGATTGAATATCGTCTTGATAAAACAAACATCATTCACGTGCCAATCGGAAAAGCTTCTTTCACAGAGGAGCAGTTAGCGGACAACTTCCAGACGCTTATGGGAGCTATCAACAAGGCTAGACCAAGCGCATTAAAAGGTGTGTTCTTAAAGAGCGTATCTCTGGCTTCCACAATGGGACCAAGCGTAAAGGTTAACCCAATGAAAATAGCTCAGTAATAGATGAGAAAGTATAGAAGCGGGAACTTCTTTTGAGGTTTCCCGCTTTCTTTGTTTTCTGAAGGAAAGAGGTAGAAAACATGCGTATAGGCAGAAAAAGCCCCAAAAAAGAAAAAAGAGCAATGACGGTTTCTCTTTATGGAAACCTTCTTTTTGTGGTTTTGGAGCTGGTCATGGCAATCGTGACCAGTTCTCAGGCGGTGCTTTTGGATGCAGTATATGATGGAATTGAATTTTGTATGTTGCTGCCCTCAGTTTTTCTGATTCCACTTTTATACCAGCCCAGCAATGAAAAATATCCATTTGGGCATATGCAGTTGGAAACAGTCTTTGTGGTGGTAAAGGGTATTACCATGTCAGCGGTAACCATTGGAATGATTGCCAACAGTATGAATATTTTATTCCATGGCGGACATAGGGTTGCGTTTGGTGTGGTAGCCTGGTTTGAGTTGACGGGTATGGTCATTAGTATTTTTGTGGCCATTTATTTGAAACGTAAAAACCGGACTTTGAATTCTCCGATTATAGAGACAGAAATGCAGGGATGGAAGATTGACAGTGTGATTTCTATGGGAATGACATTGGCCTTTTTTCTCCCCATACTGGTTCCGTTTGATTGGTTCCAGAAACTGACGCCTTATCTGGACTCTATACTGGCCATTGTGCTGTCCCTTATTATGCTTCCTGAACCAATAGGTACGGTAGTGTCGGGTATTCGGGATTTACTTTTGATTTCGCCGGATGAGGAAACGATACGGGAGATAAGAGAGACTGTTGAGCCGGAATTGAAAGATTGCAGCTATTCAGAATTATATTTTGAGGTAGTGAAGACAGGGCGGAAGCTATGGATCAGTGCTTACATAAAGTTGGAAAAAGATGAGCTGTCAGTCCGGAGGTTCAAAATGTATCAGAACCGCTGTATTGCGGCTTTGGCTCAGAAATATACGGACTTTTATTTTGAATTGCTGCCGGAGATTGAGTTTGATGAGGAAGAGATTCGGCAGCAGATTATGGAGGAGAACAAAGAGACTGTGGGGGAATGATGTGGAAAACAGAGAGAAAAAATATCGTATGCCAATTCGGAAAAAGATGTTCTGGGCAATCTATTCATTGATTTTGCTTTTGACCTTTATTATCGATAGTCTTGTTTTTGTTACTTGCCGTCATGACATGGAATCCAAAATCACACTTTTTGGTAACCAGACAGTTCAGGAATTGGCTGTTAATATATCAAGAAATATACGGAATAAAGAAGAAAATTTAGCTTATAAATTATGGGAAAGTAAGTTGTTGAAAGAAAGGAAGAAAGAAGGTTCTTATCAGGAAAATAGCAAGGAAATGAAGGAGTTGATAGCACTGGTGGGAAACTCAGGTTTTCTTGTTCGTTCCTGCTATTTGAAAAGAAATAATGAATCAGAGGAGTTCTGGAGTGATGGGAATATTTCTATTGAAGAATTTAGAGACTCAAAAATTGCAAATAAGATAGAAAATGAGTGTGGAGACTTAAATCGAGGAACTGTTATGTGGCGATATTTGGAAGATGATCCAGAAAGTGTATATATCATAAAAAATATAGTGGATAGTGATACCTTGGAAAAAGAAGCAGTTTTATGCATTCAAATTCATAAGGATTTTTTTCGATCATTGCAAAATAGTAGCAATTCCTTGATGATATTATATGATGAAAAAGGGAATTTGCTATATTATTCAGATGAGTTAGAATCAGTTATAGGAGAAATATTGAAAGGTAATGATAGTGGTTTTATAACTATGGATGCACAGATTACCAAGAAAAACTGGCATATTACAACTTTGATTAGTAAAGAGCAGGCATTAAATACACTTTATCATTTGTTGCTGGTTTTGCTGGCAATAGAGTTTGTTTTTTGTGTGATAAGTTTTTGGATTGCAAAGTATGTATCTGAGAATATGACGTCTAATATAACGGCATTGATTAGCAGTATGAAGCAGCTGGAACATGGAGAGAAAGCCGATATTGTACAGGCAAAAGCGTCAGATGAAACAGCATATTTGGTAGAAGTATACAACCATATGAACCAGAAACTTCAGGAAACTATAGAATTATTAATAGAGAACAGGACTCAGAAAGAACGGGCGGAATACAATGCCCTTATTGCACAGATGAACCCACATTTTTTATATAATTCTTTGGAATCAGTAAGTGCTATGGCAAAGTTGAGTCATCAGACAGAAATTGTAAAAGCGGTTGACAGTTTAGCAAAACTTATGCGGGTTTGTTTATCTGGGACAGATTCGCAAATTGTTTTAAAAGAAGAATTTGATTATATTAGACAATACTTGTTTTTGGAGAAGTTAATTACAGGTGGTCACATAGAATGGGATATTGATTGTGAAGAAGAGATGGAGTGCTGTCTTGTACCTAAATTAATTTTGCAGCCTCTTGTAGAAAACAGTATTGTACATGGATTTAATGGCTGTATGGAAGATGCAATGATTGTAATCAGTGTAAGGACTAGTCAAAGAAAGCTTTTGGTTGATGTATCAGATAATGGTAGGGGTATGTCACAGGAGTATGCGGATGAAATTTTGGCTGGAAATGAAGTGAAGAAATATGAACAGGATAGAAGACATATTGGGATTCAGAGTATACAACAGAGAATTAGGTATTTGTATGGTGCAGAATATGGTATGCAGATAAAGACGCAGGAAAATATGGGAACAACAGTTAGGCTGGTTATGCCCATAATTAGGGGGTAATATATGTATAAAGTGTTTATTGCAGATGACAATGAGTTGACTAGGCAGGCATTAAAAAGTTCTGTTCGGTGGGAGACTCTTCATTGTGAATTTTGTGGGGAAGCATCGAATGGAACAGATGCATTGACAATGATTTTAGAGAAAGCGCCAGATATTGTATTGATGGATATTAAAATGCCAGGGATGACGGGGATGGATGTGATTGAAACGTTACGCAATCAGGGGGTTCAAAGTCTTTTTGTTATGGTTACAGCGTATGATGATTTTGCATTTATGCGTCAGGGAATGCAGATGAATGTGTTTGATTATATATTAAAACCAGTTTCAGATAAAGAATTATATTCTGTATTAACGAGAGCTGTTCAAAGTCTTTCTATGTGTATGGAAAAGAAAAAGATGGAACAAAATTATAAAGAGAAAAGCGAGTCTTATGAAGCACAACTAAAAGAAGCTAATGAGGCAGTAGAAGAGAAGTTATTTGTTGATGCAATTAATGGTTCAAAAGATTCGGCAAGGAAACTGGCAGTTGCATTAAAAAAGAAATACAGGATTCATGACTATATATTAATGCTTGTTGTGCCAGAAAATGAAAAGGGGACTGTACAGTCAGTTGATGTATTTGTAAAAAAACAGATATTAATTTTGTCAGAATGTAGTCGGATTTACCGTGTACACGTAAAAGGGACAAATTTAAAAGAAGGTTATTTGATTTTGCTGAGCTTTGAACAGACTATGTTTTTAAAGGAATATGATATACAGTCGCTTCGGGTAGCTGAATATATCTATAATCACAATGAAGAACAGGAGGGGGGCGTATATGTAACCATAAGTCATAGTTCTTCTTCTTTTGAAGAGTTGTCAGAATTGTTTAAACAGGTTATATTTTGTAAAAACAGTAGATTTTTCTTAGAAAATCAAAAAGTTATCCATTATGATAGTTTACGTAGTCACAGTGTAAGTGGTGAATATCAAAAAATGAGAAAGTTAGAAGAACTGTACGAGGCATGTCGTGAACATCAGGAATCAATTACAGATTGTATGGAAGCATTTCTAGATCAGTTTGAAGTAAACGAGATTTATGACATAGACTATGTGAAAAATATCCTGATACAGGCGGCAATTATGATGGTTTATATTTATCGGGAAAGTAGTGTTAGTGAAAGCTTGCCTTTTGGAGTGGATGAAGTTGTGAAAGAATTATCAGAAATGCATTCTTTACAAAGTGCATTTCTGTGGATGACAGATTTTGCAGAACTTTTAGAAAAGAAGGGAAATGTAAATAAAAGAATTTCGCCACAGACGAAAAAAATCTTGGATTATTTAAATAAACATTTTGCAGAACAAATATCTTTGCAGAATGTAGCAGATTATATAGGCTTTTCTGGAACGCATGTGAGCAGATTGATAAAGAATGATACAGGAGAAACTTTTGTTAGTTTACTGAATAAAATACGTATCCGAGAGGCAATACGTTTGTTAAAGAGCGGTGATTATAAGGTGTATGAAATAGCGGAACGCACAGGTTATAATAATTATGCTTATTTTTATCAGCTTTTTAAAAAGTATACAGGAGTGTCGCCCAAGGATTATGTTTGATTTGTAATATGTTTTGTTGAAATAGCTAATCTTTTTTTCTAATAAAATGTAATGTATGAGGGATTTTTTTCTGTCCTTTGGTATTGTTTAATAGAGATAGAAATTAGAAGAGCAGGAGGTAGAAATGATGAAGAAAAAATGGATTAGCTTTTTGTTGTGCCTGACAGTGGTAGCAGGTACGCTGGCAGGGTGTGGAAACAAACAGGAGCAGGAAGAGGCAAAAAGTGAAAAAGAGGCTTCAAAAGAAACGGAGGGCAAAGATACAAAAGAAGGAAGTGTTAGTGGGGAATTAAATATTGTACATTATTTATCAGAACCACAAAAAATAGCTGCCTTAGATGAATTGGTAGCAGGGTTTGAAAATGAATATCCAGATATTAAGGTAAACCAGGAATCTACAACTCTGGAAAATTATCAAGATGTTCTGAAATTAAAATTTTCTACAGGAGATGTACCGGACGTTTTATTTGGAGAACCTAAAACATATTCGGTATTCGTAGAATCCGGTAATGTTGCAGATTTGACAGATTATGATTTTGTAGACAGAGTACAGCAGAATACGTTGGAAAATGTAAAAATTGATGACAAGGTATATGGGATTCCATTAGATGTTATGGCAAATGCGGTTCTCTATAACAAAGATATTTTTGAGGAACTGCAGCTGGATATTCCTAAAACCTATACAGAATTCATGGATGTATGCTCAAAATTAGATGAAGCTGGTTATGTTGCTTGTACAGCAGGTTATCAGGATGGTATTTCTGTTGGAGCCAATTTTTATACAATATTTTATGGAACACCTTATTATAACATGAGTAATTTCGAAGATGAAATGCTGGCGGGTGAAAAGAAGGCAGGAGACTATCCAGAATTGAAACGTGCCTTGTTACAATGGCGTGAGATTATGGCTTATCAGAATGAGGATCAAAGATCTATTAATACGGATCGTGCGGAGCAGATGTTTGCAAATGGAGAAGCGGGTATGCTGATTATTGGTACATGGGGAATCGGTACAGTATCTAACTACAATCCTGATGGAAACTATGGTGCATTTATGTTTCCGTCAGAAGAAAAAAAAGAGGATAACAGAATACCAATTACAGCAGGTGATACATGGATGATGGTGAAGGATTCACCAAATCATGACGCAGCAGTAGCCTTTTTTGAATATATGACAAGACCGGATGTGAATGCGAAATGGTGTACCACAACCAAGGAAATGACGATTTTAAATGATGTGCAAACGCCGGAATTGCCGCAAGCAATGCAGGATACCGCTGCAGAGATTGCAACGGGGCGAGTTTGTAATTATACGGCTGGCACGGTGTTTTCTGGACAACAGTTTGCTGCATGGGGAGAAACATTACTTACTTTTGCGGTAACACCAGATATGACAACAGAAGAGTTTTGCGAGGAATTGGATAACCGGTTTGCAGCGGCAAATAAATAGCGGATAGGTATAAAAGAGGGAAGCAGGTATTTATGGATACCTATTTCCCTCGCTTAATAAAGGAGCATATCATGAAAAGAAAAAAATTTAATTTGAAAAAGGAAGTTGTTGATTTATCATTTCTTCTTCCAGCATTTCTTGTGTTTTTGTTTATGATTTTATTGCCGTTACTGATGGGAATACGTTATACGTTTACAGACTGGGATGGTATTTCTCAAATACAAAATTTTGTTGGCTTTAAAAATTTTCATACGGTTTTTCACGATAAAGATTTATTGATTCCTATACAAAATACGTTATTTTTTACAATAGTAACGGTAGTCTGTGTTAATGCATTGGGATTAGGTTTGGCACTTTTGGTAAATCATGAATGTAAGGGAATGAATATCATTAAAAGTATTATTTTTATTCCTTTAGTTATTAGTCTTGTATTGGCATCCCAGATGTGGATGTATGTATATAATGATTTTTTTTCTGTTATAGGGTTAGAAAATCCTTTGGTAAATCAGAAACTAGTTATGCTAGGACTTTGCGGCATGTGTATTTGGAAAGAATCAGGTCTTGCAATGATGGTTTATTTGGCGGGATTAAAAGGGATTCCTTCGGATGTTATGGAGGCGGCAGTAGTGGATGGTGCTAATGCATGGCAGAGATTTAAAAATGTTACAATTCCATTCCTGGCTCCTGCATTTACATATTGTATACCATTATGGCTTGCAGGTGGCTTACGTATGTTTGATTATTCTGCTGTGGCTACAAATGGAGGACCAGGTAGTGCTTCTACTACTATGGCTTATTATATTTATAAATATCTGTTCCCTTATAATAAAGTTGGATATGGACAAACCGTTGCGATGATATATCTGGTGGTTTGCATTGTGATATCTACTTTTGTAACAAATAGATTGAGAAAGAGGGAGATAGATTTATGAGAGAACGGAAAAAGAGAAGTTTCACAATTAACATCCTATTGCTTATTGCTTTGTGTGTAATTATCCTTGCCCCATTTTATGTAGCGATTTGTTATGCGTTTAAATCTAGGACGGAGTTTGTAAAAACAAAACTAGCCTTTCCGACATCATTGTATTTAGGGAATTTTCTGGAGGCGGTAGGAATACCACATTATTTTACCGCTTTTAGAAATAGTGTTATTGTAGCGGTGTGTATGGTGGTTTGTATTATTTTTATTTCTTCTACAGGAGCTTACATTATTACACGAAGAAATAACAAATTTTATAATATGTTTTATTATGTGTTTCAGTTAGTAATATTAATTCCATTTCAGACGTTAATGTTTCCTTTGTACAGGGAATTAAATGCGGTTCATGCTTTGAATACATTGTGGGGATTAGTTTTTGCTCAGATTGGTATGAATGTTGGATATGTAGTGTTTTTATATGCAGGATTTATTAAAGGCGTTCCGATTTCCCTGGAAGAAGCAGCGGAATTAGATGGCTGCAATAAATATCAGATTTTTTTCCGCATTGTTTTTCCGTTATTAAAACCTATTAATATGACGGTTCTTGTGCTTTCGTTTCTTAATTCGTGGAATGATTTTGCGATTTCTATGATTATTTGTCAGAAAAAGGAAATGCGAACAATACCTATGATGCAGTATGCGTTTTTTGGGGAATATTCGTCCAATGTGAGTGTAGCTTTTGCAGGGGCACTTATTGCAATGGTACCAACAGTTATTGTATACTTTTTGGCACAGAAATATATTGTAGCGGGCATGACGGCAGGAGCTGTCAAGAATTAAACAGAAAGGATAAATGATGGGTGGTATGGAGGAAGTATTACGAATAGATGTAGTTTTGGATAGGATGGAAACGGTACGGGGCACAGGAGGAGAAGTGACGATGATTCTTTTTCATGGAAATTTTTCCTGTGACCTGGGAAAAGGTGAGGTTTTGCCAGGGGGTGTAGATACACAAATTCGTAGAAAAGGGGAAGATAAGAAATTATCTGCCAGATATATTTTGCAAGGTGTGGATAAACAAGGGGAGAATTTTCGTCTTTTTGTGGAAAATAATGGTGTTTGCAGGAAGAAAGCTCCTTTGATCACAAGCCCTGTTATTTATACAGATAGAAGTGAATTGAAGTGGATGGAACAGGAAAAATTAGTTGGTACTGTAGAAGGAAATGGGGAAAATAAAGTGGTGATTAAAATATACAGGGGGGAGCAAGCATGAACATAGAAGTTACAAGGGATGGTTTAAAATTAAGGGGAAGAATGGAAAAAGCATTAGGGGAGAAGACTCCTGCCCTTATTATTTTTCATGGTTTTGGCGGTGATTCCGGCTATGGAGAAGGCAATATTTATGATTTGTTAGCTAATAAGGCAAGAGCGTGCGGCGTGGCTGCTGTACGTTTTGATTTTAGCGGCTGTGGAAGAAGCCAAGGCTGCTTTGAGGATATGGACGTTTTGCGGGAAATATTGGATGCAATAGCAATTCTGCAATATGTACAGAGTCTTCCAGATATAACAGATATTTATCTTCTTGGTCATTCGCAAGGAGGAGTGGTAGCTGGGATGCTGGCAGGATTGTATCCGGACGTGGTAAAAAAATTGATTCTTCTTGCACCGGCAGCTACGCTCAAAACAGATGCCCAAAAGGGTACTTGTATGGGAACGGTTTATGACCCGAGACATATTCCAAATGAAATTTTGGTAGATGGACAGCATCATGTGGGCGGACATTATTTTCGCATTGCAAAACACTTACCCATTTATGAAATAACATCTAGTTATACAGGGGGGACATTATTGATTCATGGAATTTGGGATAATGTTGTGGATTACCATGCTTCTATAGAATACCATCGTTGTATGCCTAATAGCAGATTGAGCCTGTATGAAGAATTGGATCATGGTATTGATGGAAAGGATAAAGAAAAAGTTCTGGAGGAGATTGGAAGATTTATAGGGAGTAATGACAGGAAGAATTGTTGAATATTTTATATTCTTTACCGCTGTTGGTAATTGTGTAAAAGACTTTGGAAATATCTAATAGATATAAAAAACTGCCGCTATGGTATATCCGTGCGGCGGTTTTTTGTATTTCACATGTCAGTTTTATCTTAACTTATCATGGTGCACATTTTGAAAGATGGTATATGCTACGAGCAATTCTTTAGGAATATTTTTATAAAAAATAATTATATAAAATAAGAAAAAACAAAATAAAAATAGTAAAAATAAACAAAATAGAAGCGTAATATTTGGAAAAAAGAGCAATATGCATGCAAGACATAATTGTATATA
>UMET01014687.1_pt1 | contig 57071 bp, 50 predicted proteins | sample 1964821 | NCBI WGS metagenome assembly UMET01 (sample SAMEA4836027, study PRJEB28245) | human gut metagenome | biome: gut microbiome; material: fecal sample | place: Denmark | collected 2008
ACCATTATCATGCCTTCAGCCACCACAACAAGGGAAGACCCATTTATATACAGTTGTGAGTATCTCACGTTCTCAGTGTGCTGGGCAAAAAAACATCGCAAAATCTGGAGCAGGCACGCAAAACAGAATTGAAGTTGCGGGGAAGAAAAATGCCGCTCTGTTTGAGTGGGCGGCATTTGTGAAGGCTGAAAAGTAAGAATTAGTGTTACGAGTTACTCAATATTGAATCTGAATATTGAATTGTTGGTTATGTGTATTGATATTTAAATGATTTTTGTTTTTCTGGTTTTGCTTGTGTACACGAAGGGGTACATGGATTTACAGGGATTACAATTTTTATTGTGTGATTTATGACCAATTGTAATTTTGTGTAAGTCACGCCGTGATCTTCATTAAAACATTATCAACAAAAACCCATTCGGGGTGAGAGGTGGGCGCTGGCATTTTTGTTTTACGTTCGCGCCGTGGATCTGCGATTTCAAAGGCTGGCGTCATAAATCTGAAAGTCATTGCTTCCGCATAAGCCTGGCTGAATCCATAACGACGCAGCTCATGAATTAACGCCTCATCATCCAGATCCAGCGCGTAAACCTCTTCAGCAATAGCGGCGGCAATCTGTAGGCGGGTGCTGTTGGGCAAGCGGTTCACATTCAGCATGACAGACTCCATCAGGTCAAAAGAAACCGCCTTTCGGCGGCGCTTGGCAGTGAGGGAAGGTTACGGGCAGATAAGCATCAGGTAGCAGTACAGCATCACACAGAGCGCATATGCCTCAGTCATGATTTCCCCGCATAGAACCGGGCATTAAATGCCTTTTGGTTCATCGGCTCGTTACTGTCGGTCTTACTGACACCATCTGTTTTGGTAACGCGGCCAGCGTAAAAATTTTTGTTAAATTCGGCCTGACCAGTACCGCCAAAGATATTGCCTTCACGCGCTTCACGCGCCTTTCTCAATGCCGCCATTACAGATTCTTTGCTCATCGTGCGAACCCTCGTGTAATACTGGTGTAGCCTCGACCGGCTGCTTTGCTCAGTTCATTCAGGCCATTGGTCACAACCTTCGGTTCCCAACCGATAACCCCATTAATAGAGCGCGGCAAAGGGAAGTTCCCGTCCCTGCTCCATTCCTTCAATTTGTCAGTGGTGAGTGCTTTGCCATATTGGCGCTGATATCTCACACAAACATCATCAGGGCTTACCAGAACCACCTTGCTAAGACCAAGCGGGGAGTGAAGCTCTTCGATTTGCTTCACATACCACCCATCACCAACGGCGTACAGGCCGGATGGATGGCGCTTCTTCTCATTAGCCAAGCGGCGTTGTTCTGCGGCTCTTTTCTGCTCGGCCAGAATTGAATCTACTTCGTTCATCGCTATCACCATCATTTTGAAGAATTGACGGCTTATTGTACTATCGTACTGGTTCATGAGTACATAAAGAGATAGTATATATTTGTCGGCCATCCTTCCGACCATCAAGCGCAGAATGACGAAACGGCCCCTACAGAAATGTAGGGGCTTTTTCGTTTTAGGAATTAACTTTGAGAAGTTTTGATTTGAGTAGACTGCTAACTATTGCTAACTAAAATAGTCATAAAATGTAAGCATCACCCTGACATTACCCTGACCAGAACGAAGGCTTTCTCTATCGACCAAAGATTAATCTGGGGTCAGTAGGGCATCAAAAAACGTTGATTCTCACTCCATGCTGAACGCCTGTATCAGGATCATTCCGGCCCGCTGGTTCCGAATGGGAATGCGATTGTTAAATACATGTTATGAAAACCACTTTCCCTGCCTAGCGGCGCGTAGCGCGAATAAATTCATTTTTGGCGCAGTTCAATCTTAAAAGTAGTTTTTTCCTAAAACCCCGCCACGTCCGTCACTCCATCACAAAATGAATAAATAATATTTAAAAACAATGCATTAAAAAATGACGGACTTGTGATGGACTTAGGTCAAATCCGTCATTCTGTATCGCGAAATGATGAACCTGTGACGGACTTGTGATGGACTTTTTTGCAGTTCATCACTATCTAAGGCAATGTATTTAATGCATTTATCATCAATTATGACGAACATGATGGACTTTTAAAAAAAAAGAAAATTCAGGTTTGTTAGACGGTGATAATACGGATATAAAAAAGGACGCTATATGCGCCCTTACTTTAAATGTTAATTATTTGTGCTGGCTCGGGGTAGCCATTCACCTGCTGTATCTGCAAGTGTAATGTTGTATCTTACGCCGACAGAATTCTTTTTTTCCTCGAAAGGGAAACCGCGTTCTTTCATCAGCGCTGTTACCGCTTGTTTGAATTTCAGTACAGAAAGGGGGTTTGTATACCCGTTGTATTGCATAAATGCCAAATACGCATGGTAAAGGAACTCTCTGGGCCGCTCCGCGTTTGAGGATGATGCCTTGCCACCCATGCGCATACCTGTAGGCGCTGGCAGTGGGTCCAGGTGTTTAACGAAGGAGTAAATGCTACTGGCCTCCGCTTTAGCGTCAAACGATTCCTCTGAGTCTCGTTGCTGGATGAGCAGACTTTTTGCGGTAGTATCATCCAATTCCTTGAGCAAGTGACGCACGATTACCGGCAATTCAGTTTTTATCTTCGCCATAAACTCAGGGTCAGGTCTTTCTACCGGTTCACCAAACTTAAACAGTACCCGGCGGCGGGATATGCCCCCATTATGCTCAGTAAATACAGCAGGTTCGTTGTTAGCCACGACTACAACGGCGTTAATTTTCGCATCGAACCCCTTCTTGTACTTGGGATTGATGAAAATGGAGTCACCGCCGGTAATGGCTTTTAAATTCGCACAATCGCCGCTATATGCGGGCTGATCACTCATGGTAATGAGCCTGGCATCAATCAATGTTTCTAGAGCCATTGAGTCGCGCAGCGCGTGTAAGGTTGTAGCCTTTGAGCCGTCTTCCCCTGATAGCAATCTGCACAGAGACATAAATACACTCTTACCGCTACCACCTTTGCCAGTTACCTCAACGTATAGCTGCCATTCGTAGCGATGAGTCAGAACCATATACAGAGCCGCCAGTATCCGCTTGGCCTTCGCTTCATCATTACCGGCATTGTGCGCTAGCCACTTGCTAAAATGTGGGGCGCTGCCGCTCAGTGTCTCTCCGGGGAGTGCTGCTGCATAGTCTATGCCGTTATGTGAGCGCAACCAGTTTTCCGCACAATGGCTGGAAAATGAACCGTCTATGATTGAGTAAACGCCGTTGGCAAAGGCGATTACCCCGGCTTTTGGTTCCGCCATCTCTGGAGATTGTTTGGTCGATGAATATATCTTCAGCGCTCGCGCGTCGCTTTCAAAGACACTGGCACCGGGTTGAAAGCCGCGGGTCATGTAGAAGTCTGCTAAATCACTTTTCACAGCTGAATCGCTGATTGCCCGCCAGATAGCACCATCAAAACGGTACAAGGTATCACTTGCCCGATGAAGTGAATAACGGCCAGTCTTTGCAACAAACGCGGCGATGCGTTCGCCGGGTTGCATCTTTGCCAGCGGCATAGAATCATAATTAGCCGCCTGTGCTGGCGCACCGGACACCGGTTCTTTCATGGTTGACTTGAGAGGTAGGTGAGTTACAGTATTCTCTGACATATGGTTTTAGGCCTTGTGTTAAGACCGTGGTGTTGGTAGCACCACGGCAAAGAATTAAAGTTGTCGATGTAGTCCATAAAGACGGCGGCTCTCCTCAAAGGGCCTGCCGTTTTTTTCATATTCGTGCCATAAAATTGCTGCCTCCTGACAGTCCAGCCACACTTTTATCCATTCTGAACCCTGCTCCCTTAATTTCTGCTTCCCAGCCAGTAACGCAGTTGTGTGTGGTGGCAAGCTGTCCTTTTGCCTGCCTAGCGGCGCGTGGCGCGTTGTGTTTATTCCAGCGGCACTGGCTATCTGAGAAACAGAGGCCCCACAATCTCGAGCTAGCTGAACCCCATCCCTCCACTTTCCGCACCCCCGACAATAGCTAGTACCTTGAACATCATTTTTCCAGTGGAATCGGTCTTTACCGCCGCATACCGGGCAGGGTATATGATGTTGCTTATCGGGTACGTTGATTCCGATTGTGTTCAGTATTGCTGGCCACCGTCCGGCAGCTGCTGTTTGTATTTCAATGATCAGACTCACTCTTAGCCTCCAGCCATGAGTTGATTTCCGCAGTTGAGAACGCCGCCACTCTGGGGGATAGTTTCACCGGCTTCGGCATCTTTCCAGCTTTAACCCAGCGCCATAATGACGGCATTGAAATACCTAATTCTTCAGCAAGATTTTTCGGTCTGATATAGCTCGGTTTTAACATATATGCCTCGATAGCTTGTTAGTATCACGGGTAGTCCGTAGAGCTAAGAATGCCACCCCAGATATCGAGATAAGTCAGTTATCGTCCGCCTCCCGTTTTTTTTTCACTCTCGTTATCGATTGCCTTATCGAATCTTTCTGTGCGGTTCTCACATCATCATCTTCAACGGCCAGCTCAACTAGGCCATCCGGCTTTTCTGTCACGGCATCTTTATATTTTTCTTTAAGCCAGTTAATAAAATCATCTTCTGGCTTTTTTTTGGGCAGCGCATGCGTACCCTCTTCAATCGCGTCAAGATATGTTCTGATATAAGACTCAAATATCCCTGGGCGGCCACCATTTTTGCCACCATTTGATTGTACTTTTCGAACCTTTTCTTTGCCGTCATGAATAGCAGTGATGATTCCTCCTGCCGCTTGAATATCTTGGCGGCGTGTTTCAATCACCTGACCGTAATGACTACTAACAAAATTGGCGTTCATCTCAGCGAGTCTCAATGAATGCCGCAATTGAGCATTTTCTCTGGACAGTTCTGCGAGGGCAGACTCTGTATTTCCGGATAGCGCGTTATTTAGAGTTTCAATGTGAGCATTTAGCCTCACTATCTCTAACTCATTCTCCTTCGCTTGCCTTAAGTAACTAGCCAGCGCTTCATCAGATAACCCCATTTGGTTTTGTAAATTGCTCATTATTCACCCTGCGTGTCTGTCATTTGTACTGCTTATCAGCGTCGGATAGGTTCATGCTTTCCTCAGTGGCGTAACGTTGTACTCTTCGCCCCGTTCAAGCGCTTCCATCAGGTTGCCCAGCATGGCCAGCGCTTCCCGCCGTTCGTTTAAATATTGGTGACGGTTGTAGATGCCCTCGACGCCTTTGATGCGGTGATTAAGGCAACGCTCAGCAACAATGGGATTCACACCTAACGCTTCGAGATGGGTTCGGGCGGTGCGCCTAAGGTCGTGGATTGTGAAGTTCGGTACACCAGGCATCTCATGCTTCACCTTCGCCAGCGCAACGGGTAGGGTGCTTTCCTGAATATGGGGGATCATGCGATGCTGTTGTTTTCGCGCAGGTAATACCCATTTGCTGTTACAAGAGAGAAGGCGCAGCTCCTCCAACCATTCGATAGCCTGTTTTGGCAGTGGAATATCAATCCCGTCGCCCGTCTTTGTACGCTCGCCCGGCAAGTACCAAATGCCGTTGGCTAAATCGAACTCGCTCCAGCGTGCGGCGCACAGTTCCATCTTTCTCACGCAAGTGACCAGCAGCAGCTTTAGAGTTAACTCGTTCTCACGACTAAAGCCTTTTGCCACTCGCATGGCTTCAAAGAATTGAACCAGTTCCTGCCTGGTTAACCAACGTTCACGAGATGTTTCCTTACCGCCCGCGTCACTCATATCAAAGGCAGCAGCGGGGTTAACCTCAATCATCCCCAGCTTGATCGCATGGTCAAAGATGCGGCGTACCCATCGCAGGACGTCATTAGCAACGGATGGCGCACCACGTTTTAAGATAGCCTGAAGCAAGGCATCAATATCTCGGGGTTTGACGTCCTTAACCTTTTTCTGACCTATGCGAGGATTAATGTCTTTTGCCAGACGACGGCGGAGGATGTCGGGGTGTTTCCATGTACCCAGTACTTTCTTCTTAAAATAGTCTTCAGCTACTTCGGACACTGTTTTGTCATGCTGGTCGGCTTCCAACTGGGCTTTTAATGCGGCTTTTCGCTCCTGCTTCTCACCGGCAACGTCATACCCCAGAGAAACACGAGCAGCCAGCTCTCGGGTGATCTCCCGGGCTTTAGCCAGTGAGATAACGCCATACGCGCCAATTGTCATAACACGAGGCTTGCCAGCGAAGCGGTAGCGGAAACGCCATGATGGGGACGTGTCAGTAGTGCGATAGCGCAAATATAAACCGTTACCGTCCGATTTACCCTCGAACCTTGTTCCGGCCTTTATCCAGGCCTTGATCTGAATGTCTGTTAGCTTGCCCATATCACCTCATTGGTTGCGTACCCTATCTACTTAATGCCTCTGCCTCATAGGGACACTATTGGGTACACGAGAAATATGCGCTTTTATGATGCTAACTGCAACTTTGTGATATGAAAAAAGCCCGTGATTAGCGGGCTTTGTGGTTGATGTGATTCTGAATGATATGAGGTGATACGCTACTCAATGTTCTGAATCTGCTCGCGCATCTGCTCAATCAACACTTTCAGCTCGATGGCGGAGTTTGTCACTTCGGCATTGATAGATTTCGACGCAAGAGTGTTCGACTCGCGGTTGAATTCCTGCATCATAAAGTCCAGACGACGACCAACGGCTTCTTTTTTCTTCAGAATGTTGTAGGTCTCTTTGACATGCGCTTCCAGGCGGTCCAGTTCTTCGGCAACGTCAATTCGTTGTGCCAGCAGAACCAACTCCTGCTCCAGACGGTTGTTTTCCAACTGAACCTGAGCATCTTCCAGCTTCGCGACCAGACGCTCACGCTGCCATTGCAGGATTTCCGGCATATGGGCGCGGACTTTGACCACTTCGGCGGTGACGCCTTCCAGACGCTGCTCGATCAATGCTTTCAGTGCCTGACCTTCGGTTTCGCGCGCGACAATAAAGTCGTCCAGCGTACCATCCAGCGCCGCGAGAATTTCAGCGGCAATGGCGTCGAGATCCTGCTCCTGGGCTGCCATCACGCCCGGCCAGCGCAGAATATCAACCGGGTTGATTTCCCCTTCGTCACTCTGCATTTTTACCCAGTTCGCGGCAGTTACCAGCTGTTTAGCCAGTTTTTCATTGAGGATCAGCTCACCTTGTGCGCTAACATCTGGCTCATAGCGCAGGGTACATTCCACTTTACCGCGCGTCAGGCGAGAACGAATACGCTCGCGAACGACAGGTTCAAGGCTACGGAACTGCTCCGGCAGACGAAAGTAAGTTTCCAGATAACGCTGGTTTACCGAGCGCATTTCCCAGGTTGCGCTCCCCCATTCACCCTTGATTTCACGCCGGGCGTAGGCGGTCATACTGCGGATCATAGACGTTCCTGTTTATAAAAGGAGAGGTGGAAGGATTATAGCCATCGATGCCTTGTCAGGATAGGAATAACCGCCGGAAGTCCGTATAATGCGCAGCCACATTTGTTTCAAGCCGGAGATTTCAATATGCGTCCAGCAGGCCGTAGCAATAATCAGGTGCGTCCCGTTACCCTGACTCGTAACTATACAAAACATGCAGAAGGCTCGGTGCTGGTCGAATTTGGCGATACCAAAGTGTTGTGTACCGCCTCTATTGAAGAAGGCGTGCCGCGCTTCCTGAAAGGTCAGGGCCAGGGCTGGATCACCGCAGAGTACGGCATGCTGCCACGTTCTACCCACACCCGTAACGCTCGTGAAGCGGCGAAAGGTAAGCAGGGTGGACGCACAATGGAAATCCAGCGTCTGATCGCCCGTGCTCTTCGCGCGGCAGTAGATTTGAAAGCGCTGGGTGAGTTCACCATTACGCTGGACTGCGACGTGCTTCAGGCTGATGGTGGCACGCGTACCGCGTCGATTACGGGTGCCTGCGTGGCGCTGGCAGATGCGCTACAGAAGCTGGTGGAAAACGGCAAGCTGAAAACCAACCCGATGAAAGGGATGGTAGCCGCAGTTTCTGTCGGTATTGTAAACGGTGAAGCAATTTGCGATCTGGAATACGTTGAAGACTCAGCCGCAGAGACCGACATGAACGTAGTGATGACCGAAGACGGGCGCATCATTGAAGTGCAGGGGACGGCAGAAGGCGAGCCGTTCACCCATGAAGAGCTACTCACCTTGTTGGCGCTGGCCCGAGGGGGAATCGAATCCATTGTAGCGACGCAGAAGGCGGCGCTGGCAAACTGATTTTTAAGGCGACTGATGAGTCGCCTTTTTTTTGTCTGTAGAAAAGTAAGATGAGGAGCGAAGGCATGAAACCATATCAGCGCCAGTTTATTGAATTTGCGCTTAGCAAGCAGGTGTTAAAGTTTGGCGAGTTTACGCTGAAATCCGGGCGCAAAAGCCCCTATTTCTTCAACGCCGGGCTGTTTAATACCGGGCGCGACCTGGCACTGTTAGGCCGTTTTTACGCTGAAGCATTGGTGGATTCTGGCATTGAGTTCGATCTGCTGTTTGGCCCTGCTTACAAAGGGATCCCGATTGCGACCACTACCGCCGTGGCGCTGGCGGAGCATCATGACCTTGACCTGCCGTACTGCTTTAACCGCAAAGAGGCAAAAGACCACGGTGAAGGCGGCAATCTGGTTGGTAGCGCGTTACAAGGACGCGTAATGCTGGTAGATGATGTGATCACCGCCGGAACGGCGATTCGCGAATCGATGGAGATTATTCAGGCTAATGGCGCGACGCTTGCTGGCGTATTGATTTCGCTTGATCGTCAGGAACGGGGGCGCGGCGAGATTTCGGCGATTCAGGAAGTTGAGCGTGATTACAACTGCAAAGTGATCTCTATCATCACCCTGAAAGATCTGATTGCCTATCTGGAAGAGAAGCCGGAAATGGCGGAACATCTGGCGGCGGTTAAGGCCTATCGCGAAGAGTTTGGCGTTTAAAGAAACTCGCCGGATGAAAAGTCATCCGGCGTCATATTACTGCAACTGCGCGGCAATTAGCGGCCAGCGGGCGTCAAAATCATCCGTCGGGCGGTATTTAAATTCGCTGCGGACAAAACGTGACAGCATACCTTCACAGAAGGCCAGGATCTGGCTTGCCAGCAGGGTTTCATCGGTGGTGTAACCTTCACCCTCACGCATTCTCTTTTCACGCAATACCTGACGCAGCTGCGCTTCAATACGCTCGAACAGCTGGTTGATACGCCCTTGCAGGCGATCCTGTTCAAACATCAGCGCATGACCAGTGAGGATGCGGGTCAGGCCAGGATTACGCTCACCAAAACCGAGAAGCAGCAACACAATCAGACGCAGGCGCGCTGTGGTGTCTTTCTCATCTTTCAGAATCAGGTTGATGCGAGTAATCAGGCTATCTTCGATAAACTCAATCAGGCTATCGAACATGCGGGTCTTACTGGGGAAGTGGCGATACAGTGCCGCTTCGGAAACGCCGACAGAGGCGGCCAGTTTTGCCGTCGTGATACGTTGGCTTCCATCGCTGGATTCCAGCATCAGCGCCAGAGACTGAAGTATTTCCTCGCGACGGTTCCTTTTCGCAGTTTGTTTTTCTGCCATGTTACAAAATACCCCTGAAAATAAGCACTTGCCAGGCGGCACCCACGCTATGACCGCAAACGAAATGTTTGCGGCTATGTTATGACGTTATTCGGATGCGTATGTGTTACTGACGACCAGAGTGACCAAAGCCGCCTTCACCGCGGTCGGTGGCGTCGAAATCTTCCACCAGATTAAATTCAGCCTGTACTACCGGAACAAAAATCATCTGGGCGATGCGTTCGCCAGGTTGAATGGTGAAGCTGTCCTGACCACGGTTCCAAACGGAAATCATCAACTGGCCCTGATAGTCAGAATCGATCAATCCTACCAGGTTACCAAGCACGATACCGTGCTTATGTCCCAATCCGGAGCGCGGCAGCATCATTGCCGCCAGTGAAGGATCGGCAATATGAATCGCCAGCCCGGTCGGAACCAGCGTAGTGTCACCCGGAGCCAGTTCTACGGCGTCGTCGAGACAGGCACGCAGGTCAAGTCCGGCAGAGCCAGAGGTGGCATAAGTCGGGAGCGGAAATTCCTTCCCAACGCGCGGGTCCAGAATCTTAACGTCGATTTTTTTCATCATAACGGGTCACGATCTCGTCGAGTAATAATTGGCCAAGGAGCTCTTTGCGCTCAAGCGGTAAGACTTTATCTCCGTCCTGCCAGAAAAGGTGTAATGCGTTGTTGTCGCTGTTAAATCCTTGAGTTGGCTGGGAAACATCGTTCGCGCAGATCAGATCAAGGTTTTTACGGATACGTTTTTGCCGGGCGTATTCTTCCACATTATTTGTTTCGGCGGCAAATCCAACGACGTAGGGTCGATGGTCTTTTAGTGCGGCAACGCCTGCGACGATATCGGGGTTTTTAACCATTTTTATTGTTAATTCATCACCCTGCGTGGCCTGCTTTTTGATTTTTTCTGGGGCCACGGTAGCTGCGCGATAATCCGCCACGGCGGCGCAACCGATAAAAATATTTTGCTGCTGTACAGAAGCATTCACGGCGGCTTCCATTTCCAGCGCGGTCATCACATCAACACGTTTAACAAACGGTGGCGTCGGTAGTGAAACTGGACCTGATACCAGCGTGACGTTCGCGCCACGACGGGCAGCGGCGGCGGCGATAGCAAAACCCATCTTGCCGGAGCTGTGATTAGAGATATAACGCACCGGATCGAGCGGTTCACGCGTCGGACCGGCGGTAATCATAATGTTCAGATGTTTCAGGTCGTTGACGGGCGAAAAATGCGCCACCGCCATATCCACAATGGTTAACGGATCGAGCATTCGCCCAGGACCGATATCACCACAAGCCTGACTGCCACTGTCTGGCCCCCAGATGAGCAAACCACGGGAAGCAAGCACCTCTAAATTATGCTGCGTGGCAGCGGCACGGTACATCTGCTGGTTCATGGCGGGGAGCACGGCTACAGGCGCAGGTGTAGCCAGACAAATCGTCGATACCAGGTCATTCGCCATTCCGGCAGCAACACGGGCAATCAAATCTGCCGTGGCAGGGGCGAGAATCACTAAATCAGCCCATTTACCCAGCTCAATATGGCCCATAGCGGCTTCGGCTGCCGGGTCCAGCAAACTGTCGGAAACGGGATAACCAGAAACCGCCTGCAAGCTAAGTGGGGTGATAAAGGCTTTTGCCGCTTCGGTCATGGCTACGCGGACGTCGGCCCCGCGATCGCGCAAACGACGCACCAGTTCAGGGGTTTTATAGGCAGCAATACCGCCGCTAACGCCGAGAACGATTTTTTTACCGGCCAGGCTCATGTTGATTTTTCCTGTAGGGTGACACCAGAAGTTGGCGATTTTATCACAATACTTTTGTTGTCGTGCCTTCACCTGAGATTCACTTTGCGAGGCACTTTCCAGGATTGAAAACTGGCCGTCGATTTAACGGAACGGCTATGACAGGATGCGAGCACCACAAAGGAGGTGAAGGTGAAAAACAATGCACAGCTGTTGATGCCGCGCGAAAAAATGCTGAAGTTTGGTATTAGCGCCTTAACGGATGTCGAGCTGCTGGCGCTATTTCTGCGTACCGGAACGCGCGGTAAAGATGTATTAACCCTGGCAAAAGAGATGCTGGAGAATTTCGGCTCTCTTTATGGCTTGTTAACCTCTGAATATGAACAATTTAGTGGTGTTCATGGAATTGGCGTAGCGAAATTTGCCCAGTTAAAGAGGATTGCTGAACTGGCGCGACGTTACTACAACGTGCGGATGCGTGAAGAAAGCCCTTTACTCAGCCCGGAGATGACGCGGGAATTTTTACAAAGCCAGCTCACGGGTGAGGAGCGGGAGATCTTTATGGTGATCTTTCTCGACTCACAACACCGGGTTATAACGCATAGCCGTCTTTTTTCCGGCACGCTAAACCATGTTGAAGTCCATCCTCGGGAAATTATCCGCGAAGCGATAAAAATAAACGCCTCGGCGCTGATCCTTGCACATAATCACCCTTCGGGTTGTGCTGAACCCAGTAAAGCGGATAAACTCATTACTGAACGGATAATAAAGAGTTGTCAGTTCATGGATTTACGCGTGCTCGACCATATCGTGATTGGGCGTGGAGAGTATGTTTCTTTTGCCGAACGCGGCTGGATTTAACCCGCTATGCGCGATCCTTCGGGATCTTTGTCTGTTCGGGACTTGAGCACATCGCTGAGTCAGCGTATACTACGCCACCTTTGAGAATCTCGGGTTTGGCATTTGGGCCTGGCAATCGAGAGTTCACATAGAACTGCGATGACCGGGCTGTAAAGCCTGACGAGGCGCCAATACCCCATACGAAGCTCGAGCTAATTTGATTTTTGGAGAATAGACATGTCCCGAGTCTGCCAAGTTACTGGCAAGCGTCCGGTGACCGGTAACAACCGTTCCCACGCACTGAACGCGACTAAACGCCGTTTCCTGCCGAACCTGCACTCTCACCGTTTCTGGGTTGAGAGCGAGAAGCGTTTTGTCACCCTGCGCGTATCTGCTAAAGGTATGCGTGTAATCGATAAAAAAGGCATCGATACAGTTCTGGCTGAACTGCGTGCCCGTGGCGAAAAGTACTAAGTACTTAGAGGAAATAAATCATGGCTAAAGGTATTCGTGAGAAAATCAAGCTGGTTTCTTCTGCTGGTACTGGTCACTTCTATACCACTACGAAGAACAAACGTACTAAGCCGGAAAAACTGGAACTGAAAAAATTCGATCCAGTTGTTCGTCAGCACGTGATCTACAAAGAAGCGAAAATCAAATAATTCTCGCTTTGATGTAACAAAAAACCTCGCTCCGGCGGGGTTTTTTGTTATCTGCTTGCCCCCATATTGATTGCATCTGTTCATTCCTGGAGATGCTATGCCTGAATTACCCGAAGTTGAAACCAGCCGTCGCGGCATAGAACCGCATCTCGTTGGTGCAACCATTCTTCATGCAGTGGTGCGCAACGGACGCTTGCGCTGGCCGGTTTCAGAAGAGATCTACCGTTTAAGCGACCAACCAGTGCTTAGCGTGCAGCGGCGGGCTAAATATTTGCTGCTGGAGCTGCCTGAGGGCTGGATTATCATTCATTTGGGGATGTCTGGCAGCCTGCGCATCCTTCCAGAAGAACTTCCCCCTGAAAAGCATGACCACGTGGATTTGGTGATGAGCAACGGTAAAGTGCTGCGCTACACCGATCCGCGCCGCTTTGGTGCCTGGCTGTGGACCAAAGAGCTGGAAGGGCATAATGTGCTGGCCCATCTTGGACCGGAGCCGCTCAGCGACGATTTCAATGGTGAGTATCTGCATCAGAAGTGCGCGAAGAAAAAAACGGCGATTAAACCGTGGCTGATGGATAACAAGCTGGTGGTAGGGGTAGGGAATATCTATGCCAGCGAATCACTGTTTGCGGCGGGGATCCATCCGGATCGGCTGGCGTCATCACTGTCGCTGGCAGAGTGTGAATTGTTAGCTCGGGTGATTAAAGCGGTGTTGCTGCGTTCGATTGAGCAGGGCGGTACAACGCTGAAAGATTTTCTGCAAAGTGATGGTAAACCGGGCTATTTCGCACAGGAATTGCAGGTTTACGGGCGAAAAGGCGAGCCGTGTCGGGTGTGCGGTACGCCGATTGTGGCGACTAAACATGCGCAGCGGGCAACGTTTTATTGTCGGCAGTGCCAGAAGTAATTCATGCGCGCCGGATGGCATACCATCCGGCATAAACGCTACGCTAACTTCGCCATCAGCGCCTGATGGACATTCTCCGGCAGGAAATGGGTGACATCGCCCTGATGGCGCGCCACCTCTTTCACCAACGATGAAGAGATAAACGACCACTCTTTCGACGGCATCAGAAACACACTTTCCAGTTCCGGCATTAAGTGGCGATTCATATGCGCCAGCTGCATTTCATATTCAAAATCCGCCACCGCACGCAGGCCACGAATCAGCACCGTAGCGTGTTGATTACGGGCGAAGTTCGCCATCAAATCACTAAACCCGACCACTTCCACGTTCCCCAGATGCGCGGTTGCCTGCTGTGCCAGCGCCACACGCTCTTCCAGGGTAAACATCGGTTTTTTACTGGGGCTGGCGGCAATCGCCAGAATAACGTGATCGAACATTTGCGTGGCGCGCGTCACGATATCGATATGACCATTGGTAATGGGATCGAAAGTACCCGGATAAATCGCCCGTTTTTGCATAACAACCTCAATGCGTTTTCGGTGGCAGGTAAGGTTCCAGCAGTTGAAGCAGACGCTGTAGCGCGCCCTGGTTTTGATACAGTACTTCAACGGCATGACGGCCATAGAAACTACGGTAATCGGCGTCGGTGAGTAAAGAGGACACCTCTTTTGCAAGCGTAGTGGCATCGGTAACGGTAATCAGCCCGCTTGCCTGCTCCAGCCGCGCGCAAATGTCTTTAAAGTTAAAAGTATGCGGCCCCATCAATACCGGAATAGCGTGTGCGGCAGCTTCCAGCGGATTATGCCCACCACGTTCAACCAGTGAACCGCCAACAAAGGCGAGATCGGCAATGCCGTACAGTAACATCAACTCGCCCATCGTATCGCCAACCACAACCTGCGTGCTGGTGGAGGGGACTTCCCCTGAAGAGCGTGTGATATAGCTTAGTCCAGCCTGGCGGACAAGATTAATCGCATCCGGGAAGCGTTCTGGATGACGGGGTACCAGGATGAGCAATAAATTCGGGAATTGCTGTAACAATGCCTGATGTGCGGCGATCACCACACTCTCTTCGCCTTCGTGAGTGCTGGTGGCAATCCATACCGGGCGGTGTGGTGCCCACTGGCGGCGCAGCGTCACGGCTTTAGCAGCCAACTGCGGCGTTACAGAAATATCGAATTTCAGGCTACCGGTAACGGTCACCTGATTATTTTTTGCGCCCAGCGCCACAAAACGTGCACCATCTTCTTCATTTTGCGCAGCAATCAGCGTAATACGACGCAGCAAGCGACGGACGAATTTACCCAGTTTGGCATAACCTGCGGCTGAGCGGGCAGAGAGTCGCGCGTTAGCGATCACCAGCGGAATTTTACGTTTGTGTAGCGCCGCAATCAGGTTAGGCCATAGTTCGGTTTCCATAATCAACACCAGTTTGGGGTCGACTTTATTCAGGAAACGGTTGAGCGCATCGGGCAGGTCATACGGCAGATAAACGTGCTGAACATCCTTCCCGAAAGCCGATTGTACGCGCTCCGAACCGGTTGGCGTCATGGTTGTAACGGTAATCGGTAAATCAGGATAACGATGGCGCAGCGCGCGCACCAACGGGATCGCCGCCAGAGTTTCACCGACGGAGACGGAGTGCAGCATAATGCCGCCTGGTTTTAGCGGATGGCGGTAAAAACCGTAACGTTCACCCCAGCGTTTTCGATAGGCCGGAGCCTTACGTCCGCGCACCCAGAGCCGTATCCAGATCAGCGGCTGAATAAGGTAGAGAAGGGCGGTGTAAAGCAATTCGAGCATAGTAAATAGCTGACTTATGGATGTGCTGGGGATTCTATGTATTTAGCTGTGGCTTTACCATTACTTTTCCCGTTTTTGACTTAAATAGCAATTTACCCGCCAATTCTTGCTGAACATCTATACTTTTTTGTATTTTTATGCGATTCATTGATTTCTGCTGTACGTGCAGGAAGGAATCGCAGAGCAACAGTGAAAGAATATGGTTGCTAATGATTTTATTTGATTGATTTCTTTATTGAAAATCAACAATGTGCTTAAAAATCATTCGGGTCGGATTGCCGCGAAAGAAGTGATACACTAGCGCGTCAATATCAGTGCGGTATCAGTATTCAGGTAGCTGTTGAGCCTGGGGCGGTAGCGTGCTTTTTCTGCTTCACCTTAATCGGATAATCTCAACAAAAAGAGTTACTTGTGGATAAGCCATTTCGAAGAATTTTGCTCATTAAGATGCGTTTTCATGGGGATATGTTATTAACTACTCCCGTCATTAGTTCGCTGAAAAAAAATTACCCTGACGCAAAAATCGATGTGCTGCTTTATCAGGACACCATCCCGATCCTGTCTGAAAATCCAGAGATTAACGCGCTCTACGGCATAAAAAATAAAAAAGCAAAAGCCTCAGAAAAAATTGCCAACTTTTTTCATCTCATCAAGGTATTACGTGCCAATAAGTATGACCTTATCGTCAATCTTACCGATCAATGGATGGTTGCTATACTGGTTCGCTTATTAAATGCCCGTGTGAAAATTTCCCAGGATTATCATCATCGGCAGTCTGCTTTTTGGCGTAAAAGTTTCACCCATTTGGTGCCGTTGCAGGGTGGAAATGTGGTGGAAAGTAACTTATCCGTGCTGACACCATTGGGACTTGATTCGTTGGTGAAGCAGACAACCATGAGTTACCCGCCTGCAAGCTGGAAACGTATGCGTCGCGAACTTGATCACGCTGGTGTTGGACAAAATTATGTGGTTATCCAACCTACGGCGCGGCAAATCTTCAAATGCTGGGACAACGCCAAGTTTTCCGCTGTGATTGATGCCTTACATGCTCGTGGTTATGAAGTCGTTCTGACGTCCGGCCCAGATAAAGACGATCTGGCCTGCGTCAATGAAATTGCGCAGGGATGCCAGACGCCACCAGTAACGGCGCTGGCTGGAAAGGTGACCTTCCCGGAACTTGGTGCGTTAATCGATCATGCGCAGCTATTTATTGGCGTTGATTCCGCACCGGCGCATATTGCCGCAGCAGTTAATACGCCGCTGATATCGCTGTTTGGTGCGACAGACCATATTTTCTGGCGTCCCTGGTCAAATAACATGATTCAATTCTGGGCGGGAGATTACCGGGAAATGCCAACGCGCGATCAGCGTGACCGAAATGAGATGTATCTTTCGGTTATTCCGGCGGCAGATGTCATTGCTGCTGTCGATAAATTACTGCCCTCCTCCACGACAGGTACGTCGTTATGATCGTTGCATTTTGTTTATATAAATATTTTCCCTTTGGCGGTTTGCAGCGCGATTTTATGCGTATTGCTCAGACAGTCGCCGCCCGAGGTCATCATGTTCGGGTTTATACCCAGTCGTGGGAAGGCGAATGCCCTGATGTATTTGAACTGATCAAAGTGCCGGTTAAATCGCATACCAATCACGGGCGCAATGCGGAGTATTTTGCCTGGGTGCAAAAACATTTACGCGAACATCCCGTCGATAAAGTCGTTGGATTCAACAAAATGCCGGGGCTGGACGTTTATTATGCCGCTGATGTTTGTTATGCCGAGAAAGTAGCGCAGGAGAAAGGCTTTTTCTATCGCCTGACGTCACGTTATCGCCATTATGCCGCCTTTGAGCGGGCAACCTTCGAACAGGGTAAGCCGACACAGCTGCTGATGCTGACAGATAAGCAAATCGCCGATTTCCAGAAACATTATCAGACTGAAGCGGAGCGTTTTCATATTCTGCCACCGGGGATTTATCCTGATCGTAAATATAGCCAGCAGCCAGCCAATAGCCGTGAAATCTTCCGTAAGAAGAATGGAATAACCGAACAACAATATTTATTGTTGCAGGTCGGTTCAGACTTCACGCGTAAAGGTGTCGATCGTTCCATTGAAGCACTTGCTTCGTTACCGGATTCGCTGCGCCACAACACATTGCTATATGTTGTTGGGCAGGATAAACCGCGAAAATTTGAGGCACTGGCAGAAAAACGCGGCGTGCGCAGTAATGTTCACTTCTTCTCGGGGCGCAACGATGTCTCGGAATTAATGGCGGCGGCGGATTTATTACTGCATCCTGCCTACCAGGAAGCGGCGGGAATTGTGCTGCTGGAAGCGATTACTGCAGGATTACCGGTACTAACAACAGCCGTTTGTGGCTATGCGCATTATATTATCGAGGCCAATTGCGGCGAGGCTATTGTTGAGCCATTCCGCCAGGAAACATTGAATGAGATTTTACGCAAAGCGTTAACGCAATCTTCATTGCGCCAGGCCTGGGCGGAAAATGCGCGACATTATGCTGATACACAAGATTTATACAGTCTGCCAGAGAAAGCGGCGGATATCATAACGGGTGGTCTGGATGGTTGAACTTAAAGAGCCGTTTGCCACGTTATGGCGCGGCAAAGATCCTTTTGAGGAAGTTAAAACCTTGCAGGGTGAGGTATTTCGTGAACTGGAAACTCGCCGTACTCTGCGCTTTGAAATGGCGGGCAAAAGCTATTTTCTCAAATGGCATCGCGGCACGACCCTGAAAGAGATAATCAAAAATTTACTCTCATTGCGGATGCCAGTATTAGGCGCTGACCGCGAATGGAATGCGATTCATCGACTGCGGGATGTCGGCGTTGATACTATGTATGGGGTGGCATTTGGCGAAAAAGGCATGAATCCGCTGACCAGAACTTCATTTATTATTACCGAAGATCTGACACCAACCATAAGTCTGGAAGATTACTGTGCTGACTGGGCGACTAACCCTCCAGATGTTCGCGTAAAGCGTATGCTTATTAAGCGTGTCGCGACGATGGTGCGCGATATGCATGCTGCGGGCATTAACCACCGTGACTGTTATATCTGTCATTTCCTGCTGCACTTGCCTTTTTCCGGTAAGGAAGAGGAGTTAAAAATTTCGGTAATTGACCTGCACCGGGCGCAGCTTCGCACGCGCGTTCCACGTCGTTGGCGGGATAAAGATCTTATTGGGCTTTATTTTTCTTCGATGAATATCGGCCTGACTCAGCGGGATATCTGGCGGTTTATGAAAGTGTATTTTGCCGCCCCGCTTAAAGACATTCTCAAGCAGGAACAAGGACTGCTGTCGCAAGCAGAAGCAAAAGCCACAAAAATCAGGGAAAGAACGATTCGAAAATCGTTGTAATTTCCGGAGAGAAATATGAGTGCCCACTATTTTAATCCACAAGAGATGATCACTAAGACAATCATCTTCGATGAAAGGCCAGCGGCGTCAGTGGCATCATCATTCCATGTTGCTTATGGCATTGATAAAAACTTTCTTTTTGGTTGTGGTGTTTCAATCACGTCAGTTTTGTTTCATAACAACGACGTGAGTTTTGTTTTCCACGTTTTTATTGATGATATCCCTGAAGCCGATATCCAGCGTTTAGCCCAATTGGCGAAAAGCTATCGTACCTGTATCCAGATCCATCTGGTAAATTGTGAACGGCTTAAGGCATTACCGACGACCAAAAATTGGTCTATTGCCATGTATTTCCGTTTTGTAATTGCAGATTACTTTATTGATCAACAAGATAAGGTTCTTTACCTGGATGCTGATATCGCCTGTCAGGGAAACTTAAAGCCGCTGATAACAATGGATCTTGCCAATAACATTGCTGCTGTTGTTACTGAACGCGATGCTAACTGGTGGTCGTTACGGGGTCAAAGTCTGCAGTGTAATGAACTTGAAAAGGGTTACTTTAATTCAGGTGTCCTGTTAATTAATACACTAGCGTGGGCGCAGGAGTCCGTTTCTGCTAAAGCGATGTCGATGCTTGCTGATAAAGCCGTCGTTTCCCGTTTAACCTATATGGATCAAGATATACTTAATCTTATCCTGTCAGGGAAAGTTAAATTCATTGATGCTAAATACAATACGCAATTTAGTTTAAATTATGAATTAAAAAAATCATTTGTTTGTCCAATTAATGATGAAACCGTATTAATTCATTATGTCGGCCCGACAAAACCCTGGCATTACTGGGCCGGTTATCCAAGTGCGCGACCTTTTATCAAAGCCAAAGAGGCATCGCCCTGGAAAAATGAACCGTTAATGCGGCCAGTTAACTCAAACTATGCTCGTTATTGCGCCAAGCATAATTTTAAACAAAATAAACCAATTAACGGGATAATGAATTATATTTATTATTTTTATTTAAAGATAATAAAATGAAATTGAGAAAAGTTAAATGAATGAATTTATAAAAGAACGGTTTTCGTATTTAGCAGATAATAAAAAAGAAAACGCCCCAGAGCTAAATGTTTCCTACGGTATCGATAAGAATTTTTTGTATGGTGCTGGCGTTTCAATTTCTTCCGTTTTGATTAATAATTCAGATATTAATTTTGTCTTTCATGTTTTCACTGATTATGTGGATGATGATTATTTAAAGTCATTTAATGAAACAGCAAAACAATTTAATACCTCAATTATTGTATATTTAATTGACCCCAAATACTTTGCTGATCTGCCGACGTCACAGTTTTGGTCGTACGCGACATACTTCAGGGTATTGTCTTTTGAATATCTGAGTGAAAGTATTTCCACACTGCTGTATCTGGATGCCGATGTTGTTTGTAAAGGAAGCCTGAAACCTCTCACAGAAATTATATTTAAAGATGAGTTTGCTGCGGTCATTCCTGACAATGATAGTACGCAGGCGGCATGTGCAAAACGCCTCAACATTCCCGAAATGAATGGACGTTATTTCAATGCAGGCGTTATCTATGTCAATCTTAAAAAATGGCATGAAGCAAATTTGACACCGTATTTACTCAAGCTTTTACGAGGGGAAACTAAATATGGCTCTCTTAAATATTTAGATCAGGATGCGTTGAATATCGCATTTAATATGAATAATATCTACCTCGGGAAGGATTTTGATACTATTTATACCCTGAAAAATGAACTTCATGATCGTAGTCATCGAAAGTTTCAGCAAACCATTACCGATAAAACAGTATTGATTCACTATACAGGGATAACTAAACCATGGCATAGCTGGGCTGGATATCCGTCTGCATCATACTTTAATATCGCGCGTGAACAATCTCCCTGGAAGAAATATCCTCTTAAAGAGGCGCGGACTGTTGCAGAAATGCAGAAACAATATAAGCATCTGTTTGCCCATGGTGAGTATATTAAAGGCATAACTTCATTAATTAAGTACAAGCTTAAGAAATAAATTACTCTTATGATTACAAGTATACGCTATCGCGGCTTCTCATTTTATTACAAAGATAATGATAATAAATATAAAGAAATCTTTGATGAAATACTGGCCTATAATTTTAAAACAGTAAAAGTATTACGTAATATTGATGATACCAAAGTATCATTGATTGATACGAAATATGGTCGCTATGTTTTTAAAGTCTTTGCCCCGAAAACGAAAAGGAATGAACGTTTTTTAAAATCTTTTGTAAAAGGTGACTACTATCAGAATTTGATCGTTGAAACCGATCGTGTCAGAAGTGCAGGTCTTACTTTTCCTAATGATTTTTATTTTCTGGCTGAGCGTAAAATTTTCAACTATGCCAGTGTTTTTATTATGCTTATCGAGTATGTCGAGGGCGTAGAGCTCAATGATATGCCGATTATTCCAGAAAATGTTAAAGCAGAAATTAAGGCTTCAATGGAAAAATTGCATGCCTTAAATATGCTATCGGGCGACCCACACCGGGGTAATTTTATCGTTAGTAAAGATGGTGTCAGGATAATTGACCTATCCGGTAAAAGCTGTACGGCAGAGCGTAAAGCTCGTGATCGTCTGGCCATGGAACGTCACCTGGGTATTGCCAACGAAATAAAAGATTATGGCTACTATTCAGTAATCTACAGAACCAAACTACGCAAATTTATTAAAAAATTAAAAGGCAAAGCGTAAACCACACAGTCAAAACGGAACCAACATGGATTTATTAGCTGAGAGTATTACTGAAGTCGCTGTCTCTGGGGAAATTGCTAACACCGATCGTGTGTTAAATATCGCTTACGGTATTGACCGTAACTTTTTATTTGGTGCGGCAGTATCTATGCAATCAGTTGTTATGCATAACCCGGACCTTGCGGTTAAGTTTCATCTCTTTACCGACTACATTGATGAAGATTATCTACAACGTGTTAATGCTTTTACCAGCAAAAATGCTAACGTTGAAGTAAGAATTTATAAAGTCTCCAATGCCTTTATTGATATCTTCCCCAGCCTGAAACAGTGGTCTTATGCAACATTCTTCCGTTTAGTTGCGTTCCAGTATCTGAGTGAAACTATTGAAAATCTGTTATATATCGATGCTGATGTCATCTGTAAAGGCTCATTAGCTGGATTGCTTGATATTAATTTTGATGGGGATAAGTTTGCAGCTGTTATTAAAGATGTGCCTTTTATGCAGGAAAAACCAGCGAAGCGTCTGGCTATAGAGGGACTTCCAGGGAATTATTTCAACGCCGGTGTAGTATATCTGCAGCTTGAAGCATGGGCGAAAAATGATTTTATGAATAAAGCCATTGCTATGCTGGCAAGTGACCCGCAGCACACGAAGTATAAATGCCTTGATCAGGATATTTTAAATATTCTGTTTTTTGGTCATTGTATTTTTATTAGCGGCGATTATGATTGCTTTTATGGCATCGATTATGAGTTAAAAAATAAAAGCGATGAAGATTATAAAAAGACCATTACCGATGATACTAAGCTGATTCATTATGTTGGCGTAACGAAGCCCTGGAACGACTGGACGAATTATCCCTGCCAGAACTATTTTAATGAGGCTTATCAGGCTTCTTGCTGGAATGATGTGGCGTTTATTCCAGCCACGAATGAAAAGCAGTATCAAGTGAAATATCAACATGCAAAGAAAAATGGTGATACGTTTAACGCTTTTATTTACTTCATTAAATTTAAATTAAATAAGTATAAAAGAAAACTATTTGGGTAATAATAAAAATCATGGATGTCTGAGTTACAATAATAATTAAGGATGAGTACTATCATATTTTATTAGTTCAGGCAAGAGAACACGATGAGCAATGATTACCCTTTAGTATCCATAATAATACCGACGTATAATTCATCTGATTACATTACTGAAACTCTAACGAAATTAGAAAAACAAACTTACCCAAATTTTGAAATTGTTATTGTTAATGATGGTTCTAAAGACAACACATCAAACGTTTTGAGAGAGTATGGGTTAACCCACTCTCGATTAATTATTATCAATAAAGAAAATGGCGGTGTTTCGTCTGCCAGGAATACAGGTATCCGCAAGGCGCAAGGACAGTTTATATGTTTTATGGATGATGATGATGAGATAGATCCTAACTATCTGCTGAAGATGTATTCCAGACAACATGAGACGGGAGGAGATGCCATTTATTGTGGGCTTTATGGCCATCATATAAAAAATGGTGTTACTTACTCACCTATAAATACAGAGTTTAATGAAGGATCTTTACTTTTCGACTTTTTTTATAAAAAGGTTAGATTCCATATAGGGTGCTTGTTTATAAGAAAACAACTTCTGGAAGAGAATAATCTTTTTTTTGATGAAGATTTACGACTAGGAGAAGATCTGGATTTTATCTATCGACTGCTAATTACATGCGATATGTATGCGGTTCCATATTATATGTATAAGCATAACTATAGAGAAAATTCCTTAATGAACTCATGTAGAACCATCACTCATTATCGACATGAGTCATTTGCGCACGAAAAAATCTACTCTTCTGTGATGCAGTTATACAAAGGTAACCGGAAAGAAGAAATTCATACATTATTGAGTCAAAATAGAGCTTATCATAAAACTCGTTATTTGTGGAATGTTCTACTTAATGGTGATTTTAAACAATTGAATCAATTAGTTGAAAGCAATGAAAAAGAATTAAAAGATTGTAATCTTCCTGGCAAGAGAGATAAGAGACGAGCAAAAATATTAGCATCAAAAAATTATATTATCTGGAGGATGGTAAGACTGGTAAATAGAAAAAAGAATAAACGTTAGATCTTGCATTAAATAACCCATCCTCGTAGCATAGGTTGAAACTATATGTCGTTTTGTTGGAATGAAATTAATTCTGGTATAAAGTCTTTAATTCTCATATTATGTATTTTTTCTTTAATGACTTTGTCTTTATGGGATGATGTTGCAACAAAGTTTCTTCATGCAGCTGGAATTATATCTGCATTGTATTTTCTTGTGACACCAAAAAAAACAATAACTAATAATCCTACTTTGTTAATTTTCATCTCATTATGTCTTTTGGGTATCGTAAATATCATCTGGTATTCACATTATAAAATTTCAGGCTCTGTTTATACCAATGCATATCGTGGCCCAATGGAAACTGGAAAAATTGCCTTGTGTAGCGCTTTTATTTTCTTAGTTCTTTTTGCTAAAAATGAGATGAGAACAAAAATAAAATTTGGGAAACTAATTCTGTTCGCATCCCTGGCAACGCAGTTACTTTTTTTTGCGCATGCCATGTGGCAACATTTCTATTTAAACGTCGACCGTGTTGCATTATCAGCTTCCCACGCTACAACAGCAGGCTACATCATCCTTTTTCCTTCTTTACTGGCATCAATTCTCATTTTAAAATCCGACTTTAGACATAAAACAACATTATATACAATTAACTTCATGCTTAGCTTATGTGCTGTCATAGTAACTGAGACGCGTGCAGCCATATTAGTGTTTCCATTCTTTGCGTTAATATTAATCGTAATGGATAGTTATATTAATAAGCGAATTAATTATAAGTTATATTGTTTTATTACGATTGCATTATTAGCAGGTGTATTTTCTTTTAAAGATACATTGCTTATGAGAATGAATGACTTAAATAACGATTTAGTTAATTATTCGCATGATAACACCAGAACTTCAGTCGGTGCCCGTCTGGCAATGTATGAAGTTGGCTTAAAAACATATTCTCCAATAGGACAATCACTGGAAAAACGTGCGGAAAAAATACATGAACTAGAAGAAAAAGAGCCTAGATTGAGTGGCGCTTTACCCTATGTAGATTCTCATTTGCATAACGATCTCATAGATACGTTATCAACGCGTGGTATTCCTGGAGTTGTATTAACAATTTTAGCATTTTCAGCAATACTCATATATGCCTTAAGAACTGCTAAAGAACCTTATATTTTAATCTTGCTTTTTTCACTACTGGTAGTAGGACTAAGTGATGTAATACTCTTTTCTAAACCGGTTCCGACTGCTGTGTTTATCACCATAATATTGCTTTGTGCTTATTTTAAAGCACAATCGGACCAATGTTTATTAGAGAAGTAATGAATATGTGAAATAAAATCAGCAAGGAAGCTGATTTTATTTCAAAATTATCTATTAAAGAGTTGTAATTTAAATCATGGCAGCGTTTTCTTCAATGAACCGCTTAACAGCATTTGCTGTCAATTGAGACAACTCATTCCCCGGAGCCCTACAAACCATCTGATTCTTCCCATACCCACCAATTAATCCCGGATCGGTAGGTCCATAAACCGTGATATTGGGTCTATCCAGTGCCGCTGTTAAATGGCTTAACCCCGTATCCACTGACACTACAAATTTAGCCCCGGCCAGCACGCGGGCAACGCCTTCCAGACTCATCTTCGGCAATACTTCAACATAAGCAAATCCTTCCGCCAGTCGTTTCGCCCGTTCTTCCTCATGCGGCGCGCCCCACGGAAGTTTAATCCGTATTCCTGAATCAGCCAGTAAACCAATCAATTCTCGCCAGTGTTCTTCCGGCCAGTGTTTATCATCACGGGTCGTCGCATGAAGAAATACGGCATATTCGCCAGCATCTGTAGGCAGGTTCGTCAGGAAATGCTGTGCAATAGCATAATCGCCCTGGGTTTGCGGTTTGCTATAGCCCAGACTTTTGGCAAACAGTTCGCGGGTGCGTTCTACGGCGTGCTGCTGTTTTGCAATATGATGCTTACGATTGTAAAACAGGCTGGCTAACGGTTCGCGAGCGGTTTGCCAGTCCAATCCATGCTTTACGCCATGCGCCAGACGCGTCACCAGCGCCGCGCTTTTTACCAGCCCCTGAGCATCGATAACTGCGTCATAGTTCTCTGCTTGTAGCGCTTCACGAAACGCTTTGCGTTCAGCTTTTATGGGGGCCGAGAACCAGGCTTTACGCCAGCGACGTATTGCCACAGGAATAACTCGCTCAACGGCAGCGTGCCAGGAAGGAATCTGTGCGAACCCTTCTTCCACCACCCAGTCAAACTTAATCCCTGGGATTGCCTGCTGGGCATCAGTGAGTGCGGGCAACGTATGGAGAACATCGCCCATCGACGATGTTTTAACGATCAAAACCCGCATCCGTCAGGCTTCCTCTTGTAACAATAGCGCGTTGAGTTCTTCCAGTACGCGCTGGGGAGTAATGTCGATCAAGCTCTGGTGATAACCCTCCGCAGCGTCACCTTTACGCACTTTGTGATAGCCGGTAATCAGACGGATCACGCGCGCTTTATGGGATAGCGGCGGTGTGAAGTCCGGGCTACTCGGACCATACAGGGCAACCAGCGGACGATTGAGCGCCGCCGCAACGTGCATTAGGCCAGAATCGTTAGTGACAATGGCTTTACAGGCTGCAATCAGGATAACCGCTTGATCAAGCTGTGTTTCCCCCGCCAGGTTCCGACACCATGCCTGCTGCTCGGTATTCAAAGCGGCAAGAATCTCATTGCCCGCTTCATGATCTTTCGCAGAGCCAAACAGAACCACCTGATAACCTTCATCAATCAGCTGCTTTGCCAGCTCCGCATAGTGGTAGTGTGGCCAGCGTTTTGCCGGACCAAACTCCGCACCCGGGCAAAAGCCAATCATCGGACGTTCTGATGAAAGCGAAAATTGATTACAGGTATATGATTTTTCACCTTCGCTCACCTGCAACTGCGGCCATAACAATGGCTGCGGCAGATCTTGTGCGGTACGCATAATGCCTTTGTCATAGGCCAGCGCGACATAGCGTTCCACCATTAGCGGCCAGGCTTCTTTATCGAGCACGCGTACATCGTTGAGTAAACCGTAGCGCATCTCGCCGCGCCAGCCAGTGCGATGAGGAATACCCGCGAAGAAAGGCACTAATGCAGATTTGAAGGAGTTTGGTAAGACGTAGGCGCGGTCGTAGCGCTTTTCACGCAGGCTATGACCCAGTTTGCGGCGTTCGCCGATTTCCAGCGCTCCGTGACCGAGAGGCATAGGGATAGCTTCGTTAACTTCCGGCATCCGCGATAATAATGGACGGCACCATGCCGGTGCCATCACATCGATTATCGCCTGGGGATAGCGCGCCTGGAGCGTGCGATAGAGACTTTGCGACATCATCATGTCGCCAACCCAAGACGGGCCGATCACCAGTATTTTCATGCAGAGCTCTTATGCGTCGCGATTCAGCCAGGCCATGTATTCCATTACACCTTCAGCAACGGTTTTGAACGGTTTGTCGTAACCCGCCGCGCGCAGATTTGTCAGATCTGCCTGAGTGAACGCCTGGTAGCGGCCTTTCAGCTTATCCGGGAACGGAATGTATTCGATCTGGCCTTTCTTGTGATAAGCCAGAGTAGCATCTGCTACGGCCTGGAAGGATTCCGCACGACCAGTACCGAGGTTGAAGATACCGGAAACGCCATTTTCCAGGAACCACAGGTTTACATCTGCCACGTCGCCCACATAGACGAAGTCACGTTTGAAGTTCTCGCTACCTTCAAACAGCTTCGGTGATTCACCTTTGTTAAGCTGAGTGTTGAGATGGAAAGCGACGCTCGCCATGCTGCCTTTATGGCCTTCACGCGGTCCATAAACGTTGAAATAGCGGAAGCCAACAATCTGCGAGTTCGCTTCAGGCAGGATTTGGCGAACATATTCATCAAACAGGAATTTTGAGTAACCGTAGACGTTCAACGGTTTTTCGTACTCGCGGGATTCAATAAAGTCGGAGGTGCGTCCGCCGTAGGTGGCTGCGGAAGAAGCGTACAGGAACGGGATTTCGCGCTCCAGGCAGTAGTGCAGCAGCTCCTTGGAGTATTGATAGTTGTTATCCATCATATACTTGCCGTCCCACTCGGTGGTGGAAGAGCATGCGCCTTCGTGGAAAATCGCTTCGACATCGCCGAACTCTTCGCCAGCCATAATCTGGATCAGGAAGTCTTCCTTATCCATATAGTCCGCGATATCCAGATCCACCAGGTTCACAAACTTGGTGCCGTCTTTCAGGTTGTCCACCACCAGAATATCGGTGATGCCTTTATCATTCAGGGCCTTAACGATGTTGCTGCCGATAAAGCCCGCGCCGCCGGTAACGATGATCATAACTGTAACCTTCGAATTATGGAGTCAGAGACAATCTCAGACACGAATACTTCTATCATATCACTACACGGCGTTGGCTTCAGCCATTCGCCAAAAGTGAGATTGATGGACGTTATTTATCCTGAATTTTGCAGAAGTGTTAACGCGTTATCTCGTCGCGACCTATAAGTTTGGGTAATATGTGCTGGAATTTGCCCTGTCTGGAGAATCGCAATGCGTGGAGAATTTTATCAGCAGTTAACCAACGATCTGGAAACCGCACGGGCGGAAGGGTTGTTTAAAGAAGAGCGCATTATTACGTCTGCGCAGCAAGCAGATATCACCGTGGCTGATGGAAGCCACGTCATTAACTTTTGTGCCAACAACTATCTCGGGCTGGCGAATCATCCGGATCTGATTGCGGCAGCAAAGGCGGGAATGGATTCTCACGGTTTCGGCATGGCTTCGGTGCGTTTTATTTGCGGCACTCAGGACAGCCATAAAGAGCTTGAACAAAAACTGGCGGCATTCCTGGGGATGGAAGATGCGATTCTCTACTCTTCCTGCTTTGATGCTAACGGTGGCCTGTTTGAAACGCTGCTGGGCGCGGAAGACGCCATTATCTCCGACGCACTGAACCACGCGTCTATTATTGATGGTGTGCGTCTGTGTAAAGCTAAACGCTATCGCTATGCCAACAACGATATGCAGGAGCTTGAAGCTCGTCTGAAAGAAGCGCGTGAAGCCGGTGCGCGTCATGTGCTGATTGCCACCGATGGTGTGTTCTCGATGGACGGCGTGATTGCCAATCTGAAGGGCGTTTGCGATCTGGCAGATAAATACGATGCCCTGGTGATGGTAGACGACTCCCACGCGGTCGGTTTTGTCGGTGAAAATGGTCGTGGTTCCCATGAATACTGCGATGTGATGGGGCGTGTCGACATCATCACCGGCACGCTCGGTAAAGCGCTGGGCGGGGCTTCTGGTGGTTATACCGCGGCGCGCAAAGAAGTGGTTGAGTGGCTGCGCCAGCGTTCTCGTCCGTACCTGTTCTCCAACTCGCTGGCACCAGCGATTGTCGCCGCTTCCATCAAAGTGCTGGAGATGGTTGAAGCGGGTAGCGAGTTGCGTGACCGTCTGTGGGCGAACGCGCGTCAGTTCCGTGGGCAAATGTCGGCGGCGGGCTTTACCCTGGCGGGAGCCGATCACGCCATTATTCCGGTCATGCTTGGTGATGCGGTAGTGGCGCAGAAATTTGCCCGTGAGCTGCAAAAAGAGGGCATTTACGTCACCGGTTTCTTCTATCCGGTCGTTCCGAAAGGTCAGGCGCGTATTCGTACCCAGATGTCGGCGGCGCATACCCCTGAGCAAATTACGCGTGCAGTAGAAGCATTCACGCGTATTGGTAAACAACTGGGCGTTATCGCCTGAGGATGTGAGATGAAAGCGTTATCCAAACTGAAAGCGGAAGAGGGCATCTGGATGACCGACGTTCCTGTACCGGAACTCGGGCATAACGATCTGCTGATTAAAATCCGTAAAACAGCCATCTGCGGGACTGACGTTCACATCTATAACTGGGATGAGTGGTCGCAAAAAACCATCCCGGTGCCGATGGTCGTGGGCCATGAATATGTCGGTGAAGTGGTAGGTATTGGTCAGGAAGTGAAGGGCTTCAAGATTGGCGATCGCGTTTCTGGCGAAGGCCATATCACCTGCGGTCACTGTCGCAACTGTCGTGGCGGTCGTACCCATCTGTGCCGCAACACGATCGGCGTCGGCGTTAACCGCCCGGGCTGCTTCGCCGAATATCTGGTGATTCCGGCGTTCAACGCCTTCAAAATTCCCGACAATATCTCCGACGACCTGGCTTCCATTTTTGATCCCTTCGGTAATGCCGTGCATACCGCGCTGTCGTTCGATCTGGTTGGCGAGGATGTGCTGGTTTCTGGTGCAGGCCCGATTGGTATTATGGCAGCGGCGGTGGCGAAACACGTTGGTGCACGCAATGTGGTGATCACTGATGTTAACGAATACCGCCTTGAGCTGGCGCGTAAAATGGGTATCACCCGTGCGGTTAACGTCGCCAAAGAAAATCTCAATGACGTGATGGCGGAGTTAGGCATGACCGAAGGTTTTGATGTCGGTCTGGAAATGTCCGGTGCGCCGCCAGCGTTTCGTACCATGCTTGACACCATGAACCACGGCGGCCGTATTGCGATGCTGGGTATTCCGCCGTCTGATATGTCTATCGACTGGACCAAAGTGATCTTTAAAGGCTTGTTCATTAAAGGTATTTACGGTCGTGAGATGTTTGAAACCTGGTACAAGATGGCGGCGCTGATTCAGTCTGGCCTCGATCTTTCGCCGATCATTACCCATCGTTTCTCTATCGATGATTTCCAGAAGGGCTTTGACGCTATGCGTTCGGGCCAGTCCGGGAAAGTTATTCTGAGCTGGGATTAACACGAACAAGGGCTGGTATTCCAGCCCTTTTATCTGAGGATAATCTGTTAAATATGTAAAATCCTGTCAGTGTAATAAAGAGTTCGTAATTGTGCTGATCTCTTATATAGCTGCTCTCATTATCTCTCTACCCTGAAGTGACTCTCTCACCTGTAAAAATAATATCTCACAGGCTTAATAGTTTCTTAATACAAAGCCTGTAAAACGTCAGGATAACTTCAGAGGTCGTCGGTAATTTATGATGAACAGCACCAATAAACTTAGTGTTATTATTCCGTTATATAATGCGGGCGATGATTTCCGCACTTGTATGGAATCTTTAATTACGCAAACCTGGACTGCTCTGGAAATCATTATTATTAACGATGGTTCAACGGATAATTCTGTTGAAATAGCAAAGTATTACGCAGAAAACTATCCGCACGTTCGTTTGTTGCATCAGGCGAATGCTGGCGCATCGGTGGCGCGTAATCGTGGGATTGAAGTGGCAACGGGCAAATATGTCGCTTTTGTCGATGCTGACGATGAAGTCTATCCCACCATGTACGAAACGCTGATGACCATGGCGTTAGAGGACGACCTCGACGTGGCGCAGTGCAACGCTGACTGGTGTTTTCGTGAAACGGGAGAAACCTGGCAATCCATCCCCACCGATCGCCTTCGCTCAACCGGCGTCTTAACCGGCCCGGACTGGCTGCGGATGGGGCTTTCTTCGCGCCGTTGGACTCACGTTGTCTGGATGGGGGTTTATCGCCGTGATGTTATTGTTAAAAATAACATTAAATTTATTGCCGGATTACATCATCAGGATATTGTCTGGACAACAGAATTCATGTTTAACGCGCTGCGTGCGCGATATACCGAGCAATCATTATATAAATATTATCTGCATAATACGTCAGTGAGTCGGTTGCATAGACAAGGGAATAAAAACCTTAATTATCAACGTCACTATATTAAGATTACCCGCCTGCTGGAGAAATTAAATCGAAATTATGCCGACAAAATTATGATTTATCCGGAATTTCATCAGCAAATAACTTACGAGGCATTGCGTGTTTGCCATGCGGTGCGCAAAGAGCCGGATATTCTTACCCGCCAACGGATGATTGCCGAGATATTTACTTCCGGTATGTATAAGCGCCTGATTACCAATGTGCGCAGCGTGAAGGTCGGTTACCAGGCGTTACTGTGGTCTTTCCGCTTATGGCAATGGCGCGACAAAACGCGGTCGCACCATCGCATTACGCGTAGCGCCTTTAATTTGCGCTAGCGTTAAACTTCGCCGCTTCGGGCTGTTTGCCCCAGCCTTGCCACTGATGCTGGAAGTAAACGATCAGCGTGCTCTGGCTGATGCTTTCGCTTAATACTTCAAAGAAGCGATTAGCATAAACAGGTTCTATCGGTTTCTTCGGTTTGCACAGCTTCACGCCACGGAACGGATTACGCGGTGCATCAGGCACAGCGTTTTTCGGCGGTGTAGAAGTATCAACCTGCGGTTCATTCAGCAAGCTGCTGGCTTTCACCAGCGTAATGTCTGGCGGCAGGTTATAAACCATCTGTTGTAGCACGCGTACCGTTGAAGGGTGAGGATGCCCAATGGCAATGGTTGAACCGTTGCGACGCGCCAGATCAATTGCGCGATTAAATTGCACACGGATGTCCGCTTCGTTCTGCGAATCGTCGAGGAACACCTTCCGTTTGATCACCTTCACGCCAGTACCTTGCGCGGCGCGCATCGCCTGGGTATTACCGATGGTTACGCTGTCGAGGAAGTAAAGATTGTAACGCTCCAGTGCCTGCATCACTTTCTGCATACCAAACAGGTTAGAGGTCATCTTGCTACCCATGTGGTTGTTGATCCCCACGGCATAGGGCACGTTATTGACCGCACTACGAATAATGCGCTCAATTTCGTCGCTGCTCATCTCCGGGCGCAGCGTATTTTTCTCCAGCGGCTGTTTACTCAGTGGTGCCATCGGGAGATGAATCAACACTTCGTGCCCGCTGTTATGCGCTTTGGTCGCCATCTCTCTGGCGTGCGGTGAATCGGGTAATACAGCGACGGAGATAGCGGAGGGCATCGCCAGCACCTGGTTTTCGTTGTGCGGGCGATACCCAAAATCATCAATGACGATGGCAAGTTTGCCAGCAAGTACGGGGGAGGAGAGCGCCAACAGAGCGGCAAATGCAAGAACGTTACGACGAAATGGAAACAAAACTTATCTTCCCAACCACGGCTGTGGATTGACCGCCTGACCCTGGCGGCGAATTTCGAAATAGAGTGAAGGCCGACCCTGACCGCCACTGCTGCCCACCAGTGCAATTGGCTGGCCCGCGCGAACCTGCGAACCAACGCTCACCAGTGCGCTCTGATTATAGCCGTAAAGACTCATGTCGCCTTTACCATGCTCAACCACCACCACCAGACCGTAGCCTTGCAGCCAGTCAGCCAGAATCACCCGACCGTCGGCAATCGCTTTAACTTCAGTACCTTCAGAGGCACCAATCACCATCCCTTTCCAGCGTAATTCACCCTGTAGCTGCTCGCCATAGCGATGCAGCGTCGGCCCGCGAACCGGCCAGAATGCCTGACCACGCGGCGCACCCAGGCCACCAGTTCGGGACATCAGCGATTTTTCGCTTTCGGTCGGTTTGTAGGTGGTGCCTTTGCGCGTCGCTTCTTTCTGGCGGTCGCGAACCGCCTGGGCCTCACGTGCTTCTCGTTCTGCACGCGCTTTCGCCGCGGCTTCCGCACGGGCAATGCTGTTACGCAGACGGGATTCGTTGGCACGCAGTTCACTTAGCTGCTGCTGACCTTGCTGGATGGAAGATTCCAGCCCCGCCAGCGTCTTTTTACGCTCATTCAGAGCCTGAGTCAGTTTCGCCTGTTGGGCGCGCTGTTCATATAACAGCGTTTGTTGCTCGCTTTGTTTCTCTTCCAGTTCAGCACGCTGCATGGCGACTTCTTCACGCGTTTGCTTCAACTGGGCAATGGTTTCTTGTCGCGCCTGGTTGAGATAGCCGAAATAAGCCTGTAAACGCTGTCCACGCTGGCTTTCTTCACCGCTGAGAATCAGCTGAATACCGGTATGCTCGCCCTGACGGAATGCGGCATCCAGTTGTGCGGCGAGGCTGCGCTCCTGGGCGGCTTTTTGCTGCTCCAGTTTGGCAATCGACGCGTTCATCTCATCAATCTGTTTATTGAGTTGATTGAGCGTGTTTTGCGTTTCGCGCAGCTTACGGGTGGCTTCAGAGATCGCTTCTTCCTGCTTTTTCAATTGTGCGAGCAGGCTTGCGCGTTGTTGTTGCTTTTGGCGTACCGCGCGCTCTTTCGCGGCGATATCGGCCTGAATAGATTTGAGTTGGTCACGCTCATCCGCATGGGCGGAAAAGGCGCACAACAATACGCCAGCGCTAAGAACGCTGGCGTAGATGATGGGCCTGATTGCAAACCTGCGCGGTTTCACGGCCCGTGTCATGGTATTAATCGCCTTTCCCCTCATGGGGAGGGATTATTCCACGATGAACAGCGGCTTACCAGTCATCTCTTGCGGGATTTCCATACCCATCAGCGACAACATGGTCGGCGCGATGTCAGAAAGTTTGCCGCCTGCAACCGCTTTCACGTTCTTATCACCAACGTAAATCAGCGGAACTGGCAGGTTGGTGTGTGCCGTGTGTGCCTGACCCGTTGCCGGATCGCGCATCTGTTCAGCGTTACCGTGGTCAGCGGTGATCAGCAGTTGTCCACCCACGGACTCAACCGCTTTCGCGACTTCTTCCACGCAGTGATCCAGTGCTTCAACCGCTTTAACCGCCGCTTCCATCACCCCGGTGTGACCTACCATGTCACCGTTCGGATAGTTACAGATAATGGTGTCGTATTTGCCGCTCTTGATGGCCGCAACCAGTTTTTCGGTCAGCTCTGCGGAGCTCATTTCCGGTTGCAGATCGTAGGTAGCCACTTTCGGTGAGTTGATCAGAATGCGATCTTCGCCTTTGAACGACTCTTCTACGCCACCGTTGAAGAAGAAAGTAACGTGGGCATATTTTTCGGTTTCGGAAATACGCAACTGAGTTTTGTCGTTTTTCGCCATCCACTCGCCGAAGGTGTTAACCAGGGAAGCGGGTGGGTAAGCAACCGCAGTTTTGATGTCAGCGGCGTATTCGGTCAGCATCACGAAATCGACGTTAACCACTTTCTTACGCGCGAAGCCGTCGAAATCTGCGTTTACGAATGCACGAGTGATTTCGCGCGCGCGGTCAGCACGGAAGTTCATGAAAATCAGCGCATCGCCGTCTTCCATTGCCGCATCTGGCTGACCTTCTGCACGAATAACGGTCGCTTTCACGAACTCGTCGTTTTCGTCGCGAGCATAAGCTGCCTGCAAACCAGCAACGGCAGTATCGGCCTGGAACTCACCCTGCGCCAGAGTCAGCAGGTCATAGGCTTTTTCAACGCGATCCCAACGGTTATCGCGGTCCATCGCGTAGTAACGACCAATGATGGACGCTACGCGGCCTTTACCCAGCGCAGCAAATTTCTCTTCAAATTTTTTCAGCGAGGATTCAGCACTGCGCGGCGGGGTGTCGCGACCGTCAAGGAATGCGTGCAGGTAGATTTTTTCTGCGCCGCGTTCAGCTGCCAGTTCTACCATCGCCATGATGTGATCTTCGTGGCTGTGTACGCCGCCTGCGGAGAGCAGACCCATAATGTGTACTGCTTTACCTGCGTTTTTCGCTTTATCTACCGCGCCAGTCAGCACTGGATTAGCAAAGAAAGCGCGATCTTTGATTTCAACGTCCAGACGAGTCAGGTCCTGATACACGATGCGGCCGGCACCCAGGTTAACGTGGCCTACTTCGGAGTTACCCATCTGACGGTCAGGCAGACCGACTTCCAGACCGGAAGCGTCGATCAGGGTATGCGGACGATTGGCCCACAGTGCATCCATTACCGGGGTTTTAGCACTAAAAATGGCGTTATCCTGCTGTTCTTCACGATAGCCATAGCCATCCAGAATCACCAGTACCATAGGTTTTTTAGAAACCGACATTGCGACAACCTCATACTCAAGAGTCAAAATTTGCGTAATTTTACTACAGCTGAATCGATAAAATAGCCTCTGAAGATCAAAATATACGACCGCTCGCGGCAAGCCGATGCCAGATTTGCGCTTTTTTTTCGTCGTGCCCCGCAAAATTGCATTCCAGTTAACGCGCTGGCTGTATTTGCCGCACCGCGCAGGTATACTCCTTTCCTGGTTTTTTTAATCACTACGTCGGGAGTTGTTACCCCCCATGCAAGAAATTATGCAATTTGTTGGCCGTCATCCCATACTGAGTATCGCCTGGATCGCGTTACTGGTGGCGGTTCTTGTGACTACGTTTAAGAGCCTGACCTCGAAAGTGAAGGTGATTACTCGTGGTGAAGCTACGCGTCTGATCAACAAAGAAGACGCTGTGGTTGTGGATTTACGTCAGCGTGATGACTTCCGTAAAGGCCATATCGCAGGTTCTATCAATCTGTTGCCGAGCGAAATCAAAGCCAACAATGTTGGTGAGCTTGAGAAGCACAAAGACAAACCGGTTATCGTGGTAGACGGTTCTGGCATGCAGTGCCAGGAGCCTGCAAACGCACTGACGAAAGCTGGTTTTGCGCAAGTATTCGTGCTGAAAGAAGGCGTCGCTGGCTGGGCTGGCGAAAACTTGCCTTTGGTGCGCGGCAAATAATTTACCTGTCGTCTTTCATGATGCAGGCCGTTAGCTGCAATTAGGCCCCCAGCGACTTATTGTTATAAGCTTCTGGGGACACTCCATTTTGCAGCCGCCCTGCAACATGAAATTTCAGGGTAAAAAAACAGGAGCTAAATTATGGCCAATGTTGAAATCTATACCAAAGAAACCTGCCCGTATTGCCATCGTGCAAAAGCACTGCTGAGCAGCAAGGGCGTGAGTTTTCAGGAGTTGCCGATCGATGGCAATGCCGCCAAGCGTGAAGAGATGATCAAACGCAGCGGTCGCACCACGGTTCCCCAGATTTTTATTGACGCACAGCACATTGGCGGCTGTGATGACTTGTATGCATTGGATGCACGTGGTGGACTGGATCCCCTGCTGAAATAACGTGTGAACGTTGGCATTACATTGCGCAGTATTTAAGGACAACACTTAAGGGTTTTCTACACATGTCAGAACAAAACAACACCGAAATGACTTTCCAGATCCAACGTATTTATACCAAGGATATTTCTTTCGAAGCGCCGAACGCGCCGCACGTTTTCCAGAAAGATTGGCAGCCAGAAGTTAAACTTGATCTGGATACGGCATCTACTCAACTGGCAGATGACGTTTACGAAGTGGTACTGCGTGTTACCGTAACGGCCTCCCTGGGCGAAGAAACCGCGTTCCTGTGTGAAGTTCAGCAGGGCGGTATTTTCTCCATCGCGGGTATCGAAGGCACCCAGATGGCACATTGCCTGGGCGCATACTGCCCGAACATTCTGTTCCCGTATGCTCGTGAGTGCATCACCAGCATGGTATCCCGCGGTACATTCCCGCAACTGAACCTTGCGCCGGTTAACTTCGATGCGCTGTTCATGAACTATTTGCAGCAGCAGGCTGGCGAAGGTACTGAAGAACATCAGGATGCCTGATGAACCAACGTAATGCTTCAATGACTGTGATCGGTGCCGGCTCGTACGGCACCGCTCTTGCCATTACCCTGGCAAGAAATGGCCACGAGGTTGTCCTCTGGGGCCATGACCCTGAACATATCGCAACGCTTGAACGCGACCGCTGTAACGCCGCGTTTCTCCCCGATGTGCCTTTTCCCGATACGCTCCATCTTGAAAGCGATCTCGCCACTGCGCTGGCAGCCAGCCGTAATATTCTCGTCGTCGTACCCAGCCATGTCTTTGGTGAAGTGCTGCGCCAGATTAAACCGCTGATGCGTCCTGATGCGCGTCTGGTGTGGGCGACCAAAGGGCTGGAAGCGGAAACCGGGCGTCTGTTACAGGACGTGGCCCGCGAGGCGTTAGGCGATCAAATTCCGCTGGCGGTTATCTCTGGCCCAACGTTTGCGAAAGAACTGGCGGCAGGTTTACCGACAGCTATTTCGCTGGCCTCTACCGACCAGACCTTTGCCGATGATCTCCAACAATTGCTGCACTGTGGCAAAAGTTTCCGCGTTTACAGCAACCCGGATTTCATTGGCGTGCAGCTTGGCGGTGCGGTGAAAAACGTCATTGCCATTGGCGCGGGGATGTCCGACGGTATCGGTTTTGGTGCGAATGCGCGTACGGCACTGATCACCCGTGGGCTGGCTGAAATGTCGCGTCTTGGCGCGGCGCTGGGTGCCGATCCTGCCACCTTTATGGGCATGGCGGGGCTGGGCGATCTTGTGCTTACCTGTACCGACAACCAGTCGCGTAACCGCCGTTTTGGCATGATGCTCGGTCAGGGCATGGATGTACAAAGCGCGCAGGAGAAGATTGGTCAGGTGGTGGAAGGCTACCGCAATACGAAAGAAGTCCGCGAACTGGCGTATCGCTTCGGCGTAGAAATGCCAATAACCGAGGAAATTTATCAAGTATTATATTGCGGAAAAAACGCGCGCGAGGCAGCATTGACGTTATTAGGTCGTGCACGCAAGGACGAGCGCAGCAGCCACTAACCCCAGGGAACCTTTGTTACCGCTATGACCCGGCCCGCGCAGAACGGGCCGGTCATTATCTCATCGTGTGGAGTAAGCAATGTCGTGTGAAGAACTGGAAATTGTCTGGAACAATATTAAAGCCGAAGCCAGAACGCTGGCGGACTGTGAGCCAATGCTGGCCAGTTTTTACCACGCGACGCTACTCAAGCACGAAAACCTTGGAAGTGCACTGAGCTACATGCTGGCGAACAAGCTGTCATCGCCAATTATGCCTGCTATTGCTATCCGTGAAGTGGTGGAAGAAGCCTACGCCGCTGACCCGGAAATGATCGCCTCTGCGGCCTGTGATATTCAGGCGGTGCGTACCCGCGACCCGGCAGTCGATAAATACTCAACCCCGTTGTTATACCTGAAGGGTTTTCATGCCTTGCAGGCCTATCGCATCGGTCACTGGTTGTGGAATCAGGGGCGTCGCGCATTGGCAATCTTTCTGCAAAACCAGGTTTCTGTGACGTTCCAGGTCGATATTCACCCGGCAGCAAAAATTGGCCGTGGCATTATGCTCGACCACGCCACGGGCATCGTTGTGGGTGAAACGGCGGTAATTGAAAACGACGTATCGATTCTGCAATCTGTGACGCTTGGCGGTACGGGTAAATCTGGTGGTGACCGTCACCCGAAAATTCGTGAAGGTGTGATGATTGGCGCGGGCGCGAAAATCCTCGGCAATATTGAAGTTGGTCGCGGCGCGAAGATTGGCGCAGGTTCCGTGGTGCTGCAACCGGTGCCGCCGCATACAACCGCCGCTGGCGTTCCGGCTCGTATTGTCGGTAAACCAGACAGCGATAAGCCATCAATGGATATGGACCAGCATTTCAACGGTATTAACCATACATTTGAGTATGGGGATGGGATCTAATGTCCTGTGATCGTGCCGGATGCGATGTAATCATCTATCCGGCATACAGTAACTAATCTCTCAACAACGCTCCCGGATATCCCAGCTGCCGCCAGGCTTCATACACCACAACTGACACCGCATTGGACAGGTTCATGCTGCGGCTGTCCGGCACCATCGGAATGCGAATTTTTTGTTCAGCGGGCAGGGCATCAAGAATGCTCGCTGGCAGGCCGCGTGTTTCCGGGCCGAACATCAGATAATCGCCATCCTGATAGCTTACGGCGCTGTGAGCAGGCGTACCTTTCGTGGTGAGGGCAAACAGGCGCTGGGGATTTTCTGCTTCGAGGAACGCGCGAAAGTCATGATGACGCGTAACGGCGGTAAACTCGTGATAGTCCAGCCCCGCGCGGCGCAGGCGCTTATCGTCCCAGGCAAATCCCATCGGTTCGATGATATGCAGACGAAAGCCGGTATTAGCGCAAAGACGGATGATGTTGCCAGTATTTGGCGGAATTTCTGGTTCGTAAAGTACGATGTTTAGCATACTGCCCCCTTAGTGCGGGGGCAGGATAGCAGAAAATTGGTGAGCAGTGCGGCCTTTTCCCCTCACCCCGGCCTCCCCCTGTCTCTTGATCAGGAGATCTGATCAAGAGACAGCTCCCTGAGGGAGAGGGTTAGGGGGAGGGGGCGCAAACGACTATGCCGCATTCCCTTTCGCCATCGGGGCCAGTGCCGCAGGCAACTCTTTACCCAGCCCCTGCACCAGCGAATCTTGCGTAATTTCGCTGATCGATTTCGCGCCAGTCAGCGTCATCGCCACTTTCATCTCTTTTTCGATCAGATTTAGCAGGTTAGCTACACCCGCCTGGCCCGCTGTTGCCAGCGCATACAAGAAAGCACGACCCAGCAGTACGGTGTCGGCACCGAGCGCAATCATACGCACGACATCAAGCCCGTTACGAATTCCGCTATCCGCCAGAATGGCTATATCACCTTTCACCGCATCTGCAATAGCAGGCAGTGCACGGGCGGAAGAGAGTACACCGTCCAGCTGGCGGCCACCGTGGTTAGAAACCACAATTCCATCAGCACCAAAACGTACTGCATCGCGCGCATCTTCCGGATCGAGGATCCCTTTGATCACCATCGGGCCATCCCAGAAATCGCGGATCCATTCAAGGTCTTTCCATGAGATGGACGGATCGAAGTTATTCCCCAGCCAGCCGATGTAATCTTCCAGTCCGGTCGGTTTGCCGAGATAAGCTGAGATATTACCTAAATCATGTGGACGACCGTTCAGGCCCACATCCCACGCCCATTGCGGATGTGTCACCGCTTGCAAGTAGCGGCGCATTGCCGCGTTCGGGCCGCTCATACCTGAATGCGCATCACGGTAGCGTGCGCCCGGTGTCGGCATATCCACGGTGAAAACCAGCGTCGAACAACCCGCTGCTTTTGCTCGCTCCAGCGCGTTACGCATAAAGCCGCGATCGCGCAGTACATAAAGCTGGAACCACATTGGGCGCTTGATGGCTGGCGCGACTTCTTCAATCGGGCAAACGGAAACCGTCGAGAGAGTAAACGGAATACCATGCGCGTCCGCCGCTTTGGCTGCCTGAACTTCGCCACGACGCGCATACATGCCACACAAACCCACCGGAGCCAGTGCCACCGGCATCGACAATTTCTCATTAAACAGCGTCGTTTCCAGGCTTAAGTCGGACATGTTTTTCAGAATACGCTGGCGCAGCGCCACTTCTGACAAATCTTCCACGTTGCGGCGCAGCGTGTATTCAGAATATGCACCACCATCCATATAGTGGAACAGGAACGGCGGCAGAATGCGTTGCGCTGCGGCGCGATAATCGCTGGCTGCGGAAATAATCATGCGTTTTTCTCCCTCGAATGCTCATTATGCTCACCGGGCAGGCGGGTAATCCGTGCGTGGCGAGCCTGATCTTCATCGAATCGTTTCATGGTGGTGTGAACAAAACTAAGGTGCGCCATCATTGCTTTACGCGCCCCGTCAGCATCACCGGCAAAAATGGCGTCAATGACAGCCTGATGTTGTTCGGTCAGTTGTGAAAAAACCGGTGGCACCAGATACATCCGCTGACGGCTATGCTTCACTGAGGATTGCAGGACATCGAAGAAACCGCGCATGGTTTGCAGCAGCACGATGTTATGTGAGGCTTCGGCAATCGCCAGATGAAAACGAACGTCCGCTTGTGAGGCGATATCCGGGTCTTCACTTAGCGTTGCTTCAAAGCAAAGCTGAATCTTTTCTTTGTCGCCAGGTGTGGCGCGCATTGCCGCATGCCATGCGGTGCTGGCTTCAATGGCGTAGCGGGCTTCCAGAATATCGAAACTGTAATCCGGATCATCGGCCATCAGTGTTTTTAGCGGCTGGACGATGTTTTGCTCCGACCATGTGTCATGACGCCAGCGAATAAACGTCCCGCCGCCGCGTCGACTGAGCAGCACGCCTTCACTCACCAGTTTTGCCAGCGCCTCGCGCAGTGAATTACGTGATACGCCGAGTTGCATCGCCAGTTGGCGCTCAGCGGGCAACTTCATGCCCGCTTCCAGGTTTTTTTCATCAATCAGCGCCCGCACACGATCGGCAACCTCGTCTGACAGGCGTCTGGGTAAAACAATCATTAAGGAATCATCCACGTTAAGACATAAGCCTGAAGCGTGGTGATCACGCCCACTATACAGGTGAAGATCAGGCTGTGTTTGACAGTAAAGCGGAACAAATCAGACTCTTTGCCCACCAGGCCTACCGCCGCACAGGCGATAGCGATAGATTGCGGGGAGATCATCTTACCGGTGACGCCACCGGTGGTATTGGCGGCAACCAGCAACAGATCAGAGACGCCAATTTGTTGTGCTGCGGTGGCTTGCAGCGCGGCGAACAGGGCGTTAGATGAGGTATCCGACCCGGTCAGGAATACCCCCAGCCAGCCGAGGAACGGCGAGAAGAAGGTGAATGCATGACCGGTGTGCGCCAGTGCCAGCGCCAGTGTTGATGACAGTCCGGAATAGTTCGAAATAAAGGCGAATGCCAGCACCATACCGATGGAGTAGATGGGCAGAGCCAGTTCTTTCAGCGTGCTGCCGAAGGTGCTGATAGCGTCAGATGGTTTCATCTTCAGCCAGACAATCGAGAGCAGTGCAGCAAACAGAATGGCGGTGCCGGTGGCAGAGAACCAGTCAAACTTAAACACGGCGGCATAGGCTGTAGCCTCGCTGACCACTGGCGGCATACGGGCAACCAGTTTATCGAGGTACGGCACCGGAATATTGATCACCCACTCATACAGCGCGCCACCCGATGCGAACAGGGCTTTAAACGGCGGGATACTCCACAGTGTTACGGTAGCTGTCAGGAACAGGAACGGTGTCCAGGCACGTAACACCTGACCCGCAGTGTAACCGGTGTGGGCCAGCGTCATATCAACCTGTGACGCCCCCAAATCACCAAAACGGAATACACGCACTGGCTGCCAGCGTTTGAGGAACAGCGTCAGGCAGAGCAGTGATACCAGCGAAGAGATAATGTCCGGCAGCTCCGGCCCAATGAAGTTAGAGCTAAGGTACTGAGCGATGGCAAACGAGCCGCCCGCAACCACGACCGCAGGCCACGTCTCTTTGATACCGCGCCAGCCGTCCATAATCGCCATGATCCAGAACAGCACGATAATGGTCATAAACGGTAGCTGCCGCCCCACCATCTGACCAATCTCAAAGCTGTCGATACCTGTTACCTGTCCGGCAACCAGGATTGGAATGCCCATCGCACCAAATGCCACTGGCGCGGTGTTAACAATCAGGCACAGCCCGGCGGCGTACAGCGGTTTAAAACCCAGGCCGACCAGCAATGCGGCGGTAATTGCTACCGGTGCGCCAAAGCCTGCGGCTCCTTCAAGGAACGCGCCGAAACAGAAACCGACGATCAGCATTTGCAGACGCTGGTCAGGGGTTATCGAAAGAATAGACGAGCGAATGATGTCAAACTGCCCGGTTTTCACCGAGATCTTATAGACGAACACCGCTGCAATAATGATCCACGCGATGGGCCACAACCCGTAGAAGAAACCATAAACCACCGAGGCCAGCGCGTTAGCGACCGGCATTTTATAGAACAGCAAAGCCACGGCAAGGGCGATTGCCACCGTCCACGAGGCGGCGACGTATCCTTTCAGTTTGAGCTTAATCAGCGCAAAGAAGAAAAACAGGATGGGAAGCGATGCTATCAGACTGGAAAGCCAGATATTCCCGGCGGGATCGTAGTTTTGTTGCCAGAGATTCATTGCAGGTCTCCTGGAGTCCACGCACATCGTGTAATGAGTCTGTTGCTCATCTCCTTGTCACACGTTGTGTAAAAGTGGCACTGCCAATTGTGTTGTGTAGGGATAATGACAATGAATGGTTAACTAAATGTTATGTATTGGCAACATTGATGTGAGTTTTAATTGGGAAATTGTGAACCAGAGGTCAGATAAGCGAAGAATTGGTAGGGCCAATTCTTGTGGGGGGAGATGTCTGGTAAAGAAAAGGGCAATCCTCATCAGAGAATTGCCCTTAGGTTGTTGATCCAGAGCGCCTTATCTTGCCTGATGCGCGTAGCGCATCAGGCAATTTGGCGTTTGCCCTTAGTCACACTAACTTAATGGATCATTACCACTGAATACCGGCACCGAGTGCGGCGGAGTATTCACCCTGGCTATTGGTACTACCTTGTAATTTGTAGACCCAACGACCATTGGCGCTCACCATCGATACACCTAAAGCAACTGCCGATTCACCGTTGTAAGTACCGCCACCAATAGAAGCCATGCTGGCACCCGGTGTATAAGCCTGCGGCAGACCGGTCATTGCCATTGCAGAAGCGATACCACCACTCAACTTGCTTTCGGTTTTAGACAGTTTGTTATCCATCTCAACCATCCGCTGATCGGTGTATTGCTTCGTTTCCTGCACGCTTTGCTTCAACTGCGCGTAGTTCACCGCGTCGTTGTTGTTGACGCCAGCGGAGACGTTGCTGATACGAGTCGTACCACCGTTGCCGCCACCGAGGGTGATATTGCTATAGTCGATAGAACCATCAGCTTTGGTGTCGTAACGCACGCCGCCCGCCTCAGAAGACTTCAACTGCGCAACGTTAACAGCATCGGTAGCATTTTTACCTGCGGCAACGTTAGTAATACGGCGTTGGTTAGTGGAAGAACCTACAGAGATTGTATTTTCTTCATCTGCAACGGAACCGGTACCCAGTGCGACGCTGTTGTCAGCGGCAGCAATGGAACCAGAACCAATAGCAACGCTATCTTTACCCTGGGCGTTGGCATCTACGCCATCGGTGTTGGTCTTGAAGTACTTGGTGCTACCGGTGGTGACAATGTCGCCAATACCGTTTTCGATATTAGTAACGCGAGTATCCAGATTAGTGACCTGATTGTTCAGGTTAGTAATGCTCTGGGTATTTTGCGCTACGCGCTCATCAGTGACTTTCAACTGACCTACGTTAACCGCATCGGTATCCGCTGAACCAGCCGCGACGTTGGTGATCTGACGTTGACCGTCTTCGCTGCCGACAGAGAATTCACCGACAGAATTCTGCGGCGCGTCCATGTTGTAGGCGGTGTAGTCAGTCTGCGCACCACGGGTGGTCTGGGAACCACTACCCATCGCAATACTGTTTGCATGATTTGCACTCGCGTTACTACCGATAGCAATACCGTTGATTGCATCAGTTAACACCAGAGTGTTCAGGCCAATACCGATCCCGGCATCACCATTAACAATGGTTTTCGCACCCATTGCCAGTGAGTCTTCACCGACAGCCAGTGAATCTTCTTCCGTTGAATTAGCATGGAAGTATTTGGACGGTGTCGTTGCTACAGCACCAATCGCATTCTGCAACTGGCGAACCGTAACGGCGTCATGGGCTTCGGAACCATCGGCGACGTTGATGATTTGACGATATTTACCGTCATCACCAATTGACAACGCGCCAAGCAGTTCGCCATCACTGGTGTTATAACCAATGACTACGCCATCTTCGGTTACGCTGGTATCACGGGAGCCCTGAAGGATGACACGGTTAGACACAGAACTGCTGCCCAGAGCAATTCCAGATTCAATAGTACTGCAGCTGTTCTGTCCAATTGCCACACTGCTATCGCCTGATGCGACGGAGTTATAACCTACAGCTGTAGCGCCCACACCCGTAGCACTGGCATCCTCAAAGACTAAGCCGCTGTCGTTAGTACGCACATAGTTGATACCTTCACCGTTCTCTGTGATATAGCTTTCGCTGGTATCACCGGCAATATTCTGGATCAACATATTCGTGGCATTTAACTGGGAACCGTTAACCGCGTCGGTGCTGGTTTCGTTAATCTGACCATTGGCTACGTTGGTGATGACACTGGCTTTGCCATCATGGCTGGCGTTAAACGCACCGTTTTCACCTGCGGTAGCGTCCCAAAGCAAGGCGTTATCCAGGGTTGAGTCAATTGCATTCATCGCATCGCCGACGTTGGTATAGTCGGTATCAGCAATGGTGTAAGTCGGTGCGCTGATGCTGCCGTCAGAATTCACCGCCGCACCACCACCAAGAGCCTCAGCGACGGAACTGCTAACGCCGTGGAGTTGAGCCCCATTAACCGCATCGGTGCTGGTGTCAGAAATTGTTCCTGCCGCGACGTTAGTTATTTTGCTGGCACTGCCATCGTGGCTGGCACTGAAGGCACCATTTTCACCTGCGGTAGCATCCCATAGCATCGCATCGTCAAGAGTGGTATCAAGCGCGTTTAGGGCATCGCCGACATTATCGTAATCAGTGTTAGCAATGGTGTACGTTGGTGCACTGATGCTGCCATCCGTATTCACGCCAGCACCACCACCCAGAACATCGACAACAGAGTTGCTTACATCGTACAGTTGTGAACCATTCACAGCATCAGAGCTAGAGTCAGAGACTGCACCGTCTGCGACGTTAGTGATTACGCTGGCGGTAGAACCGTGTTTGGCACTAAATGCGCCAGTCGTGCTATCCCAAAGGAGGGCATCGCCGAGTGAGTCGCTAAGTGAGGTGTTAATGGCGTCAAGTGCAGCACCAACATTGGTGTAATCATTACCATCAATGTTATAGGTAGGGCCGCTAAATACGCCAGAATCGCTCACAGTGGCACCACCACCAAGATAGGTGGCGATCGAACTGCTCAACCCATGAAGCTGGCTGCCATTAATGGCATCAGTACTGGCGGATGATACAGTCCCTGCCAGGACATTGGTGATTTTGCTGGCATCTTTGTTTGCACCATGCGCTGCACTGAATGCAGTGCCATCCCAAAGCAGCGCATCCTGTTCCAGAGCGTCAATGGATGTATTCAGAGTATTAATGCTGGCGGTGTTAGTAGCAATATTGGTGGTGTTGGTCGCCACATTCGCGTTAGTCGCGTTCAGCTGCGCACCGTTAACTGCGTCCGTACTATTTTCAGATAAAGTACCTGCTTTAACGTTGGTAATAGTGCTGGCTGTTTCTGTACCGTGCGCGGCGCTATACGCTGTTCCGTTCCAGAGTATTGCATCCTGCTCAAGGGTATCGATCGACGTATTGAGAGTATTAATATTGGCGGTGTTGGTCGCAATGTTAGCCGTATTGCTGGCGATATTGGTGGTGTTGGTTGCCACGTTATCGTTAGTAGCTTTCAGTTGCGAGCCATTAACCGCGTCAGTACTGTCATCCGAAAGGGTGCCAGCTTTCACATTAGTGATGGTGCTGGTGGTTTCCGTACCATGAGCGGCGTTGAATGCAGTGCCGTTCCAGAGCATAGCATCCTGTTCAAGAGCATCCACAGACGTGTTCAGGCTATTTATGCTTGTGGTGTTAGCCGCGATATTAGTGGTATTGGTAGCAATGTTGGCAGTGTTACCTGCAATATTGCTGGTGTTGGTCGCAATGTTGGCAGTGTTATCGGCAATATTACTGGTGTTGGTAGCAATGTTGGCAGTGTTATCGGCAATATTACTGGTGTTAGTGGCAATGTTAGCCGTGTTGCTAGCGATATTGGTGGTGTTGGTCGCCACGTTATCGTTAGTGTCTTTCAGTTGCGAGCCATTAACCGCGTCAGTACTGTCATCCGAAAGGGTACCAGCTTTCACGTTGGTGATGGTGCTGGTGGTTTCCGTACCATGAGCGGCGTTGAATGCAGTGCCATTCCAGAGCAGGGCATCATCTTTAAGGTCGCCAACAGTATCTGTCAAATTAGTGATATTGGTGGTGTTGGTAGCAATATTTGCAGTGTTAGTTGCAATATTTCCGGTATTGGTAGCGATATTGGTGGTATTGGTCTCAACATCATCATTGGTGGCTTTCAGTTGTGAACCGTTAACCGCGTCTTTACTGGAATCTGAAACTGCGCCATCCGCCACATCGGTGATTACGCTGGCAGTTGAGCTACCATGAGCGGCGCTGTATTTGTCTCTGTTTTGATCCCATTGCAGGGTGAATTGATCGAGTACAGTGAGCGCATCGCCAACGTTATTTTTGTTACCATTTTTTAAATTGTAGGTTGGTGCTTTAACAGTACCGTCGTCAACGTTTACCGATGAACCCCCGCCAAGCCGTTTTGCCACCGAGTCGCTGATGGCATAAAGCTGTGAGCCATTAATGGCGTCGTGGCTATCAGCCTTGATCGTGCCATTTTTTACATTAACGATCTTGCGTTGTAATGAGTCACTGCCGACAGAAACGCTATCGTCTTGATCCGCAATAGAACCTGCGCCCAGCGCGACAGAGTTAATACCGTTGGCATTGGTATTGCTCCCAAGCGCAAGACTATTATCGCCAGTTACAACACTGGCCTTACCTAAGGCAATAGCGTTTAAGCCACTCGACTGGCTACCATTACCCAGAGCGATAGCATCAGCGCCGTTAGCCTTGTTGCCCTGGCCAATAGCAATTGCACTATCTGCCAGAGCCTGGCTGCCATTACCCAACGCGATGCTATTCACTCCTTTTGCATGCGCTTTATTGCCGATAGCGGTCGCATTTTCAGCGGCTTCGCTTTCTGCTCCCAGCGCCATAGCATAATCTTGTGACGCATTGGCATTATCACCGAGACCGATGCTCATAATACCAGCAGCCTTAGCGGCATTTCCCAGCGCAATGGCGTTTGCTCCATCCGCTTTGGAGCTATCCCCCATAGCTATAGACAATCTACCCAGCGCTTTGGAATAACGACCAAGGGCCATTGAGTATTGGCCGAATGAATACGACGATGCACCCAGCGCGATACTCCTGTCACCTTCAGAGATTGCACTAACCCCAAAGGCCATTGATGCACCACCAATAGCATGGGTTTTTGAGCCGATGGCAGAGCTATATTGGCCTTCAGCTATAGCGTCATAACCTAAAGCGGTACTGGCACCAGCGTTGTTTAAAAAAATATTTGCTTTTGCACCTTTACCGATAGCAACCCAGCCGTCACTAGCTGAGCCATCGCCGTAATCAACGCCCTGACCGTCGTAATTATCAGCCAGCGCCCCAAACGATGACAACAACCCACCTGCAACCAGCGCAGAAATTAACAGCTTACTGCGCCCAGATTTCTTGCCACGGCTTTTTGCCGTTTCGCTGGTAACAGTATAATTCCCTGTGGCAGGGTTCCAGATAACTTTAAATATTTTGTTCATTAATGATGCTCGCTATTCCTTGTTATAAGCGTACTAATTGCATTTATTTTTTGCTTCTTTTCTGCCGATTATCAGCAGCGGGAAGATTGTCAAACTGAATATTTTCCATATTGATGGCTAACTTCAGATATCCCAGGTTATTTGGCGATACACCCTTCAGTGTCAAATTAATGTCTTGCCATTGACCTGGTAATAATTTCAATGTGGATGTCATTGATGTGTTGAAAAGTAATTGTTGCCACCGGGCAAACTCTTTGGCATCGACAGGTTTTTCACCACCCCATGTCGCATTAAAGCCAATGTTTGAGATTGGTATACTTAATAAGTTGACCAGTGAAATATGAATAACACTGCCACTCTCTGTGGCGTCAATGGATAACACTCGGCCCGCTAAAGCCACCGAACCGTTGTTCAGGATGAAATACTTCGTTTTTGCTGGGTTAAACTCGGTAAAAATAAAAGTATTTTGTTGGTCTTTAACGGATTTAATTACGTGAGTTAAAGTCTTTGTGCTGTTTATTATGCCAGTTTGTTGTTTTTGAATAGTTTCGAGTTGACTCTTTAGCTGTGCTTGTTGTTTTTCAAGTAGCACAATTTTATTGTTATGTTCTTCTTCTTGTTTCAGTAAACTACTTTCTGGCTTGCCTTCTTGAATGTAGTCACATCCCGTTAATGCGCAGAGAACTGAAACAGTGACAGCACTGAAAAAAATCTTCTTCAAGTTCATGTGAAAATCCTTATTGCCTCCGACCAGCGATCAATGCCGGTAGAGTTGTCCATTGTATTATTGGTGATCTATGTTGCTTTACATTAATGACAGTGATGTGTGTCGATTAAATATTGTTTTAAGCATTCATCATAAAAATGTATCATTAGTTTCAAAAGATGTCTGTGTTTGTATGAATATAATATTTTTCGTGGATTCTAATGATGATTATTAATAAATGTCAAATATGAAAGAAACCATGTATGGGAAAAATTTTACAGATAATTGATTGTATGAATATGATGATTAAAATTTCACAATTAAATCCGAAAAAAAGAGACGTAACTGCTTGTTAATTAATAAATGATATCTTCTATATATTTTTATTGTTTATAGGTGGTTATTTCGGTAAAGATGCATTTTCAGAATATCAACCAGCGGTAAATCGAAGTAAAGGGAGTGAATTGTTTGGTCATTAGGCGAGTAGACAGGAGAGTCCCCGCATTGACCAGCTAACGCAAGTCAGATGCGGGTTGATACGATCGTACCAGTCGTCTGAGGGGCTTAAAACGCGGTCTTTGAAAACCCGGTCATCTCTTCCAGGCCCATTTCACGGCCCAGTGCGGTCATTGGGTGCACAACCACCAGTCCGCGAACACTTTTCTTCAGCTTGCCCATATCAGCCTGCTCTTTTTTGGTAATTGCGCGCTGAAACGGCATCTTCATCAGCTTCTGTGCTTCTTTACTCAGTTTTTGGCTATGAACCTCACGCAGGCGAGCAATTTCTGCTTCCAGCGTGGCTTTCTCTTTTTCCAGCTCGGCATATTTGTCTGCGGCTTCAACCAGCGACAGATCGGCCTGCTGGTGGCGGATGGCGTCCAGGCGATCGCTGAGACGTTTGATTTCGTTTTTTTCGACTTCTTTCATGTGATGGCTTCTGATAAAGATAAATTTATAGCCCCTAGTATGCGCGACCAGGTGCTTTGTTCACAACTGATGACATTGTAATAGTTCTGCAACGTAATCATTAACATGCTCAAAAACTACGCAATTCGTTGATTAATTAAGAAATCTATAGAAAAAAGATAATAAACAGCAGCGGATGATTATTGAGGATTCAGCACGTTTTCCTTAATGTCATCTTTACCGGGAACCTAAACTAAAATTGGCGGCCGCGCATTCCCGGCGCGGGGTAATACGGAGATATCATCATGGGCAAATTAGGTGAAAACGTTCCGCTTCTTATCGATAAAGCCGTAGATTTCATGGCATCAAGCCAGGCGTTCCGGGAGTATCTGAAAAAACTTCCTCCCCGTAACGCGATTCCGTCCGGAATACCCGATGAAAGCGTGCCGTTATATCTACAACGTCTGGAGTATTATCGTCGGCTTTATCGGCCGAAGCAGGTAGAGGGGCAGTAAGCAGACGTTGCTTACTTTTGAAAGGCTTTTTTTAAGCTGATTCTGGAAATCAGCTCAGTCAGTGAAAGGACCATTGTTGATCGCACAGCCTGTTGATAGCGCTGAATTTGCATTGCATACAAACTGGAGTCTGCTGGTTCAAACTGTGGCGGCGGTGGTAACGCCGCCACGCAGTGCAGTTCACCAAAGGGTCCAAGGATCTCGTCGTCGGTAAAGGCGTACTCGTTGCCGTCGTGATTTAGTTCTTCACGCAATGCCATCAGCAGCTCCGCATCTTCGTATTCCTGGCGGTTAATGACGCCCAACCCGTAAATGAGTTTTAAACGCACAGAAAGATCGCCCAGCGGACCGTCGCCGTCGAGTAACGGTTCTACAGCATACTTCACCGCGTAATCGTCTTTGCGGAATACCTGAAGCACCAGAAGATTTACCGCCTCGGTCAAAAGCTCGACGGCGGTGATCAGAAAGCTTCGCACGGTTTTGCCAGCATTCAGACGCTCAAGCACACGGTTTTCAAAGGCCTGGGTTTGTTCCATTGTTGCCTGCATATCTGACAATCTGTTATTCGGGCGCAGGGTGTCCTGCGCCTGGTCCACCATTATTGCATTGCTTTATAAGCGGTTACCGCCTCGGATACAACCTCGCTGTTGGCATCAAGACCGGAAATCTGTGCCAGCGCCGCCTGCGGACCTTTGTCAGCGATCAGTGCTGCCAGTTCCTGAGCCTGCGGATCATCTTCACTGCGGAAGTGCATTGCACCAGCAATCCCCTGAATCAGATTCTTGTGCGGAAGGCTGTATTCCAGCGTACCGAGCAGTGGCTTGATCAGACGGTCGCCAGCACTCAGTTTACGCAGCGGCTGACGGCCTACGCGCTCTACATCATCTTTCAGATACGGGTTCTCAAAACGACCGAGGATTTTCTGGATGTACGCCGCATGTTTGTCTGCGTCAAAGCCGTAGCGCTTGATCAGTACCGCACCACTTTCTTCCATCGCACCTTTTACCACCGCGCGGATTTTCTCGTCGAGAATAGCGTCACGAATGGTCTGATGACCGGCCAGTTTTCCGAGGTACGCGGTTATAGCATGACCCGTGTTCAGGGTGAAGAGTTTACGTTCGACAAATGCCATCAGGTTGTCGGTTAACTCCATGCCTGGGATGTTCGGCAGTGCGCCTTTGAACTGCGTTTTATCGACAATCCATTCGCTGAAAGTTTCTACCGTCACTTCCAGCGGATCGTTAGTTGCCGAAGCCGAAGGCGGTACGATGCGGTCAACGGCGGAATCGACAAAGCCAACGTGTTCTTCTACCCACGCTTTGGCGTCTTCTGGTAGGGCGTTCATCACATGACCTTTCAGCTGCGTGGTACCGCGTACCATGTTTTCACAGGCGATGATGTTCAGCGGGGATTCATTACCTTGTTCTTTACGTTTCACCAGCCCTTTGGCGATAGCCGGAGCAATACGTTCCAGCACAACCGGGCCAACGGCGGTAGTGACTAAATCGACCTGAGCAATCAGATCAACGACATCATCACCAATGCTGCTGACAGCATCGACGCCGGAAACGGTATCTACCTGCTCGGTTTCACCAACCACATGAACCTGATAGCTATGACGGGCATTCAGGGCATCAAGTACCACCTGATTGACATCGGCAAACGTCAGTTGGATACCCGCGTCTGCCAGCAGTTTACCGATAAAGCCACGACCGATATTACCTGCGCCAAAATGTAATGCTTTCATAGTATTAACCTTCATCAATGTTTTTACCCGAGAGGGCTGGGGTGAGGCTTTTCCCTCACCCAAACCCTCTCCGTGAGGAGAGGGGCAGCGCCGGATGCGGCGTAAGCGCCTTATCCGGCCTACAAGAACGTGCAAATTCAACAAATCGTGATGCATCCTGTAGGCCTGATAAGCGTAGCGCATCAGGCAATTAACCCCACCTTCTCCATGTGGAGAGGGTGGGATTGGATTACTTACGACCTGCCAACAGTTCCAGCACTTCATCCACGCTGGTGGTGTGTGCCAGACGCTCGATGACGGACTCATCATCCAGTGCATTGGTCAGGCTGGTGATAACCTGAATGTGCTCGTTGTTACGGGCTGCAATACCAATCACCAGACGGGCAATGTCATCTTCTTCTTCACCGAAGCGCACGCCTTCCGGGTACTGGCAGAACACCACGCCCGTTTTCAGTACGCGATCTTTCGCTTCAACCGTACCGTGTGGCACCGCGATAGACTCACCCAGATAAGTCGGGGTCAGTTTTTCACGATCCAGCATCGCCTGAACGTATTCCGGCTCAACGTAACCGCCTTTCACCAGCTGCTCGCCAGCAAAACGAATCGCTTCTTCTTTGGTTGCTGCTTTGCGACCGAGGAAGATGTTCTCCGCGCCCAGTTTGAACAGGTTAGCACTGGAATCGTCAAAGCTGTCTTTCAGACTGTCTTTCACTTTCACTTCGTTTTCAGTATGGCGCTGGGCAGCAACCAGACGTTCGGTTAGGCTGGTGTACAGGCCGCTGTCGAGGAAGTTGGTCAGCGAAATATGCTGCGCCTGCGGAACCTGGCGCATAGCGCGTTCGGTCAGGTCACGGTGAGTGATGACGAGGTCCACATCTGGCGGCAGGTTGTTGATCGCGCTGTTAGTGACCGAAATCTGTGACAGACCTGCATCCTGAATTTTCTTACGCAGCACGCCTGCGCCCATCGCACTGGAACCCATACCGGCGTCACAGGCAACGATGATTTTACGTACGTGGCTCAGGTCGTTAGTCACATCGCCCGCAGACAGCGGAGATGTGCCTTTAGACTCAGCTTTCATGTCCTGCATACGACGAGTTGCTGCTTCAATATCATCTTCTTCTTTCACTTTGCTGGTTTTCAGCAAAATAGCAGAGACAACGAAGGAGACAGCCATCGCCGCACACACACCCGCGATGTTAGCGAAATAAGCACCTTTTGGTGTCATCGCCAGTACAGCAAGGATAGAACCCGGAGATGCCGGAGAAACCAGACCACCGCCCAGTATAGTCAGCGTGAACACGCCAGTCATACCGCCGAGGATGACTGCGAGGATCAGACGCGGATTCATCAGCACATACGGGAAGTAGATTTCGTGGATACCCCCCAGGAAGTGGATGATTGCCGCACCGCCCGCAGACTGTTTAGCGCTACCACGACCAAAGAACATGTACGCCAGCAGCACGCCCATACCTGGACCTGGGTTAGCTTCAATCAGGAAGAAGATTGATTTACCCAGTTCATGGGACTGCTGAATACCCAGCGGCGAGAAGATACCGTGGTTAATGGCGTTGTTGAGGAACAGGATTTTCGCCGGTTCAACAAAGATAGACGCCAGCGGCAGCATGTCATGGACAACCATGAAGTTAACGCCCGCAGCCAGCATTTTGGACAGGGCTTCAACAATCGGGCCAATGCCGAGGAATGCCAGAATAGCGAGGATCATCCCGATGATGCCTGCGGAGAAGTTATTCACCAGCATCTCAAAACCGGATTTGATCTTACCGTCTACCCAGCGGTCGAAGTGCTTAATGCACCAGCCGCCCAGCGGACCTGCAATCATAGAACCGAGGAACATCGGCATGTCTGCGCCGACGATAACGCCCATGGTGGTGATGGCACCGACTACGCCGCCACGTTCGCCGCCTACCAGCTTACCACCGGTATAACCGATCAGCAGCGGCAGGAGATAAGTGATCATCGGCCCGACCAGCTTCGCCAGCGTCTCGTTCGGTAACCACCCTGTTGGAATAAATAACGCGGTGATGATACCCCACGCGATAAACGCGCCGATATTTGGCATCACCATGTTGCTGAGGAAACGACCAAAGCTTTGCACTTTGATCTTAATATCGGATGACATAAAAACACCCCTTCTTATGTTTGCTGTCGCGCAGGCTGGAAGCCCGAGGTTTTTTGTTAATGTGGCGGCAGAGGTAGCCGGACCTTGTAGATACTGCGAAATCTGGCACTGAATCGGTTAACTGTCCAGTCGACGGCCTTTTGTGTGATATCAATCACATAAATATAGGGGGTAGAGAGGTAATTGACGTGACGTTCATCACAAAACGCTTGTGTAAAAAAGCAACAAGGCGGCGATTTTCGCTAAAAATGGCATTTAAATGTGAGTAGTGTCACATTTTTGTTTTGATGGTTTGTTGAATCTTTGTGATCTGAATCACAAGATATTTTCTTACGGCGTTCACCTGATGTGATCTACAGCATGTTATGCCTTCGTCATACAATCGTTATGTAACTTAGCAACTCATCACCTCTAAAAATTATTCTTTGGTGTTATGGCGAGAATCGCGAACCCGGATTATTGTCAAAATATCAGCCTGACTCCCTTCTGGCTGCCAGCCCAAAAACAACACTGATAAACGTGAATCCGAGGCAGATATGTTTCTAAACTATTTCGCGTTGGGAGTGCTGATCTTCGTCTTTCTGGTGATTTTTTATGGAATCATCGCGATACATGACATCCCTTATCTGATTGCCAAAAAGCGCAATCACCCCCATGCCGACGCTATTCATACGGCGGGCTGGGTGAGCCTGTTTACTCTGCATGTTATCTGGCCGTTTCTGTGGATCTGGGCGACGCTCTATCAACCGGAGCGTGGCTGGGGTATGCAGTCACATGTTGCGTCGCAGGAGAAAGCGACTGACCCGGAAATCGCCTCACTTTCTGACCGAATTTCCCGGCTGGAGCATCAACTCGCCGCCGAGAAAAAGACTGACTATTCCACGTTCCCGGAGATCTAATTATGGATCTATTGATTGTTTTAACTTACGTGGCGCTGGCGTGGGCGGTCTTTAAAATCTTCCGCATTCCGGTAAATCAGTGGACGCTGGCGACGGCGGCGCTGGGAGGCGTGTTTCTGGTGAGTGGTTTGATTTTGTTGATGAACTACAACCACCCTTACACTTTTACCGCGCAAAAGGCAGTGATAGCGATCCCTATCACGCCACAGGTGACGGGAATTGTTACTGAAGTCACTGACAAGAATAATCAGCTTATTCAAAAGGGCGAGGTGCTTTTTAAGCTCGACCCGGTTCGTTACCAGGCGCGAGTTGACAGACTTCAGGCTGACCTGATGACGGCGACGCATAATATAAAGACGCTGCGTGCGCAGCTCACTGAAGCGCAGGCCAACACCACCCAGGTTTCAGCGGAGCGCGACCGTCTGTTTAAAAATTATCAACGTTACTTGAAAGGCAGCCAGGCGGCGGTGAATCCGTTCTCGGAACGTGACATCGACGATGCGCGGCAAAATTTCCTCGCGCAGGATGCGCTGGTGAAAGGCTCGGTGGCGGAGCAGGCGCAGATCCAGAGCCAGCTCGACAGTATGGTTAACGGCGAGCAATCGCAGATTGTGAGCTTAAGAGCGCAACTTACTGAAGCAAAATATAACCTTGAGCAGACTGTCATTCGCGCGCCGAGCAATGGCTACGTTACTCAGGTACTGATCCGCCCAGGTACATACGCAGCTGCCTTGCCGCTGCGTCCGGTGATGGTCTTCATCCCCGAGCAAAAACGGCAAATTGTCGCCCAATTTCGGCAAAACTCGCTGTTACGTCTGAAACCCGGCGATGATGCGGAAGTGGTGTTTAACGCGCTACCTGGGCAGGTGTTTCACGGCAAACTGACTAGTATTTTACCTGTCGTGCCAGGCGGTTCTTATCAGGCGCAGGGGGTATTGCAATCATTAACGGTCGTGCCCGGCACGGACGGTGTGCTGGGAACCATTGAACTGGACCCTAACGATGATATCGATGCCTTACCCGACGGCATCTACGCCCAGGTGGCGGTTTACTCCGACCATTTCAGCCATGTTTCGGTGATGCGGAAAGTGCTGCTAAGAATGACCAGCTGGATGCATTATCTTTATTTGGATCATTGAGGGGGAGGGGGGAGATTATGGAACTTTGCTCCTTGTAAGGACTAATTATTTTTGCATATTACTTCATTAGCTGCGATGATTTTTCTTTAATATTCATTATGTTAATAAGTTCTGGATGAGTGTGCTCTCATTGGATTTTTTATCCGTCTTGTTCTGCCGCAGGATGAGACTATACTGATCTTACCCAGCAATAGTGGACACGCGGCTAAGTGAGTA
>UMET01008921.1_pt1 | contig 51601 bp, 29 predicted proteins | sample 1964821 | NCBI WGS metagenome assembly UMET01 (sample SAMEA4836027, study PRJEB28245) | human gut metagenome | biome: gut microbiome; material: fecal sample | place: Denmark | collected 2008
AATGAATTTGATCAAGTACAGTGCCCATTCGTTAAATTTATCACATCATACTTGGTTCTATTCTCTCACAAAATCCGACATTTTACAAGCATATTTTTTTGATTTTTGCCCCCTAAACTTTGCCCCTGAACTTTAACCCGGCTTATGCCTATGCCTTCATCCTCTTCATGATATGAAGATAATACACAAAGAAAATGATTCCTTTTACAATACTTGAAATAGTCAGCGCCCACCAAATGCCGTTCAGTCCCATGGCTGTTCCTCCCAGAATCACGGCAAGCGGAATACGCGCAGCTGTGAGGATAATGGTTATGACAGATGCCTCCATCGTCTTTCCCATGCCGGACAGGGCGCCTACGGTCATCAACTCCACGCACATGAACATTTCCGAAAAACCAATAATCCGAAGATAATCAGCTCCGGCCGGTATGACCTCTGCCTCATGAATAAACAGGCTGAATATGGGCGCCGCTCCAAATATGAGAAGGCAGGTGGTAAAAATGCCCCATATAAACATGATGACAGATGCTGTCATGTAACCTTTCTTTACCCGCTTCAGATTTCCCGCGCCATAGTTCTGCCCGACAAATGCATTGATAGCTGTCCCAAAACCATCTGCTGTCATCCAGGATATGGATTCAATCTGTCCGCCTACTCTCTGGACTGCAACCGCCGTATCCCCCCATGCAGTGACGAACCTGGTAAGGACCATAGAGATTGTGCAGTACAGCATACTCTGAATTGCTGCCGGAAATCCAATCCTCACCATGGTTTTAATATTGGATAGAGGAGTGGGAATCCAAACCCGCATCTGGGATGCCAGCACAGGGTCCCTTCTCATAGAAATAACCAGGACCAGAGCCACAATGAACTGGGCTGTCACCGTTGCAATGGCTGCACCGGCCACTCCCATTCCGGGAATTGGCCCCAGGCCGAAGATAAGCAGCGGATCCAACACAATATTGGCTCCCATGCCGATACAGTTGGCCACAAAAGGCGTTCTGCTGTTGCCGGAAGCCGTATAAAGGCCCGTCAGTGTCTGTCCAATAAATGCAAAGAGAATAAGGCCGCATGCAATTCTCAGATACACAATTGCATTTTCCACCACCAGGTTTGAATTAAGATGGAAAAAGTCTATCAGAGGCCCTGCAAAAAGATTGGTTATGATTCCATACACAGCCGCCAGCACCAAAGCCAGCTGCAGGGCTCCCTTTCCGTACTGGACCGCCTCCCTGCGGTTTCCTTCTCCATAGGCATGGGCAGACTTCACCTGGCCTCCCATCCTGGCCAGGGTTGCAACGCCGGAGGACAGCCAGGTATACATGGCTGCCGCACCAACCGCTGCCACCGCATCACTTCCCACCATACCAATCCAGGCCATATCCGTCAGATTATACGCAGTCTGGACCAGAGACGTGGCCATAATAGGAAGGGCCAGCTCCGTCAGAGATGTAAGTATATTTCCATTTAGTAAGTCTATATTCTTTTTCACTAATGTCACCTACTGTCATCGTATTTGCATAAAGCTTCTATTACTATACTATTTATCTGCTTTATATGCAATATGCATAACAGTCAGGAGGACAGTCAGTATACGCGTATACGTCTTTTGCTTTCAGCGAAAAGGCATCACATACCGTACAACAGCGCCTGTACAATCAGATATTGGTCTTTGCCATAGCAGGTGGAAAGCGTTATAAGTTTCTCATCCCCTTCCGGAGTGATTCCTGTTTCATAGAGGGACGCTGCCCCCATCTTCTCAAGATAAGGCAGCCACTCTTCTTCCATAAAGTTAGTGCCGTAGGCTCCGGCATCGCTCTGATGGCGGATCTGACATGAAAAGACAGGACATTCCACCCACTTTCCCCTGTAAAATATCTGTATAACAGGGTTTTCCCGGAAAAAAGCTTCCTCACCATATTGTTTCAAACCTGCAAACATGCTTCCGTCCTTCATGTTATGTCCGTACAGCACCGTATTGTCCACAGCCAGGGGAACAGCCGAGGAATCCGCAAAAACACAGCCTGTTATATGCTGTTCCTGATAAAAGTTATGATTCAGATAATACTCATTATCTTCATGCCTCACCACCGGGTAATCAATGTTAGTTCCAGGTACAGCCAGCCAGAACTGGTATTCCGGATTGATGGAAGCAAGGGCCTCTTCATTTAAGGGAGATTTCCTATCAGGATTTTCCCCATCCGTTTTTTTCTCCGCGTCAGAATCTCTCCCTCCGCCAGCACCTCTCTCCTCATCAACATCTCTCTCCCCACCAGCCTCTCTCCCCTCACCAGCTTCTCTCTCCTCACCAGCTTCTCTTTCCTGCCCCTCATTCTTCCCCCTTCCATATGCCTCGTCCTGCACCATACCATATATTCGGCGCCCATCGGCATAATCCATTCCCATCTTCACCAGCAAATGCATGCTGAACACAACGCCCGCAAAAAACATGAACATGACCGCCGCCATGCCATAAGGTCTGGTATTCTTTATCAGAGCCAGAACCATAGCTGCAATCAATACCACAAAACAAATCCCGGCCGCAGGCACAGTTATTCCCAGGGAAAAGAATGGCTGCACATTATTTTTAGTAACATACCTCTCATCAATCCCCGAATCTCCAATCTGTCCGCTCTCTTCATCCCCTTTGCTGTCATTCAAAAATACATTCCGGCTTACCTCCCCTCCATAAACCGCAGTGCAGTCCGCGACCATTTTGCGTCCAATTGCTGTCAAATTCCGGCATAACACTCCATCACTTTCATATACCCCGCCATCCCACTGGAATTGGTCAATTCTATACGCTTCCGAATCCAGACCTGCCTGTCCTAAAATTTCTGCCTCATAGTCCATCAGGCTCTCCCTAATCTCCTCCTTCTGTGTTTCAATCCTTACACCGCCAACTTCATAAAAACCTGCATCATAATCCCTCACCGTTAAATCCAGCCGAAATCCGTCCTCCCAATGCTTATCAGAAAAATGATAACTCACAAGAGGCAGAAGGACATTCCGCTCCTTTCCCGATATATCGTCCCTGGCCAGTACCCAGGCGGTTTGAGGGACAGGTTCTATGTTTTCCATGGAGGAATATACTATTTTCCCTGAGACAGATATACTATCTGTTTCCTCCGCCAGCACATCAAAAGCCAGATAAATTGTTACGGGTATCAAAACCAGAATAAATATCACCCATTTTCTGCCCTTACTCCATTCCCTCTTCCGTTTCATACACAGACACATACTGAAGCCCGCCATACATAAAACTGCCATTGCGGCGGCCGCTGCCACGGGCAGGTCGTCTCCGGTCCTTACTGTATCCCTGGGGCCGGATCCAAAATGATATGTCCCTTTTCCAAACCGGCTGCCAACTTGATACACAGCAGTAATGCTTCCAATTTTCCTGACCGGCGGTTTTTCCTTCCAATTATATATGGTTACGCTTCCCTGCGTCACTGCTTCGCCCTGTATTCTCCCCTCTGCATCCAGCGTAAACTCATATACCTTATCAGACCTCTCATACCCCAAAGGGGCTTCTGTCTCACGAATGACATACAGGCCCGGTGTTGCCAAACGGCAGGTAAATGTACCATCTGCTCCGGTTACGGCTTCGGTTATAGTTCCAGCCGCAGATCCGTTTGTCCCCTTGCCCGTATTCTCCGGCTCCTGGTCCCAGACGCGGTTTTCTCCCTTCCCTATCCTGAACCTGGCTCCCATAAGAGGCAGACCGCTGTCTCCATCCAGCTTTGTAACCGTAAACTCCAATTCCTTGTCCACAACCTCATATGCGCCCCTTATGACATCACTTCCATTGACGGTAAAACTGAATATGCCGGGATTTAATGCATAACCGTCCGGCGCCTTTGTTTCCCGGAAGGTGTATGTACCATTGTCAGGCCTTCTTATGCGGAATATTCCTGTACTGTCGCTGACAGAGGTGCCGATTACACGGCCCGTCTGGTCATAAAATGTAAATTCTGCCCCCTGGAGTACCTTTCCTGAAACATCTGTTTTCTTAAATGTAATGTACTCTGCCTTTGGTCTCGGCCTGTTTCCCCCGCCTCCGCCGGATGAGGATGCTGTCCGGTTCTCAAACCTGAATATCTGAACCATGTTATGCAATTCATTCCCGGACTTCTGGTCCATCTCCGGTCCTTCTGTCCCTGACCATTCTTTTACCACGATTTCCCTGTCCTCTGTTCTCTCATAGCCGGATGGGGCCTGAAGTTCGTGGATGATATATATGCCTGGTTTCAGACCGTAAAACTGCTGCCCCCTTTCCGCCTCGGATGTCCACTCCCGAATCACCCTTCCATCAGACTTATCAATGAGCTGCAATCTGGCGCCTGCCAGAAGTTTTCCTGTTTCTGCCGACGTTTTTTCCACATCTATAATGGTTGTATAATTGCGCATGACCAGATGGGGAATCCCGGTCATACCATCACTGATAGTAAACTCAATGGGCGTTTCCTGCAGTTTATATCCCTCCGGCGCCTTCACCTCAATCAGACGGTATTGTCCTTCACTCAGGTTCTTTGTATAATGCCCCTGCCTGCCGCTAACCCATTCCTCCGCTGTCTCCCATCCGGATTCTGTCCTGCGTTCGATTCGCAGCAGCGCGCCTTCCAGCATTTCCTCCGTATCCCCGGACAGCTTATCCGTGATTACCCGGTTGGAATCATTGGTGGGGTTATATTCCCAGACAATGATGTCTGTCAGTTCATTCCTGTAATGAAACTGGAACTCATATGGCTCAAGTGTCAGCATGTGCCCTGGGGCTGCCTTTGTCTCACTGCACACATAGGTATAAGGTTTAAAATTTCCATCCCGGTCCATGTATCCAATGGGTTGCGGTTCAAACTGCGCCTGCCCCAGCTGGTCCGTGGTCACGGTACCGCATATGGCACCGGTTGTCTGGTTCACAAGGCAAAACTCAGCCCCCATCAATTTTTCATCCGGCTTATCTGAATCGCTTTTTATAATTCGGAGAATTCCATCCGGAATTTCATCTGTCATTTCTGTTTTTTGCAGGACCTGGCTGTCCGCAATGGTAAAGGGAATATCTGCAGATTGCAGGAATCCGTACGGGGTTATTATCTCCCTGAGTATATAATCACCCTCCGGGATATACTCCAGTGTATGGGGTTTTAAATCTCCCGGCTGGAAACCGGCAGGGATAAGCCCCTGTTCCCCATCCTCCTCCGTATATCTTCCGTCCAGCCCCGAAATCCATACCGCCTCTATATCCTGATATTGTCCGTCTTCTGAGGGCTGGTGGAGCACAAGAGGTATTTCCGATACATTTCCCTTTTCATCCACCGGATACACAGCAAGTTTTGCACCATTTACCTCCTTGCCGCCGGTAATATCCACCTTGGAAACCTCCAGCTCAAGAGGCTTATCCCCCATCTGAAAATATTGTATCTCTTCTAAGTGTCCTGTTTCTTCTATATTAATAAGTATAGGGTCCGCTGTGGCATAGCCCTCGGGATTTTCTGTCTCTGCCAGCACATAATTTCCTACAGGCAGATATTCCAGGCGCACGGTGCCTTGCTCTGTATAATAATACCGTCCCTGGTATGTGCCGGGAATCTCCCGGAAGTCATAATCATACTTTATAATTGGATGATTTCCGCCTGCGTCCGGGACCACGCGGCCAGTTGCTGCCACATCCTGCCCGTCTTTATAGGTAGCGGCCCGGAAGGTGAATATCCTTCCTGTCTCATCGTACCTGGGAATTCCATGTTCCAGCACCGGAAATCCTTTTTCATCCAGTATGGGCCGGTATAAAGTCAGGTATGCTTCGCTGTCCCCGTAGATTACATCACCATTTCTTGTGTCGTATTTCAGAATATCTATGGATGTAAAATCATCCTCCATCTCAAAGCTCTGTACATCACCTGTTTCCAAGACTTCAATATTTACAGCCTCAGACTGAACATAACCCTGTTCATAGGGACAAATGGTTTCCTCCAGCACGTAATACCCAACAGGGATGTGGTCGATCCAGTGAGGCTTAGTTGTCGTTTCCGGCTCCCCATGTTCATCCAATTTTATATTTCCGTCATCATCGTACTGATATCCGCTAATCCATGAAGCATAGACCTGGCCTTTTTTGTATATGCCGTCCTGTTCCCTGTGAGGGCTGCCGTCACTGTCCAGACTGGCCCGGTACAGGGTCATGACTGCTCCCCTTATTTCCTTCTGCGTCCGCACATCCAGCTTCGCAAATGCGGTCTTGGTAAATTCATTCTGCAGGAAATATTTCTGCACCTGGTCTGTATCCTGAAGTACAAGCCCCATATACCTGGCCTGGATATATCCCTGGTCATAGGGAACTCCCTGCTCTTCCAGTATATAGGATCCAAAGGGCAGGCGGGCAATCAAATGTTTGGCGCCGGAAGTTTCCTGAGTTCCATTAGAATCCATACTGCTGTCTGTTGTCCAGGACTCATCCTTTGTCACTACATTTCCGCTTGTATAATAGATGGGCAGGCCATTCTCATCATCCACAGTTGTTTTGTTGTCATAGATGGTTTGTCCATTTTCATCTTTTAATACCTGTATGGATTTGACCAGTATCTTATTTCCCTCATCATCCGCCGTGTATGCCAGCATACGGCCATAATCATCATAGACATATGCCATGCCGGTAACGGAGTCCGCAAAGCACAGCGGATTTCCTTTTTTATCCAGTACCAGCAGTTCGCCCGTATCCGGGTCCTCCCTGGTATCCACCTGAGTCAAATCATGGAAATACAGATTTACAGGGTCATTATCCACAATAACAGCATCCCATACATCCCACGATGCCGTATGTGTTTTCACGGCACCGCCCGGACTGTTTTCCTCTCCAACCACGCGTATTTCCTTATGGGTACCGGTATTTGTGTCCGTGATCCCCGTTACCTTGCCGTCCTTGACAGAAGCGCTTACCCCCTTATAGAAATGTTCCCCTATTTTTTCAATTTCCATGGCATGGTACAGGGACAAGACTGCGCCGGATACGGAAATGTCAAACCGGATTCCCCTGCCTGTAAAGGTACCGTCCAGCCGGTACAATGGTTTTACACCGGACATGGCCTTAAGCTCCTTCTCCGTACCCTCCACTATATGTTCTGAGTATTCGTCAAATGACTTGGTCACGTATCCATCCCACTGCATTGTCTTCGGATTGTAAGCAATATCCCTTACATCCCCCCGTTCCTCCAGCTTCTCTTTACGGCCGCTTACCTTATAAACCAGCAGATCTCCGGCGTCATTTACCGTAACATCCGTCTCAAAACCTCCGCTTGATTCCACCCTGCCCTGGTCATCGGTCTTCTGAAGAATATTCTGGTTTCCCACCAGTGAATCCCCGTCCTCCACCTTGTGAATTTCCATCCTGGAAGGATAGTCCTCCACCTTTATCCGGCTGACCGTACTGGTACGGACTTTATTGGTGCTGCCGGCCACCGGAATGGCGTACTGGTATCTCACAGCTGTTTCCTCTTCCCACCCATCCGTGGTTCCGTCTGCGTTTCTTCTTTCCCTGTAAAATGATACGTTGTCCGCATATACTTCAAAGGCCACCGGACGGCTCTTCCCATATCCCTTCGGGGCCTGAATCTCTACCAGCACATAGACGCCTGCCCCCAATGGTTTATATGTCTCTATGTATCCCACGGGTACCTTTTTCACCTGACCGTCAACGACCAGTTCCCTGATGGTGGAATATGCCCTGAAAACTCCTGTCTCATTTCCCTCCTGGTCTTCCTGCCTAATCAGCTGGCTTTCATCATACTGGGGAATCCCATCCTTATCCAGGCGCACAGGCAGGTCGTCCGTGCTCCCATTGTTCTTACCTACTCTCGGATACAGGATCCTTCTTCCGTCTGCATCCGCCACAGGATTTCCCTGCCAGTCCACCGCCTCGCCGTACAGCACATTTCCGGACCCTGTCACGGTGCCCATTCCCTCTTTTTCCACCTCTCTCTTGGCCGCATATATTTTAAACAATGCACCGTCATGAATAATGGAATCACCTGTCTCGGAATCCAGTTTCTCAATACGGAGTCTGGAATTAAAATACTCATCTTCAAAATCCTCCTGGGCAAACGCCACGAAATTAAAATCCCGGCCATTTCCGGAGGGAATCAGCGTCTCCACATTTCCTGTGTCCGGGTTAATTCTGTCCACCGCAGGGGGAAGCACGGTCCACGGAACCAGCATAGAGGCAAATTTGCCGTCAACAGCGGTCTGCATCCCTTTCATCGTTGCCACCTGGTCCCTGACCTCCCACTGTCCGTCCTCGGTTTCGTAGCCGTCGTAGATTACCCCTTCCATTATTCCGGCATCCTCGCTCTGGGAGGTATATCCGGCATAATATCCCTTTACAGTATCATTTCTGCCATCCATGTACTCTTCTTCATAGGGAGCCTGGGACGTCAGGCTGCGGCCCGGCCGCATATCCTTGTCCAGACCATATTTATATATCTCAAATTTTCCATCCTGCCCATTGGCCTGTATGATGTGGGTCTCCTCATTAAAGCGTATCTTATATTTACGAATCAGGTCATCCGGTGTGTCTGTACTGTCATACCGGAAATAAGGACTGCCTGTCTGGTAATTGACATCTGTTTCCCCTGTGCCTTCATCCTGGCCGATATCCGGCACAAAGGGAAGGGTTATTTCCCTGGGATAGTCCCTGGTAAAATGCCGGTTAGCCAGCTCCCGGTCCACATCCGCAGGAACCTGTTCCACAATAACGTATGTGCCGTAGGCAAGCATGATGGAATGATTGAAATAATCGTCCTTCCCATTCCTGGTATTGCATTGCAGCGTGGTCACATCACCATCCGCCCCTCCGCCTGCATCGCTGTCCCAGGCAATAGCCAGCCTGTTATCCAGTCCGGAAAAAACAGACAGATAGCTCCCGGCCTCCTCCGCAGCCCGAAAAAGGGCCTTTTCGTAGGCTGTATCGCTGTTAAGCCCAGGTTCCGCCGTAAGAATTTCCGCTTTATAGGCATCTATATCATAGTAGTCCACAGCAAACTGCTGTATTGCCTCCTGCGGCTTTTTCCCTTTTTCCACCTGCACTGCCGCGTACATGGCATCAAAGAATTTCGTGTAGTCATAGCTTCCGTCCTCTTTTGTTTCCAACAGCCGCTGTCCGCTTCCATCCCTGGGAGGAAGAAAAATTTTCTGGACATCTCCTTTGAAATCCGCTGTCCCTATATCTTCTGAAATGATATTGCCGGCACTGTCCACAAAGATATTTTCCAGGTTACTTTTCAGATATGCCTTGAATTTAAACTGATTCAGCAGTTTTGCGCCCTGGGAACTGCCGCCTCCGTTAAACAATCCCAGCAGCACGGTCATCGGGTCATTGTGAACAGATCCGTACGTATTTACTCCGTCATAGGATGACTGGGAAATATCTTTTGTGACCTTTACGGACTGCTTTATAACTCTCTGCAATACCTGCAGCGGACTGGAACCAGTGCCCGCTTCCTGTACCGGCTGATTCTGCCCCGGATAATTCAATGCCTGGAATACAACATAGCTTCCTTCATCCAACGGAGGAACCGCAGCCAAGGAGCTTACCCCGGCTCCTGCTATGTCTGTCAGATACTGGCTGTAAGGCAATTCCTCCCCTTCCCAATCAATGGTCTTCTCTCTTGTCACTACCCGGAATTCCGTATATTCCGGCTCCGTCCTGTCCTTCCAGTCTATGGTATTCTCCACATGAACCGCATAGTTTCCCGTGGCCCAATCATAGACAGCAGAAACCGGCTCAGGCTTATCCGTTTCGTATGTCTCTGTCCTGTCCTCATACTCATAGACCCGCTCCATGAGAGGAATGGGATTTCCCTCTCTGTCAAGGACAATGTCCCCTTCGCTGTAAGTCTCATACAGCGGCTGATACACGGTTTCGGCCGCAGCTTCTATATCACCCCCAAAAGGAATGACCTGGTTTATTTCCCTTTTTTCTTTTATTGATGCAACGGCGCTTTTCAGGCTGTATTCACCCTTTTGATACTCAATCCAGTAACCAACCTTCCCGGCAGGCCCCCCTGACACCTCTGCTGTCTTTCGGACATACAGCTTACGGTTCACAAAATCATAAACCGCAGGGAAGCCGGCATGGCCCAATGAATAATCGTGACGAAGCAAGGCAAAAAAGCTGCCCTCCATCTCATATATATCCTCCACATACCCGCAGTCAAAGAAGTTATGCACTGTGTACCAATCCATGATTTCCTCTGCGGCCTGAGCATTGGTCTGACCCGAAAGCCGGATTTTGGTCCATGGCGAAATGTCTGTAACCGGTCTGTATCCAAGCTGTCCCAACATGCCGTTAACCTGTTCTGACAGATAATGAGGTTCAATGGCCTGCCCCCATTTACTCATATCAGCCGGTACAGCCGTACCGCTGGGATATGGGGCTGTTCGGAAGCGGTAGGGCAGAGTCTCCCCATAGGGAGTCCGCTCCCCCGTGTCACTGTCCGTAGCAGTATCCGGCCGGATAATGGGATTACCGTCAGCCCCTATCTTATACTCCCCTCCTTTTGCCGTCTGATAGACAGGACTGCCCTGCTGATCTACTTTTGGCTGAAGAGAACTGCCCAAAACCGCCTTGTACGTCTTTGTCTCTGTCCCGGTCCTTATTTCATAAAATTCCGCTCCCTGTGGATATCCGGTCAGGATGATATCATATCCATTTTCAGTCTTATAGCTCTCCACTATAAAATCATTCCAGGAACCGTCTGCATCCATGGAATTATAATCGGACAAACCGCCTGATATGCGGGCCTGCCCAGCCTCATGGATCCGGTTTACTATATCCTGGGTCCGGTTGCTCTCCTTTAAGGAAATCCCGTTGACAGATAACTCATACCCCTCTGACCTGCTAAGCTCCATCACATAATAACTGCCCATAATAAGGGGCCGCCCAATCCACTGGTCTTCATTGGAAAGCACATAATCAGGATATACAACTGTACCAAATCCTTGGGCCGAGGAGGTGACAGAGGAACCATTATATAGATTCTCAGGTCCGGTGGCGTTCTCCGGTGAGATTATAGTTCCATCATCATTCAGCCGGGTGCCTGGTTTCTCCGTGTACGCCAGGAAAGAGGCATTTCCCTGTTTATCCGTGGCGGCTACGGCTGTCAAATCATTCTGATTATAAATAGTGCCGGATTTTCCATCCGGGTGAATGATATCCTGGGCCGCAAACAGTCCATAGACAGCGCCCTCCAGCGTGGCATCCCCCTGGGTCAGTCCATAACTTTTATCCCCGTCCGCGTGGTACAGCTCCAAATCTCTTTTATTGATATGCAGCCTGCCCTCTGTCCGATGGTCCCACACCTTAAAGGTGTAAAGAATCCTATCCGGTTCCCCATAAGCCGATACATCCAAGGCTCCCAGATCATCGTCCATAAATGACGGCAGGGATACTGATATGGTGTCATCGTCATCCTCTTCTCCGGAAAACAGGGATCTGATAAACCGCACTGCACGGTTTCCTTCCTCTTCAGGTTCTTCATCTCCGTTCCCAGTGTCTGCCTGGAAATACGCAGCCATGCCAAAGGACGGTGAAATAGGATTTCTGGCATATTCATATTCTTCATAAATTTGGCTTTGACCGCCATCCTCCTCATCCCCATCACGTTGACTGGTGCCGTCCTGATTTTCTATATGAGAATTCCCTTCAGCTTCATCCCGGATATCCGCAGTTTCTGTGGTGCTGTCTTGTATCTCATGCTTTTCCTTGTCTGTGGTGTTTTCCGTGGTGTTGTCTGTACTGTTTTCTGAGCTGATTTCTATATTGATTTCTGTGTCTGCGTCTGCTTTACCATTTGTGTCTTCATTTGTTTCTTCATTTATTTCTTTTTTTGTATCTTCATCTGTTTCATACTTTAAATTTTCATTTGCTGTATCTTCTGGTTTGTTTTGGGATTGATGTTTGGGATTAACTGTGTGTTCTTCTGATGAAATGCCGGAAAATAGAATGGTTTTTCCATGGCTTGATTTTAATAGAATAGGGGATGCGGACACCGAATATGATTGGACCTGAAGGTTTCCGCTTTTCTGTTCTTCCTTCTTTTGGCTCCCATTGTCTTGATCCTCCCTATATGAAGTTTCATTTTTCTGACGGCTTTCTCCTGTTTTTTCACTTATAGAATCGTCGCTTTTGGGGCCTCCGCTCCCGGTGTTCTTTGGCCCTGTTCCTTCACTTCCGGTGTTCCTGGCCTCTGGCCCTGCGCCTGCATTCCCGGTGTTCTCTAGTCCCGTTCCTTCACTCCCGGAGTTACCGGCCTCTGGCCCTGCGCCTGCATTCCCGGTGTTCTCTGGTCCCGTTCCTTCACTTCCGGAAATCCCTGTCTCTGACCCTGCTCCTCCACTCCCGGTGTTCTCTGGCCCCGTTCCTCCACTCCCGGAGTTTCCGGTCTCCGGCTCTGCGTCTCCACTCCCAGAGTTCTCTGTCTCTGTTTCTCCCCCTTCGGAGTTTCCTGTTTCTGGTCCTGCGCCTCCACTTGCGGAGTTCCCGGTCTCTGTTCCTCCGCTTTCCTCATCCTCTTTGTTGCCATCCTCCGGATTTTTTTCCGTCAGCTCTCCATCTTTCTCCTCCTCACCTTTCGGATTTCCATTGCCGTCCTCATCTTGTCCTCCGTTCCCGGATGTGTCTTCTTCCTCTCCCTGTGTTCCATCTCCAGCCTCCTGCTCTCCCGCACTGCCGGAAGTATTTTCCTGGTCCTCGAAAATGCCGCCGGCAGCTGCTCCCTTCGCAGGAATCTCCGGTTTCTTTTTTTCCTTCTCATCTCCCCATAAACTGAATATGCTGCGCTGTTCCCCAAGCTCCATCTCCAGGGCATCCGGAACCGGATATTTGTAAGCTCTTCTTTCCCTCATTGCCGCCACATAAGTGTACACAGGCTCCACTGCCTTTCCCACAAAAGAGCCTGGCCTGTATACAGCTGACCGCGCGCTTCCTCCCGCCTGGGCGGCTGACAGTACAACCGTTTCTATCTCCTTGTCATCGTTGTGCAGTCCATGGAGAATATATCCTGTCCGGGCTGTCTTTTCCTGTAAATGGTAACTGTATTCCAATTCTATAAACCGTTCATACGTCTCATCCCGATCCGCCAGCATGGCTTCCATAGCCGAAGTGTCCTGTTCGCGGTTGTCCTCATTGTTCGGGGCATGGAAATCACAAGTGGCTGCACACAATTCCTGTTCTGCCCTCCACTGTCCGCGAAGCCGGTCATTTTCTTCGTCACAGCTGCAATCCTCATCCTCCTCATGGTCGCACTCAATCCATTCCGGTGCAGGATGGCCCATACAGTATGTTTTGCTGTAATTATAATATCTGGTATCGCTATGCCTTGCATATCCATCCGAATCCGTGGTCAATATATCACAGACATAATCGTTTTCCGGTTCCGGCGACATGCAGTTTAAGTAGACCTGCCCGCTGGTCCCATCCGGTTCACCTTCCTCATATCCCTGTTCATTTACCTGAGAAAAATCAAAATCCTCCCACACGTTGAACACCGTTCCCTCCAACGGTTGATTCGTCTCAGCACAATATTTCTCCAAATCAATGTTGTAATTGCTCTGAAATGTTTCAGAATGGCGGTATAATTCCAAATCACTGCTGCCCGGCAGAACCGCATCTGTTCCAACCGAAAATGAGACAGATGCCATGGGCCGGTTAAAATCCAGCCATCCCAACTGCTTTTGAAGGTTTTCAGATGCAGCAGGGGTAAAAATATAAGCATAAAAACGGTTTTCGATGCCCTGGATCTGCGCGGACACAATTGTTCCCTGGGGCTCCTGGTTTCCATTGTACTGAAATGTCACACTTCTGCCATCCGGCGCAAGTTTATATGACCATTGATTATCCGGAAAGGACCAGGAAGTGTCCTGGAGCTGCGGACAGCTGCTGATATCCAATGTAAGCTCATAATGCCCGTCTTTCAAAGTCATTTTTTGGACAGAACCAGTCCACGCAGGAAGGGAAGAACTGCCCGTCCCATTAAACTGGGCTTCCCCCTCCAGTATGTGGGCCTTCATTTCCTCATAATAGACCATAACCATGGGATCCCCATCCATTACTGCCTGGAATTTTTCCATAGCCTGCTTCTGCAATGCCCAGTTATGTTCATATCCATTCATGCATCCCCAGTAATATACCTGGACTACCCCGTAGCGCGCCGGAACATAATAGTTGTCCGATACCAGCCATTCATAGGCAAGTACCATGGACAGATAACGCTCAAAAGGCCCGATGACAGGAACCGGCTTCCCCGGCTCCACATAATATTGCTCGTATTTGGCCGGACTTCCGTCCGGCAGTTTGTGGCCTTCCTGTATACATAATGCAGGCAGCGCCCCAGCCCCTTCACCCACCTGGTAAATGTTCATATCCCGGTGTGTCCTTCCGAATGCATTCAGATTCTTCCCCCGGAACACCTGGCGGTATGGATTTAAATTAATCAAATCACCGGCTCCGCTGGTGGTCCGTATTGCTGTACATACCAATACTGTTGCAAGGAACAATGCCATCATGCGTTTCAGTGTCTTCATTATCCTCATTTTTTCTCCTCCGGTAAAAACTTTATACTACACGCCTTTGACGAATATCTGCGAAATATAAATATATCCGCCGCTCTCACAGACACCTGCTCCTGTCTCCGTCCATCTGTCATCCAGCATTTGCTTCTTATGGCTCTCCGAATCCATCCATTTTTCGACCGCCGCCTCTGTAATCATTTCCATACTGTCCCTGGAATACAGCTTTGCCAGGTTTTCTGCGGAGGAATAACATTTCACGGTTATTGCCGTATCAAACTTACTTTTATCGGGACGCGTGTGACTGTAATATATACATGCCTCCTCTGCCCTGGCAGCAGCATTATCCATTAATTCCTGATTAACGGATAATACGTTTTCCCCTCTTTTCTGTCTCTCGGCATTGACTAATTCAATAATACGGTATGCTGATTCATCTGTTGAAATATCTTTTGTTGAGGTTGAGTTAGTTCTCTGATGTTCCGGTTCTTCTCCGTCCCATGTTCTGTTTTTACCATTTATCCGGTTTGCCATATCCGTAAACTGTATGTACTCTGTTTCCGACATATTTATCTGCCATGTTCTGTTATCTGCTCCAGCCATCTCCTCCCTCTGGATCACCCCATCCATTATCCAGGCTCCTTCTTCATTTACCTGCTGTCCATCCGGCGCCGTGGTATCTGAAATCATATATCCGTCCGGGCCAAAATAATAATGTTCCGCCATTCCGTCCTGATTGCCGTCCAGCCACTGCCAGCAGTTCTCAGGATAGCTTCCATTGTCATTCTTCCAACGCCACCCATTGCCATCCTGCAACCACTGACCGGCATAAACCGGCATTGCTGCCATGATTGATAACAGGACTGACAGGACGGGTACTGTGGTACTCTGTCTCAATTTTCGGTTGATATCAATTCTCTTGGTGGTTTTCTTTTTAACGGTTTTCTTTTCGGTTGTTTCTCTGCCCATTATGTTACTTCCCCCTATATCCCTTTCTGCAATTTTTCTTCCCGCTAATTCGCTTCCTGTTATATCACTCTTCGTTATTTCACTCCCCACTATTTCACTCCCTGCTATTTCACTCCCGTTATTTCACTCCCCGCTATTTCACCCCCTGCTATTTCACTCCCCACTATTTCACTCCCCACTATTTCACTCCCTGCTATTTCACTCCCCGTTATTTCACTCCCCGCTATTTCACTCCCCACTATTTCACTCCCCGCTATTTCACCCCCTGCTATTTCACTCCACGCTATTTCACTCCACGCTATTTCTCCTCCAATTATTTTCCCTCGGTCTTTTCCCCATCTCTTAATTACCCTTTCATCATGGACTGTCCAATCATCCCTTTTTAAGCCTATTCTTTTTCAGCCCTTTCACTTTCATCCTTTCCTCCCGGTCATTTTTTTCCGGGCCACATTTCTTTCTGCTATCCTGCTCTCCTCCTCCCAAAAAATCCCGCTCTTTTACTCACATCTACATTTTTCTTCACAGAAAACAGCACTAAACATTTTTCCTCTCCCAAATCCATCTGAAATTTCATCTCCCATTTTCATCATCTTGCCTGCAATCCACACCGAACCCGCAATAACAGCAAACCGAGCCTGACAATACTTAAATGCGGATTCATTCCCCATTTATTATCATCAGATATTTCAATCCGCGCCCGGTTATTAAACAATGCACCGCCACATCTTATAAAGGCCCTTGGTTTGACCTCATATCAGCAAAGATACCGGTTTTTCTCCGCCCGCTGCTGCTGTTAAGTTTGTTTCTGGCGGTTCTCCCCCGTCACCATCCGCATGCACCACCTGTAAAGGCAGGGAATTTTCACCTTTTTTAGCTAAAATGAAGTTTCAAGGCGCGCAAAATAATATGATTCAATTTTCAAGTACAAACAATCCCTCTGATTTTTCAAGAATATTGATTAACGAACACAACTGACTACTGATAAACAGTACTGATTTTAAGAAACTTACAGATATAATCCAAACACACCGCTGCATACTGAATAAGGCAATAAAACACGCATCACCACCTTTTTTAATCATCCCTACGTGAAAAACGGCTGAACCAGCCAAACGATCATGAAACTGCTAATAAGAATCCTGCACAGAGACTTCCGTGCGATTTTATATAGAATATCATATATACCCTTAAAGCGTCAATACCCAACTCATTTTTATTTCTCTTCACAACTCATTTTTATTTCTCTTCACAACTCATTTTTATTTCTCTCCGCAGAATTATTTCTCTTCTGTTTTCGCGGGAGAAATGTAAAAGTAAAATCCGTTGTCTTCCACTCCTGCTACCGCTGCCATCACCACACTCCACCAACAATGCCACCCCACACAAAAAAAAACACAGCCAACCCGCCCCAACACCACACATACCAAACTCTATAAACCACACACACCATCGCCCAATCCCCCACTACAAAAAAACCGGCATCCAGGCTCTTCTGTCCACAACAGACATACCCCGGATACCGGCTTTCTATATTTCAGATACCATATTTACCTATTTATTTCCATTAAGGTATTCATCAATTCCTCTTGCACCTGCGCGGCCTGCCTCCATGGCAAGGATTACGGTAGCAGCGCCTGTTACGGCATCGCCGCCTGCATATACGCCTTCCTTGGTGGTCTTGCCGTTGCTCTCATCTGCAATGATACATTTCCACTTGTTGGTCTCAAGGCCTTCTGTGGTAGAAGAAATCAGTGGGTTTGGAGAGGTTCCAAGGGACATGATGACAGCGTCCACATCAATGGTGTAATCCGATCCGGCAACCTCTACCGGTCTGCGGCGGCCTGATGCATCCGGCTCGCCCAGTTCCATCTTGCGCACTACCATTCCCTTAACCCAGCCGTTGTCGTCGGTCAGAATCTCTACCGGATTGGTCAGCAGATTGAAGATAATTCCCTCTTCTTTTGCATGATGTACTTCCTCCACACGGGCAGGCAGCTCAGCTTCGCTTCTTCTGTACACCACATGCACCTCTGCGCCCAGACGGAGTGCTGTTCTGGCAGCATCCATGGCAACGTTTCCGCCGCCTACAACTGCTACCTTCTTGCCCAGGTAGATTGGCGTATCGTAATCATCACGGAAGGCCTTCATCAGGTTGCTTCTGGTCAGATACTCGTTGGCAGAGAATACACCGTTGGCGTTCTCACCTGGAATTCCCATGAACTTGGGAAGTCCTGCGCCGGAACCGATGAATACGGCCTTAAAGCCTTCCTCATCCATCAGCTCGTCTATGGTCACGGATTTACCGATGATAACATTGGTCTCAATCTTAACGCCCAGTTTCCTTACGTTGTCGATTTCAGGCTGTACCACGCCGGACTTTGGAAGACGGAATTCAGGAATTCCATATGTAAGCACGCCGCCTGGCTCATGAAGAGCTTCAAAAATAGTTACTTCATATCCCATCTTTGCAAGGTCGCCTGCGCAGGTAAGTCCTGCAGGGCCGGAACCGATTACAGCTACCTTGATACCGTTGGTTTTCTCTGGCTTAGCCGGTACGAATCCATTTTCCCTGGACCAGTCTGCCACGAAACGCTCCAGCTTTCCGATGGAAATAGGCTCGCCTTTGATGCCGCGGATACATTTGCCTTCGCACTGGCTCTCCTGAGGGCATACACGTCCGCATACTGCGGGAAGGGCGCTGGATTCTGCTATGGTATTTGCTGCATCCTCAAATTTTCCTTCTTTTACTTCTGCAATGAACTTTGGTATATTGATGGCAACCGGGCATCCCTGGATACATTTTGCATTCTTACAGTTAATGCAGCGGGAAGCTTCTTCCTGGGCTTCTTCCTGGTTATATCCCAGACATACTTCCTTAAAATTCGTTGCCCTCTCCTTTGGGTCCTGTTCCCTTACGGGTATCTTCTTTAATACGTCCATTATTCCTCACCTCCGCAGTTTCCGCATCCGCCGTGATGGGTAGCACCCTCACGCAGCCTTAAGATGGCTCTGCCCTCTTCTGTCTTGTACATCTGCTGGCGCTTCATGGCCTGGTCGAAATCTACCAGATGGCCGTCAAACTCAGGTCCGTCCACACATGCGAACTTCACTTCCCCGCCAACGCTTACACGGCAGGCGCCGCACATTCCTGTGCCGTCAACCATGATTGGGTTCATGCTGACGATGGTTGGAATTCCCAGCTCCTTGGTGAGCTTGCAGACAAATTTCATCATAATCATAGGTCCGATGGCAACACAGACATCGTACTTCTTGCCCTGGTTCTCCACCAAATCCTTGACAACATCGGTTACCATGCCCTTGCGCACATAGGAACCGTCATCTGTGGTAATGTAGAGGTTTCCTGCAACAGATCTCATTTCCTCTTCCAAAATCAGCATGTCCTTGGTCTTGGCGCCTTCCACCACATCCACGTCAATGCCGCGCTCTTTCAGCCATTTTACCTGTGGGTAAACAGGCGCGCTTCCCACGCCGCCGGCTACAAAGAGATAACGTCTCTTCTTTACTTCCTCCAGGTCATCCTTCACGAATTCGGAAGGCTGGCCCAGGGGACCTACGAAATCTGCGAAGCTGTCTCCGGCCTTCAGTCCGGCCATACGCTCTGTGGATGCTCCCACAATCTGGAACACGATGGTTACCAGGCCCTTCTCACGGTCGTAGTCACAGATGGTTAACGGGATTCTCTCTCCTACTTCGTCCATCTTGACAATTACAAATTCGCCTGGTTGACAGGCCCTGGCTATACGCGGTGCTTCCACGTCCATCAGATATATCTTATCTGCCAGGCATTCTGATTTTACAATCTTATACATGGTTCTCCTCCTAGTAATATATACTCGCGTCCTCAGCTGGATTTCGCCGCGCATCCGGACGTGACATTCATTGTTATTCCACCCGGATCTGGTAGCTCTTCTGCCAGTTTTCCCATCCGGGCAACGATATGATTCCCCTTCTGTCCTTCAATTCCCCCTTATATCCATCTGATGCGCAGATACCGTACCATGGTTCCAGACATACAAAGGGATGGGTGGCCTCCATTGTCCATATTCCCAAATATGGGAAATCGCTGCATTCCAACGTCACATAGGGGCTTCCATCCACCATCAGGCTCACGCTGCTGACCTGTGCTTCATCAAACATATATGTAAGAGCTGTATCGAAAAATCCTTTTGTCAGCGGCACCCGGCCCTCTGACAGCTTTAAATTTCCCTGAAGTTCTTCCTTCTCATAGCCGTTTGCATTAGGCGCAAGATAATGGAGACAATCCGTAAACTGTCCCTCTCTGCACCCTCTCCGGTTAAATTCAAAGGTGAAATCGTATATGTTTTTCCCTTCCGGCACCTGAAAAGCAGGATGTCCGCCCATCATGAACAGCATCTCGCCTGAATCCCTATTGGCAACCTTCCACATAACTTCGATGGTTCTGCCTTCCAGCCTGTGACCAATCTCTACCTCGAAATGGAACGGATACTTTTCATATGTCTCCGGCGTGTCCTTCAAACGGAACCAGCATTCGTCCATATCGCATAGAAGGGGTTCAAAATCCATATCCCTTGCAAAGCCGTGGGGCGTCATGCCGTATTCTTTCCCATCATGGACATACGCTCCCTCATAACATTTTCCCACAAACGGAAAAAGCACAGGGGCGTGTCTGTTCCACACAGACGGTTCAGCGCACCAAAGCACTTCGCGGTCCGCTTTCTTGTCATAAATCCTGGTAAGTTCTGCACCGCGGCGGGCAACAGTAACTAGAAGCTCATCATTTTCAAGTGTAAATAATGTTCCATCCTGTTTCACTATATATTCCCCCGTTCTCCTGTTTTTTAAGAAGCTTGTGAGAATTTACCCTCGCACAAGCTTTATATTAACATTTTCTGCTTCATGTTACAACCGGTTTTTAAATTTTTTCAAAAATTATTTTCTTTTTTTCAGCGTGTTGAACAATTTTTTTATTACTTTTTTCTCCGGAACCTCCGGAAGGTATAACAGAGGTCAAAATAGGTCTGTTCGTCCCCCTCTTCCGCCAGATACCATCCCTCTTCCTCTTCCAAATCAGGAAAGTATGCATCCCCGTCATAGGTATAATCAATACTGGTCACATGGGCCGTTGTGCAATAGGGAAGAAACTGCCGGTAAATGCTCTCCCCTCCTATGATATAGATATCATCTTCATCGTAATCCTTAAGCGCCTTAAGCGCCTCCTCCAGGCTGTGGCAGACCACTGCGCCCTTTACCTTATACTGCATATCATGGGTCAGGACAATATTTACCCGGTTTCCAAAGGGCTGTCCTCCCGGCAGTCCCTCCAGGGTCCTGCGCCCCATGACCACCACCTTGCCGGCCGTCTCCTTAAGGAACATCTGCCGGTCGGCCGGAATCGTCACCAGTGGCCTGCCGTCCTTGCCGATGGCCCAATGCCTGTCCGCTGTCACGCAAAGATTCAATATTCCCTCACCTTACCCTTCTGTATATTCTGAATTCAAAGGAAATGCCCTCATGCTCCCTGCCATCGCTGACCGACTCCAGTTTCCAGTTTTCTTCCTGATCCAGATTTTCAAAATCCGTGTCCACATCAAAGGTCCTGTGGATGTAGGTCACATATGCCTTATTGCAGTAGGGAAGAAACTCCCTGTATATCATGCCTCCGCCGATGATGAACACATCATCCTCATTACAGTCCTTTAATGCCTCCAGCACATCCTCCGCCTTATGGTACACCTGCACGCCCTCAGGAGAATACGCTTCATTTCTGGACAAAACCATATTTACGCGGTTCTTCAGGGGCTTTCCACCGGGAAAGCTCTCCAGGGTCCTGCGTCCCATGACCACGGTCCTGCCACTGGTGGTCTCTCTGAAATACTTCATATCCTCCGGGAGATGCGCAAGGAGACCGCCGTCCTTACCTATTCCCCATTTCTCATCCACTGCAACAATCAGATTCATGTGTGAATACCTCCCATTTTCTTCCAGGTATCTGTTTATCCCTGTCCCGATCACCGGTCTTGACCGATTATATCATGAAACCCTTTGAAAGAAAAGGTGTCCTCTGTTATAATGATTCCATATTTAAAATGGAGGACAATGAACATGAGCTACGCAGACCAGATATTCATACAAAACTGCAACGATATATTAGAACACGGCGTCTGGGATACAGACTATGACGTGCGTCCGATATGGGAGGACGGCACCCCGGCCCACACCATCAAGCGCTTCGGCATCGTGAACCGCTACGATCTTACCAGGGAATTTCCCGTCATCACCCTGCGGCGCACTGCCTTTAAGTCGGCAGTGGACGAGCTTCTGTGGATATGGCAGAAAAAATCCAACAATATCCATGACCTGAACAGCCACATCTGGGATTCATGGGCAGATGCGAACGGCAGCATAGGCAAGGCCTACGGCTACCAGCTGGGTGTAAAGCACCATTATAAGGAAGGGGATTTTGACCAGGTAGACCGCATCCTGTATGACTTGAAGCACAATCCCTTAAGCCGCCGGATCATGTCCAATATCTACAACCACCATGATCTATGCGAGATGAACCTCTATCCCTGCGCCTACAGCATGACCTTCAATGTCTCCGGTAATACCCTGAACGGTATCTTAAACCAGCGCTCCCAGGACATGCTGACAGCCAACAGCTGGAACGTATGCCAGTACGCGGTCCTGCTCCACATGCTGGCGCAGGTAAGCGGCCTGAAACCCGGCGAATTGGTCCATGTTATTGCAGACGCCCATATCTACGACCGGCATATACCGATGGTGGAGGAGCTGCTGAAACGGGAGCCTTACCCAGGTCCAACCCTGTCCATGGACACTTCCATCCAGAATTTCTATCAGTTCACCACTGACAGCTTCCGGCTGGAACATTATCAGTATCACACCTTTAGCGGGAAGATTCCTGTGGCTATATAGGCAGGCTGTAAGCAAAGCATAGAAACAGACGATAAAAAGCCCAGAGAATAAAAAATGATATGAAAGACGGATGGACCTCTCCTCGTTCCATCCGTCTTTCGTTTCACATCCTGTCTTCAATTCTTATTTAAACCATCTTATATCCAATCAATGAAAGATATTATAAATACCGGCCAATGCCAGCAAAGAGGAAACCGCCACCATTGCCACCGACCACAGGAACATGGTGGCAAATGCCTTTTCATTATCAAACCCATCCCGCAGAATAGGATCGCCTGCTATGGATGAGATAATCAACCCTCCCACGCTGGATGCCGGGCTGAAACACGCGCTGCTGGAACCGATTAGCATAGCGCTTAACAGGCCTATCTGGGTAAGACCTCCGCCTATCTCCTCCACCAGTTCCTCCACCGTTGGAGTCAGGGTCGGCACCACCACTCCCAGTGTGGAGGAAAACCAGGACATAACGCCTGCTGTCATGCAGGACGCCCCGGACGCTGTCACGGAGTTCGTGAAGGCCGCGATAACCTTAGTCAGTATCTCGATTCCTCCGGATGTTATAACCATATTCATTAGTACGCCCACGCCTGTTACCATGATGATGGTATTCCAGGGAACCGAGTGGAACGCTGTCTTTTCATCAATCACACCTGCCGCAATCAGACAAACGGAGACGGTCAATGCCACCAGACCGGAATCCAGTCCCAGAGCCATGATGCAGATTATCATTACCACAAGTCCTCCCAGGGCCACCCACTGCTTTGGGGACAGCGGCTCTATCTCCAGACGTACAGTCCCTGTTTTCTTTGTCCTGTAGCCCCTGAAAAAGACAAATGCCAGGGATGCAATGATAAACATGGCAATGGTCATATTGATTGTAAGAGACATGAGGCCCCCGTCTATTCCCTGTTTTGCCAGCAGATTTAATACAATATTTCCATCCGGTGACACCCTGGTATACCTTCCGGCCTGCGCTCCTGCATTTCCTATGATCATAAGCATTAGCGGATCATAACCAGTGGCATGGATAACAGGAATCGTAATACCGCATATAAATGCCAGGCCTGCAAAGCCTCCTGCCAAAGCCGAAACACACCATGCTGACAAAAACAGAATGACAGGCACCATCCACACCATCTTTCCGAATACATTGATCAGCCGGCGCATAACCTGTTCCAGGCAGCCGTTAGTGGTAATGATTCCAAACAACAGGGTCAGGCCGAACAACGTGATGAAAAGCGAGGAACTGTAACCAGCCACAATCTCCTTTGTGGTATAATCCCCGCTGACATATCCCAGAATAACCGCGGCAGCCATGGCCAATACCCCTACGTTCAGCTTTCTGAAAAAACCAATGGCGATCACCGCAACCAGTATCAATAATGCTACAATCCCAATATTCATAGATTACCCCACATCTCCCCATCGTTCCATGGCACGGTCCACAAAGGCCGCGCAGCTGCCCGCATAATTTGCAGGCTCCAGCAGTTCCTCCAGTGTCTCCCTGTTAATCTTACTGGTGACACGGCAATCCTCCAGCAAAACATCCAAAAGCATCCTGTCCTCCTCAAACGCTTTCATGGAGCCGTCGTAAATGACATCATGTGCATTCTGCCTCCCCAGATAATGGCCCAGGTTTAACATAGCCCTCTCTGATACAATCAGGCCCTTTGTCATATAGAGATTCTTTCGGATCCTGTCCTCATGCACAATCATATTTTCCAGAATGATTTTCAGCATGGCAATCGCTCCATCCAACATAATACATATCTGTGGAATATAACTCCATTCTGTCTGCCAAAACGACATATCCCTCTCATGCTCCTGAATCATGGCTCCAAAGCTTAAGGCAGCATTGGCCTGCACGATGCGGACCGTGGCCAATATATTTTCACATACCATGGGATTCCTTTTATGAGGCATGGTGCTGGAGCCCACCTTTCCCATGGCAAAGCTCTCCTCCAATTCACATATTTCCGTGCGCTCCAGATTTATGAATTCATTGGAAATCTTTCCCACTGTTCCCGCAATCATTGCAACCGTTGAGGCGAACTCTGCAAAGCCATCTCTTGCCACATGCCATGTTGTGACCGGCACACTAAGTCCCAGGTTTTTACAATATCTTTCCTGTACGTCAAAGCCCTGGTCTCCCAGTGATGCCAGCGTGCCTGCCGCCCCTGCCAGCTGGCCCACCAGGTACCTGGACTTTCCCTCCTCCAGGCGTTCCAAATGCCTTCCGAATTCATCGGCCCAGATGGCTATTTTATATCCCAATGTAATGGGGACTGCGTGCTGTCCGTGGGTCCTGCCTGCCATAACCAGATTCTGGTTCTCCTTTGCCCGTTTCAGACAGAGCCCCAGCAGCTCCTTTACCTGGGATGTCAGTATCCTGTGAGCGTCCTTGATTTGCAGTACTACGGCCGTATCCATGATATCCTGGGTTGTTGCCCCCCAGTGGATGTATCCTCCGGCCTTCTTTCCGCACACCTTTTCAAATCCGCGTATCTGGGGCATCAGCGGATGCGACGTTGTAAAGAAACCGTTTCGCACCTCATCCATATTCATATTTTCCCATTTTGCGCACTCCCGGATATGCTCAGCTGCCTCCTTCGGCACAATTCCCAGCTCCGTTTCCGCCTCTGCCAGCGCCACCCATGCATTCAGCCAGTTCTGCATAAGCTGTTCATCTGAAAATACCGCCCTCATTTCCGGTGTTCCATATTGGTCCTTAAACATATCTGAATCTATAACAAATGATGCCATCCTAATCTCTCCTGTTCTGTTTTTCTCTATTTTCCCGCAACTCCGCTTTTCCTTGCCGCCTTTGCAACCGCCTCTGCCACTGCTTTTCCCACCCGCTCATCAAAAGCAGCGGGAATCACATATTCCTCCGTCAGCTCTTCCTCTGATATCAGACCGGCAATGGCTTTTGCTGCCGCTATCTTCATGTCGTCATTGATGTCTCTTGCCCTGACGTCAAATGTACCGCGGAAAATGCCAGGAAAGGCCAGGACGTTATTTACCTGGTTGGGATAATCACTGCGGCCGGTTGCCACAACCCTTGCCCCTGCTGCTTTTGCCTGCTCCGGATAAATCTCCGGCGTAGGATTGGCGCAGGCAAATATAATCGCATCCCCCGCCATGGAGGCCACCATCTCCTCTGTCAGGGTACCTGGGGCGCTGACACCAATAAACACATCGGCTCCTACGATTACTTCTTTTAAAGTGCCTCTGCGGCATTCCCGGTTGGTGATTTCTGCTATCTCCGCCTTGACGGCATTCATGCCCTGTTCCCGTCCCTTGTACACAGCTCCGGTGCGGTCGCATAATGTCACGTCCTTTATTCCATATGTAAGCAGAAGCTTTGTGATGGATATGGCTGCCGCTCCTGCCCCGTTCAAAACCACCCTGACCTGATCCGGCCTTTTTCCCACCAGCCTCAAAGCATTGGCAAGCCCTGCCAGAGTGACCACTGCCGTTCCATGCTGGTCGTCGTGGAAAATAGGAATATCACAGATTTCCTTCAACCGTCTCTCTATCTCAAAGCATCTGGGTGCCGAGATATCCTCCAGGTTAACTCCGCCGAAGCTTCCTGAAATCAGATGGATGGTTTTTACGATTTCATCCACATCCTTACTTTTAATACAGAGTGGAAAGGCATCTACATCCCCGAATGTTTTAAACAGAACGCATTTGCCCTCCATCACAGGCATTCCCGCCTCCGGTCCTATGTCGCCGAGCCCGAGTACAGCTGTTCCGTCCGTAACCACCAGGCACATGTTCCATCTTCTAGTCAGATCAAACGATTTTTCCACATCCTTCTGAATTTCCAGACAGGGCTGCGCCACGCCGGGTGTGTACGCCAGTGACAGGTCCTCCCGCGTCCTGACCGGAACCGTAGAAACCACCGCTATTTTGCCTCTCTTCTCATAATGCATTTTTAAACTTTCCGCTGCATAATCCCGCTTTGATTCTGTCATGTTTTCCCCTCATTCTTTTATCTGTTTCTCTGTTACCCGGCCGGATAAGTTATATTTATTATATCTATTGTACCGGAATCTGTACAATATCAATGATTAATGGAACCATAGTTCCTATCTATCCTGATAAAATAATATCAAATCATGGCTTCAGGACGAATGACCTGAGCAAACTGTTCCCTGCTCATAAAACCTAGCTCTGCGCAGGCATCCCTCAGGGATATATTCTCCCTGTACGCTTTCTTTGCTGTCTTAGCCCCATTGTCATATCCTATATATGGATTCAGTGCAGTGACCAGCATCAGCGAATTGTGAAGATTCCAGTCCATCCGTTCCCGGTTGGCCTTTATTCCGGACACGCAGTTTTTGCAAAAGGAGTCTGTTCCATCTGCAAGCAGATTTACTGACTGCAGAAAATTGTAAATACACACCGGCATAAACACATTGAGTTCAAAATTCCCCTGAGAGGCTGCCAGCCCCACGGCCGTATCATTTCCCATGACCTGTACCGCTATCATGGTCATGGCCTCGCATTGGGTAGGGTTTACCTTGCCCGGCATAATGGAGCTTCCCGGTTCATTTTCCGGAATTGTAATCTCTCCCAGGCCGCAGCGGGGCCCGCTGGCAAGCCACCGTATGTCGTTAGCCATCTTCATCATATTAGCCGCCAGTGCCTTCAGGGCCCCATGGGCAAATACCAGGGCATCCCTGGAGGAAAGTCCGTGGAATTTGTTCTTTTCCGGTATAAAGGGTTTATCGGTAAGTTCAGACAATATTTTTATTGCTTCCTCCGAAAATCCCCGGGGCGTATTCAGCCCTGTTCCCACTGCCGTGCCTCCCAGAGCCAGCTCCCTTAGTCCGGGCAGGGATGCTTCTATCATAGACTTCCCCTTTTCTGTCATTTCCCTCCATCCGCTTATCTCCTGGGAAAATCCAATAGGTGTCGCGTCCTGAAGATGAGTTCTGCCGGTTTTTACGATTCCCCGGTTTTCTTCTTCCAGTCTCCTCAGCGTCCCGGTAAGCCCTGACAGCGCAGGCAGAAGCCGGTCCTCCATAGACATAACTGCGGCCAGATGCATGGCAGATGGAAATACGTCATTGGAGCTCTGAGACATATTTACATGGTCATTGGGGTGAAGCATGCTTTCTCCCGCCAGTCTGTTTCCCCTGTTGGCAATCACTTCATTTACATTCATATTGGTCTGGGTCCCGCTTCCCGTCTGCCAGACCGAAAGCGGAAAATTCCCGTCCAGCCGTCCTTCCTCCAGTTCATCACATACCCTTATAATCAGGTCCCGGCGTCTGAGATCCAGTTTTCCCAGGTTGTAGTTGGCCATTGCCGCTGCTTTTTTCAGCATTCCCAATGCCCGGATAAGCTCCGGCGGCATCTTTTCACTCCCTATCCTGAAATTCTCATAGCTTCGCTGTGTCTGCGCGCCCCAGTACACATCTGCCGGCACCTTCATCTCCCCCATTGAATCCCGTTCCACACGATACTCCATAAAAATACCTCTTTCCTGTTTTTTTCCATTATAAAAAAAACTACCGCCCATGAGAAATTCATACTTTCTATGGCACGATAGTTTTTGGCTATTATCCGGTTAAGAGCGGTATTTATTTATCCTGATATCTTCCAATAAAATCAATAAACTTCCTGGCACTGCCCGAAAGGTATTTATTACGGTTCCACATCAGCCCTGTTTCAAACTCAATTGGCCGGGCAAACCGTTTTGCGGTTATCTTGGGATTGTCCCTGATGGCACTGACCTGGTCATCCAGCACAGCGGCAATTCCGCATTCCTGGGCTACCATGTCAAACACAGTGGATTGTTCCCTGACATAACGCAGGGATGGGTGTACCCCCGCCCTCTTCATGTTTTCCAAAAGCAGGCGTTCCGTATAGGTAGAGCCCATGCGGTACATGATAATCGGCTCATTTTCCAGCATGTCAATGGATATCATGGGCTGGGAGGCAAAGGGATGGCTGCAGGATACAATCATTTTCAGTTCTCCGCCCCGTATGGCCCTGGATTCAATCTCATCATCATGAATCAGGTCAATTACCCCATACCCCACTTCCAGTTCTTCCTGCTTTAACAATGTCACTATATCCATAGTTCCCAAATCAGACAGTTCCAGTTCAATGTCAGGATATTCCTTTGGAAACTTCCTGAGAAGCACCTTCCACAGCCAGGATCCCACCGTGGAAGGGAATGCAGCCTTCAGATGCTTTTTGCCGGAAGGCTTCAAATCTTCCATGATTTCCTCCAGATCCCTTATCTCATCCAGAACTTTTTCACCTTTTGCAAGAAATATTTCCCCTGCCCCGGTAATGCGGATTCCTTTATTATCCCTCTCCATCAGCTTTATCCCCAGCTCATCTTCCAGCTTCTGGATTGCCACACTGATTGTAGGCTGGGAAACATGCAGCTCCTGTGCTGCCTTTGTATAATTCTTGTATCTGTTTACCGCGGAAAAGTACTCTATTTGCCTTAATTCCATCTTCCACTCCCCTCTTAGCGGACACCGCATTTTCCTTTAAAACAACCCCTCATTCTTCTGCTCCAGCACCTTAATTCCATGGTAGAACATTTCATTATAAGGCGTAGGCACTCCCAGCTCACGGCCCATACGGATGATGGTGCCTCCGAACATTTCCACCTCGGTCTTGCGGCCTGCCTCAATGTCCTGGAGGGTGGACGGTTTATTTTTAGGAGGCACGTCCTTAAGCACGCTGGCCTGTTTTTCCATATCCTTTTCCGAGAGGTCGATTCCTTTCTTTTGCGCAATGGCTATGACCTCCCGCATCAGCTTCTCACGGATAAAATTGGCATCTGCGCTGACGCTCCAGGCTCCAAAGGGGATGCCCAGGACAGCGGCGCTCTGGTTCTCACTGACATTGCACATGTATTTATACCAGATGGCCCGCTCCATATCCTCCGGAACAACGGTACGTATGCCCGCCCTCTCAAACAGCTCCTTCACAGCCTGTACCCTGGGGGACACTGTCTCATTGTGCTTCTCCCCCATTTCAATCCGGGCAGCTTTTGGATTAAAGGAGGCGCACCCGTCCTTCATGACCACGCTTACCTTTGCCAGGGAATACAGCAGATTATCCCATCCAAATACCGCTGCCACCTTTTCCTCTGCCTCCACCCCGTTTAACGGAGCCATAATAAGGGTATCCGGCCCAATCTGGTTTCTCATGTCCTCCAAAGCCTGGGACAGGGCCGGAAACTTGGTGATGATAATAGCTAAATCCGGATAATCCTGACCGCAGGTTTCCTCCGGGGATACGATGTTGAAATGGTGGCGGACCCCATTGACCATGACGCCTTCCTGTTCCAGACGTTCACGGCGGCTGCCCCCTGCAATCACACGCAGATTATCTCCCATCAGAGGCCCCAGATGACTGGCCAGGAAACAGCCAATGGCTCCCAGTCCAATGAGGGATACGGTTCTTATTTCTCTTTTCTGATTCATCCTGATTCCTTCTTTCATACGTTTATACTCATCTGAAGCGCAAGGGAATAAATGATGCGCTCTTTTACATGTTTCTCAGTCAGCTGGGTCAATGCGCGCTCATAATAGTCCAGCTGGACTCTGTAGCGCTCTGCCAGCATCTTTGCCCCCTGTTCCGGACTTCCCTCCGGCACATGGTCTGTTTTATAGTCAATGAGGACCAGTCCGTCCTCTTCCTCCAGATAGGCGTCGATGATTCCCTGGATAAGTACCAGCTCGTCGGAATCACCAAGGCCCATTTCCCTGGCAGGTATGCCTATGATAAACTGCTGCTCCTTATGGATGCGTCCCTCTGCCTGTGCTTTCGCCATACGCTTTCCCAAGGGACTGGACAGGAAATTCCATATGACATTGGGATTAATAAAGTCACGGGCTTCCTGGTCCAGAAATCCGTTCTCCAGAAGCTCATCCACCACCGGCTTTACCTCTGACAGGCTGTGTATCTCATGGAACCGGATATGCTCCAGAACCGCGTGGTATGCGGTTCCCCGCAGAGCTCCGCGGTTTGGGCCGGATGAAGATGGTTTATTCGGTTCTCCTGATTCCCTGAATCCGGGGCCTGCCACATCCTGTTTTCCCCTCAGCGCCGTCAGCTCACCAAGGGCTGCCCCCTCCAGATTGTCACGGTCCGTGCCAATGGCATCCTCTGCCCGTCCTATCTGGCTCTGTTTTTTAAGCTCGGATACAGACACCATGGCGTACAGTCCGGTATCTGATTCATAAGGGTACTCATATTCCAGGGCTTTTCTGAGACGTGTTCCAAATGCTGCATCATACACCTTCTCCCCATCCAGGTTCAGAAGGTCTTCCTTTTTCATCTTCCGTATGATTTGCCGGGTAATTTCCTCGCCAATCAGATCTTTTACCTGAATCTGGCGCATTTCCATGTGGGAGGCAGGAATTGCGGGCTGGGCCATAAGGAGCCAGTCCAGGCAGGAATTGGCTGAAGCCAGTATGGTATAGGGCAGCTGGCCCTGGGACAGGGGAATGTCCTTCCATTTTCCCAGCTTATTCTCCAGCGACTTATCCGCGGCTGTCATAATCAGCTTTTCCTTGGCCCTGGTCATGGCCACATAAAGGACCCTGAGCTCCTCCCCCATTGTTTCCAGCTCCATCCGGCGCTTCAATGCCTGCTTTTTAAGAGTCGGCGCCTTGACCCGCAGCTCCAGGTCCAGGAAATCTGCCGCAGCCCCTAAATCCGCATCCAGAAGAATCTGTCCGTACGCATCCTGCTTGTTAAATCGCTTTCCCAGGCCAGCCAGAAATACCACTGGGAATTCCAAACCTTTGCTCTTGTGAATACTCATGATGCGCACCGTATTGTCCTGCTCACCGGCCACGCTGGCCTCACCGAAATCCGTATCAAATTTCTTCAGTTTTTCAATGTACCTTACAAAATGAAACAGACCCTTGTAGCTGGTGGATTCATAGGCAGCTGCCTTTTCCACCAGCATGTCCAGGTTAGCCCGTCTCGTCTCCCCGGCCGGCATGGCGGATACATAGTCGTAATATCCGCTCTCCTTGTATACCCGGTACAGCAGCTCATGGATAGGCAGATGCCTTGCCTCCCCCCGCAGCCGTTCCATAAGGAGTGACAGCTTAAGGGATTTAAGGGAAATGGAATGAGCTGCCTCTGCCGGTATGCTGCATAATCCCACTGTGATTAAGCCTTCTTCCCTGTCAGGATTTTCCTCCTGCCCCAGCTCTTTTCCCGGCCTCAGTTCTTCCTCCGGCCCCGGCCCTTCCTCCAGCCAGAGCCTCCACGCCCCGTATACCCCCCTGTCCTGGCCCTTTTTGGAATTCCGCTTGTAGGCGGCCATCATCCAGGCCATCTCCTCATCATCCATCCCCACAATGGGCGAACGCATAACGGCTGCCAGCGGAATATCCTGCATGGGATTATCAACAACAGACAGAAGGCTGAGAACCGTCTCCACCTCAACCGTGTTGAAATATCCTGTCCTGGTCTGGGCAAAAGCCGGGATGCCTTCATTCATCAGCACATTTACAAATACCTCCGACCATCCCGTCATGCTTCTGAGCAGGATAACCATGTCGCCGTAACGGGCCCTGCGGTAAGCTCCCCTGGATTTGTCCCACACCAAAATCCCCTGGCCTTGGCTTACCAGCTGGCGTATCCTTCCGGCAATCAGTCTGGCTTCCAGCTCTTTTGCCGTATAATCAAGGGAGTCTTCATCCAGCTGCTTCAGTGCTTCCGCGCCCGTATCCACCATGATAAGCTCCGTAGGTGTTCCTGCAAGGAAGGAAACAGGGCCGGATTCCTGCGTGTCAGACTCCCCCTCTTCCAGTCCCGGGCCACAAACCGTTTTCCTGTTCACTTCCTCAAATACCGCTCCGGGATAAAGGGCTGTCTCAGGCGTGTATGTGATTCCTCCCAGATTCTTTGTCATGATTTGATAAAACACATCATTGACACTGGTCAGCACAGACTCCCTGCTCCGGAAGTTCTGCTGTAATTCAATCATCTGGTACGGTCCGCCCTGCCTGGAATATTTTTCATATTTATCCATAAAAAGCTCCGGCCTGGCCAGACGGAACCTGTATATGCTCTGCTTCACATCCCCCACCATAAATACGTTGGGATAACCGAACCGCTCCCTGGAAATGCTGGTAATCAATGCTTCCTGGACATAATTGCTGTCCTGGTACTCGTCCACCAATATCTCCTCATACTGCCGGCTGAGCTCGTCTGCCACCTGGGACGGAAGGCGGGAAACCCTTTCTTCCCCGTTTCCGTTTTCCTCCCGCACATACAGAACCTCCAGCGCCAGATGCTCCAAATCATTAAAATCCAGCACGTTCCGCTCCCGCTTGGCATCCCTGTATGCCTGGTCGAACATGCCTGTAAGCCTTAAGAGTTCCCGGATGACCCTTCTGGTCCCTCTCATGCTTTCCACTACTTCCTGCGGACTCTGCTGGCCGTAGAGCTCCCTGCATTTTGCCACGGCCTTCTTGACCCGGTCCCTGCATGCGCTTACAAATGCCTTCTTATCACCGTCAATATCCTTGCTCCGGATGGATGCCAGACGGTCGAAGCTCATATTCTGCAGGCTGTTATACAGAGCTTCAAAGCTGCCTGTGGAAGCGGCCCTTCCTATGGCCTCGATTTTACTTTTGTCGCTTATGAGCATGGGCTCGTATGCCAGGGGGCCGTTTTCCTCCAGGCACACATCAAGGGCTTCCCCCAGCTGCCCGGAAAGCTCTGCCATCTGTCTGGCCACATCCTCCATCAGGAACACCATCCAGGGGCTTTCCTCCATTTCCCCGATGCTTTCCTCCTCCAGCTCCTTCTGACAGGCTGCAAGCCATTCCTGCGGCCATGGATGGCTCTGGGAAAACTGCCATGCCTGGAGAATCACATCCTCGATTCCCCTGTCTGACTTTCCCCGTCCGAAATGCTCCACGAACCTTCCAAACTCCTCATCCGCCTCATCGTAACAGTTTTCCAACATTTCCCCCATACAGTCCCCCCGCAGAAGGGACAGCTCCCCCTCATCCCCGATACGGAAGGCCGGATCTATGTCCAGGCTGTTATAATGGCTGCGGATGATATTCAGGCAGAAGCTGTCAATGGTGGTAATCTGGGCCTGGGGGATCAGGGCTGCCTGGAGCCACAGATGCTCGTCCTCAGGACGTTCCTTCAGCTTCTGCTCCACTGCGGCGCCTATCCTCTCCCGCATCTCGGCCGCAGCTGCATTGGTAAACGTCATTACCAGCAGCTGGTCAATATCCAGGGGACGGTCTCCTTCGCTTATCATCCGGATGATACGTTCCACCAGCACGGCCGTCTTACCGCTGCCCGCTGCCGCGGACACCAGAAGGTTCCTGTTTCTGCTGTCTATAACCTCTTGCTGTTTACTGGTCCAATTCACTGCCATCTGTTTCCTCATCTCCTTCAGATTCCAATTCCGCCCAGATTTCCTCAGGCTTAAGTCCCTTGAGCTTGCGGTATCCATAGCCTGCTGTCTTGGTATCGAACCCGCACACTGCATGGTAGGGGCAATAGTCGCAGGCCGTCCTGTTTCCCTGTTTGTAAGGCTTTAAGTCCACATTTCCCATCAGTATATCCTGCCCGGCTTCCCTGAGCCTCCGGTTCACAAACCGGCGCAGATCCTGAAAACGTCTGGTGCTGGCCACGGACGATCGGCTTTCCTGGACATAACCATCCTTGATCGCTACGGGTATCACATCGGATTCCTTCTCTATCTCCCGGTCCAGATGCCGGATAATATCCAGTTCACTGTTTACCAGACCGTTCATCCTGAGCTGCTTTAATATCTGTTTTTCGATATCCCTTTCATCCATTCCTTCCTGCTTATCCGCTATCGGGTCACCTATGTGGTAGTAGAAGATACCGGCAGGAACCACCTCCTTGTCCGGATGTCTCCTCTCCTCCATCTCCACCGCCGCATCCATATAGACCACCAGCTGAAGCTGCAATCCATAAAACAGGGCAGCTAGGTCAAAGGATGTGGTTCCTGACTTATAGTCAATAATCTTTACATAAACATGGTCCTCATCCCTGCACAGGTCCATGCGGTCAATACGTCCGCGAAGCTGCAGCTCTTCATCCTCTGACAGACCGATGCGCATGGCCTTCAGGTTATCAATGGCTGAAAAGGACACCTCGAATCCCACCGGCTCAAAGTCGCCCTTTTTCACCTGCTCTGCCAGGGCCCATATGGTGCGGTCCGTAATCCGTTCCACCCTGCCTGCCAGATACGCGTTGCGGGCTGAGCTGGACATGATTGTGTTGCCGTATTCCTCCGTAACCTGGGTCACGCATTCCTTTACAAGGCTCTTTCTCCCCTCTTCGGTCAGCTCCCGCCAATCCTGCCCTCTGTCCTTCATGGAGGCAAAGCATCTGTCGATGGACTGGTGGAACAGGTTGCCCATGTCCACTGCCTCCAGCTCGTACTCCTGCCGCTCCATCAGTTCCAGACCATACCGCAGGAAATGGGCGTAGGCACAGGAGGCGAACTGCTCCAGCCGGGTTACGCTGCCCTGCAGTTCCCTGCCGTAAAGGGCTCTGGCAGCTGCCCGTCCGATTCCCCTTTCCTCATAGGAATAAAAAGCAGCGTCCACCAGCTGCCTCACCTTATCCCGGTGCTCCTGCGATGTATAAAAATGCTGGAAGAGCTGCATAAAGGCAGCGTCCTCCCGCTCCCTGTCATCCTCCCCCTGTTCCTGCATTCCCCGAAGCCCCTGTATAAGCAGTTCCCTGGCATCCCTCCCGGTCCGCACCGGCCATTCCACGGAATGCTCGTCCAGGGTTTTCATTCCGGGAAACAGCTTTCCCACTTCTCCCATAAGATTGGAGGGTCTCTGGCTCTTGCCGTCCGGCGTAAGTCCGGCATAGGTGAGCACCAGCTGTCGGGAGGGCTTTGACATCATAAGATACAGATAAAATTTCTGGATGCAGCCATCCTCTTTTACCGTGGGAGCCAGCTCTATATCCATTTTCCTGAGAGCCGCCCTGTCACGGTCCGATAAAAGGCTTCCCCCGTTCTTTCTCTGGGGCACCGTGCCCTCGTTTACTCCTACGAAAAACAGTACCTTCACTGCTTCCAGACGGCTTCGGGTAATATCCCCCACCATAACCTGGTCAACCGTGGCCGGAATCACACCCACCTGGATTTCCTGGAAGCCGGCGTCCAGAATCTGGATATAGTTCTTCATATCCGCTTTTTCCGCGCCCAAAAGTCCTTCCAGCCGCTCAAACAGTTCCAGTACGCGGTCATAGACCTGGCCATATTCCCTGGCCAGGTTCTCATCCCCCGGCTCTTTTCGCTCCAGAAAGAAATCCCTGTACTCCTCCAGCTTTTCCCTCAGCTCCATGTGCTCCAGGAACTGGCGAAGAGCTGCCGTCACAGAGGCAATAGTGGCTCCCTCTGCCTTAAATGCCTCCCGCAGAGGCCGCAGAGGCTCCAGTATCCACATGCGGTATTGGTTCAGCTCCTTCAGGTTCAGCTTTTCACCACCTCTGTACTGCCGTTCCCAACAGGAATCCCAACGCTTCCACCCCCGTATGCCCAGGGCCCGCACATAATTTTCCAGCCGGTCCGTCATCTGCTCTACATGTTCCCTGGAACCGTCAAATCCGCTCTCAGCATCTGCCTCCCCTGCATCCCCGGACGTATCTGCCGCTGTATCTGCCGCCGCTCTCTCCTCTGTATCTGCCGACGCCCACTCCTTTGTATCTGCCGCCGCCCTCTCCTTTGTGCTCCCAGCCTTCTCATACACCAGTCCTGTTTTCAGATACCGGAACGCGCTCTCATAAGAGAAATCCTTCACCATCTCTAATGCTGCGCGTATCAGCTCCACCATGGGATTTTCCAGAATACTCTTCTTATCATCCAGGAAATAGGGAATCCCGGCCTCATCAAACTGGTGGGCCAGCTCCCGTCCATAGGATGGAAGGTCCCCGGTAATGACGGCGGCATCCCGGTAACGCATCCCTTCCTCCTTTATCATCTGCTCAATCCTGCTGCACACGTAGGCAGCCTCCCCTGCCGGGTTGCGTCCCTTGTACACCTGGATGCGCTCTTCCTTTCCCTCCCAGGTCCTGCCGGAGTACCGGTACAGGTTCTGTTCCAGAAAATCCAGCTCCGGGCTCTCATCATATCTCCAGGCCGGACGCCGGCTGCAGATTATGTCCTCCTTCTTCGGGATTCCATGCTGCTTTGCCATGGAGGCCACGCGGCACACCGTATGACGGCTCATATAAAACAGATGCTGGATACTACTCTCCTTGTAGGCGTTTTCCCTGGAATCAATGGTAACCGTACATACCACCTCCCTGGCGTGCATCAGGAACAGCTCCACCAGCCTGTACTGGACCGGAGTAAAGCCGGTATATCCGTCCAGAAGAATGATGCTGTCTTTGAGGGGTTCCCACTTTGGAAGCTCCCTGCACAGGATGTCCAGAATCTCCTCAGCCGTGATATAGTGGCTCTCTATATACTCCCTGAAACCGCTGTAAATCACCTCCAGGTCCTCAAGCTTCTGGGCCAGAAGAGGAGAATCCGCCTCTCCCCGCACGTCCCTCAGCATATCCGGTGTGATACCGTACTGGTACAGCTCCGAGATCTGGGACTTAAGCTGGCCGATGAAGCCGGTCTGCTCCAGATGCCCACTGTAGAGGGACAGCTTTCCTCTCTTTAACCCGGCCACCTTGCGCAGCACCATGGATTTTCCCATATCATCCAGCACAACCGGGATTCTGACCCCCAGGTCCTCGAATACCCGGTAAGCCAGACGCTTAAAGCTGAGGATATCTATATTCATAATCCCGTGTCTGGGATGGAGACGGATGATTTCCTTCTGTGTCTGCATGGTAAACTGCTCCGGCACCACAACCAGGTACTTTTGTTCCGGATGCTCCATGGACTCCTTTATGACCCGGTCATAGAGCATTCTGGTCTTTCCTGAGCCTGCTCCTCCCAATATAAACTGCAACGCCACTTTTCTCTCTCCTTCCGGCAGACGGGACAACGAAAACTTCTCATATTTCCCCGCCCTGCAACATAAGCTTTAACAAACTATCTTAGAGGTCCTGACTATGAGCTCTAAAACCAAAATTGTGGTACTAAGGATGAAGGAAATCATCTACACCGCAATCTTCGTAGGCCTTGCCATCCTTTTAATTACCCTCTGTTTCATCATGTTCCGGCCTGGGAAGGACAACGTTTCCGTTTCCGCTGAACCTGCCGGCTACCTGCCGGGCGTATACAGCGCGGCACTGACCCTTGGCAGCGAAGATGTGAATGTAAAGGTAACTGTGGATAAGAACCGCATCACCTCCATTGATCTGGTTCCCTTAAGCGAGGCTGTCACCACCATGTACCCTCTGATGCAGCCCACCCTGGATGATCTGGCCAGCCAGATTATAAGCAATCAGTCCACGGAGAACCTTACATATCCCAGCACCTCCCGCTATACCTCCACTGCCCTCCTGAATGCCATCAACACGGCGCTGGACAAAGCAAAAGTGGATTGATAAAAAGCGGGCAGATGTTTCCCAAAGCACTCCGGCACGTCTAAAAGCTCCTGCCCCTTGTCATGAAGGCGGGGGCTTTTCCGACGTACCAAATGTAAAAAAACGGCAGATTGCTCTACCGTCTTATCCTACAAAAGAATATGTTTTATCGTACCATGATTCCCGACCCGTGTCAAGTTGGCAAACCCAAGACCTGAACCTGCAGCAACCCCAAGACCTGAAGCAGCCGTTTCGCCGCCTCAGGCCTTCATTCTTTCACAGTTTTGGTATCAGGATCCCACCTTTTCCATAAATCCCATGTAGTTCATCTGGAGCCGGAATATATCGTTGGCTGTCAGCCCCTCCAGGGCTCCCTCCATGAAGTAGCGTTCCCCGGCCATATCCACCTTATCCCGCCTGACATCGCCGCCGGCAATAAAGGTGGGTACGCCATCCCCGCTGTGATCCCCTACCTTACAGGGTGTGGAATGGTCTGCCGTAAAAGAAATATAGCATTGTTCCAAATCCAGCTCATTAAGAAGATAGCCCAGCATTTGGTCTGTCTGTTCCACAATCTCCTTCTTCTTATCCGGACGGTTGTCGTGGCCCGCCAGATCCGTGCCCTTGATGTGGAGCACCACCCAGTCGTATTTCTTTTCCTTTAGAAGCTCTGCCGCCAGCCTGGCCTTTCCCATAAGGTCTGTGTCAAAGCTTCCTGTAAAGCTGTCCCTGATATAGTAATCCATACCTGCCAGCCGGGCAATACCTCCCACTGTTTTATCTCCTGCCACACAGGCGGCCCTGATTTTGTACCTGTCCTTCAGGGAAACCATCTCCGTCTTCTGTCCGGCTCCCCTGGTCAGGATGATATTGGCCGGCTTAAGCCCCTTTTGGATCCTCTCCTTATTAATGGGATGCTCCTTTAAGATGCCGTATGCTTTTTTTGTGAATTCCCACAGGGCATCTGCTGTCTTCTGCGCCTTCTCACTGCCGTCCAAAGCCCTGGGTCCGGATACCTTCTTCCCCTCCTCCGTGGTACCGGGGTCCGTACAGCTGATAGCATCGCTTAATCCCTCTCCTCTGAGAACCACCGCAATCCGGTGCTCCGTCAGTTCCTTTGCCAGCACCCGGGTCCCGTCAGACAGCACCATGCCGTTTACAGCCTGTGCCAGAAACTCCGTACCCTGGCTGATTCGCCCGGCTCTGCGGTCCACCACCGCCATATCCTCTGTAACGGTTGCAAAATTTCCTCTGAACGCCACGTCCCCGTCCATCAGCTCCAGCCCGCCGCTGCTGGCCTCTAAGGGTCCCCTGCCTCTGTACACCCTGCTGCTGTCATAGCCGAATATCTGCAGATGTCCCACATCCGTGCCTACGGGAATCCCCGGCGCAATGGGGTATACATTTCCGCACATCCCCATTTGAAGCAGGCGCTCCATATTAGGGGTGGAGGCGCTCTCAAGCGGCGTCATTCCCCCCAGCACCGGATCCGGTCTGTCTCCCAGGCCGTCCATGATGATTAATAATCCCTGTTTCTTTCTCATTATGAGTTGCCTCCCATCTTCTTTTTCGCAGCCAGTTCCTTTGCCTCCTTCAGCATCCCCTTATTTTTATACAGGAAATAAGCTGAAATCAGAATCGTGGCTCCCCACATGGACAGCGCCAGATTGCCTCCTGCTTTCTTTATATTCACCGTCATCTCACATTCCCGGCCAACGGGAACCTCCCCAAACACATAGGCGCCGTACTTCACGCCCTGGTCCGTAAATATGCCATACTCCTCCTCGGGGTCGTATCCAACGATTCCCGCCAGTTCATATCCCTCTGGCACCGCCAGCTCCAGGCTGTAGGAACCGATTGACACCGGTGCCGTGTTTACCATGGAATATGTAACTGCCTTCAGATTGCCCGGGGCTGTGCCGCTTGTCTTGGCTGCCTTCATCTTGTAAGTCCCTTCCTGGTGCCAGTTCAGGGTAAGTTCCACCGGGAAATCCGCCTCGTCAAAATCCGCTACCAGATAAGATGTCATACCTGAATGCTGCTCCTTCGGTTCACCCTTAAGGGTACCTGCCCCTGCCTGGACAGACACCAGCTCTGCATCCTGGTACATTGGTACTGCCAGACGTCCCTGGCTGTCGGTCACGCCTTTTATATGAGAGATAACAGCTGCATCCTCTCCCTCCGGCGCCAACCTGTCCGCCATCTCTATCATGGTTCCCAGCTGCGCACCGCCCGGTTCCCCACTGCCCGGTTCCTCCGCCATGGCAGTGACCGCAAGGCCCATGCTGAGTGCTGCTGCCACCATAAACGTAATATATCCTTTTCCCTTCATATTGACCTCCTACATAATCCCTATCATTTTAAACCAGGTAAATGACGCCGCCACCATAATGCCCCATTTTGCCAGCAGGGTCAGGACACCGTATGTCATTTCCTCCAGGACCGTGAATTTTCCTGTGCTGTAATATGTCAGGTTCACCTTGCTGTGAGGCGGAAGCGTGATGGTATCGCATATCATGAAGGACGCCGGCAGGGCCAGAGCCACAGGATTGAATCCCGCCACCTGCGCAATGGATATAATGGTGGGAATCAGAATGATGGTACGAACCGTCTTGCTGGTGAACACAAAGTGGGAGAAGCTTGCAATAAAAATAATTACCGCGTAAAGAACCATGAAGCTCATATGCTCCACTCCCAGCTTGTCAAACACGCTGTTTAAGACCCAGGTAGCCACGCCTGTATCGTCCAGGGCCAGCCCTCCCGCATAAGCGCCGCAGCTGAAAATCATCAGATCCCAGGGTATCTTTGCTTCCTTCCAGGTCAATATCCCTACATGGGGCATAAGGAAGATGGCTGCGGACACAATGGCTACCACAACCAGGGATATGTCGAAACCAAACATGGCGCCATGGTACTCGTCTGTTGCCCACAAAAAGATGGTGATAAGGAAGATAATCAGGGCCCGCACTTCCACTCCGTTCATTTTTCCCAGTCCCTTGTACTCTTCCTCCAGGGCCGTCATCTTCTCCGCGGAAGCAGAACGGTTTCCCGTCTTAAAGAGCATTTTTCCGATAAGGAAGCTGGCTGCCAGTGTGATAATGGCAACAGGAGCAGAGGCAATGAACCACTTCATCCAGGAAATCTCCGTACCTGTCAGGTCCTTGATAAAGCTGATAGCCAGAATCTGGGAGGATGTAGCCGTCACAATGGCTCCGGTGGAAAGGTTGTTGGCCTGTATCCCCTGCAATGCCATAAGTTTTCCAAAATTCCGGTCCTGGGGCGTAGTGTTTCCCACCTCAAAGACCTCCATAATCATCATGACAATGGGAAGAAGCATCACAGCCCTGGCTGTTGTGGACGGCACCACAAAGGCAATGAGGAAATTGGTTACCATCAGCACAATCAGCACCGTGTTGACGCTCTTTCCAAACCGCGTGACCAGAAACAATGCCAGACGTTTTGCAAGTCCGCTCTTTTCCATGCCCGAAGCAATGACAAAGGCTGCTATCATCAGCCAGATTACTTCATAGCCAAACACGCCCAGGGTGGCTTTTTCTGTCCAGGCCCCTGCTGCCGGCAGCAGAAAAATAACAATCAGTGAAGTTACATAGTTTGGAATCCCGTTGCTCACCCACAGAATCAGTGCAAACGCAAAGATGCCCATGGCCATCTTGCCTGAATAGGACAGTCCCGCGGGAGTCCTCATGGTCCAAATCAGCGTCAGTGCCACCAACGCTGCCGGTAGCCTGAAATACGCCATGCGCATTTCAAAAGGGCTTTTCTGTTTTTTTACCTTTGCCGGTACGCTGCTCAAAATACCCACTCTCCTTTTTGTACCGTCTCCGGTACTCTGTTTGATTTTGTATTGCTTTGATGTTACCATTGTAGTCTTAATCCCTGGTCAGATCCAATCAATAATCTTTATATCCTGTCATAACAGAACGTTATAGTTACCATTTTAGTCCCGCCTCTCATAAGACTTCTTTATAGTTGGCTTTTTCCCTTTGATTTCTCATTGAAAATCCTATACTTTTTCCTCTGTTTCCGCTAAAATACAATTAATAATGTTTATGGATTGGAGGAAACACACATGGATTTGGAATCCCTGGAGAGCTTTCTGGAGGTGGAGAAGCATAAGAATTTCACAAAAGCGGCAGAAAGCATGTTCTGTACCCAGGCAGCGGTCTCCATGCGCATCAAGCGACTGGAAACAGCCCTGGAATGCGGCCTGTTCAAACGCTGCGGCCGGCGTGTGGAGCTGACCCGAGAGGGAGAGATTTTCCTTCCCTATGCCAGACAGATGGTGAATACCTGGAAGTCTGCGTCGGAACATCTGCTGCAGACCAGGCTGATGGAGGAAAGCGAGATACGGATCACCTCCTCCAGCACGCCCGGAACCTACATCATACCCTCGCTGATTTACCTGTTCCGCCAGTCCTATCCTTACATAACAGTGATCAACCACATCCAGTACACCCGCAGCGCCATATCAGATGTGATTGGAGGAAATTTCTCCCTGGGCATTATCTCCCAGCCCGCCTCAGTGGGCACGGACGCGCTTTGCTGCGAGCCGCTGATGGAGGACCCCCTTGTGCTGGTAGTCCATCCCCAGCACCCGTGGGCGGAAAAAAGGGGGATTCTCTTTAAAGAAATCACGGAAGAAACCCTGCTGATTTCCAATCCCAATACGTCCCTGGTGAATTATCTGGAAAAGGAGGGCCGCCTTTCCTTAGAACCTTCCAGGCTTTACGTGGCCGGCAACATCGAGGCCATCAAACGCGGGATACGCAACCACCAGGGAATTTCCATCATGTCTGAGTATGCGGTGCGCCAGGAACTGGAGCTGGGCCTTTTAAAGCAGGTCCCCCTTCTGGATCATCCGGGTCTGAAGCGGCAGCTCTATACCATTTTCCGTAAGGATACCCGGTTTAAACTGTCCACCAGTCTGTTTTTGGAATTTTTCAGGAAGGCCGCGGAGGATAACCGGCTTCTGTCCCAGTTATAGACAGGTTCATGCTTCCATACTTAACCATCAGTTAAGAAAATCCTCCCGCTGTTTAACGGCGCCTCCATTGTGCAGCGCCGTTCTATGGTTTATACTAACCATATCCGGCCGGACAAATATGTTTTAGCGAAGGAGAGATTATACGATGGATATAAAACTAGGTCCGCGCATTGCGTCACTGCGCAGAGCCAAATCCATGACGCAGGAGCAGCTGGCCCTTTCCCTGGGCGTATCGCCTCCTGCTGTCAGCAAATGGGAGACAGGCGCCTCCTGCCCGGACATTTCACTTTTATGCCCTCTGGCCCGCGCTCTGGAAACCAATGTGGATACCCTGCTGCAGTTTGAGGAAACCCTTACAGAAGAACAGATTGACGCCCGGCTGAACGAAATCGTTGAGACAGCCAGAAACCATGGATATGAAGCCGCGGACGGCATGGTACAGTCGCTTCTGCATACCTATCCCTCAAGTATCCCCTTAAAGTCCAGGGCAGTTACCCTGTTTGACCTGTTCGCGATGCTGTTTCCTGCCCAGCCCCAGGAGATTAGGGATGGCTGGACGAAACAGAAGAAACAGCTTTTAGAGGACGTACGGGCAAGCGGCGCCGCTGCCTGCTGGCAGGCGGCAGTATCCCACCTGGCCTCCATCGCCATTTCGGAAGGGGAGCTTGAGAAGGCAGAGAGCCTTTTAAAGGAACTGCCCCAGCACACCACTGACTCCACCTCTATCTGGGCCATGCTGTACCTGAAAAAAGGAGAAGCATCCCAGGCATTGGAGGTCATACAGAAACGCCTGTATGTGCTGACACGCCAGGTACAAAACTTCCTGATTCAGATGATGAACCCGGAAATGACCCCAGACACCGCAAGAACACTGGAACTGTGCGTTATTTACCGCCAGCTGGAGGATCTGCTGGGCGTGGGAAACGGCATGAGTCCCGGCTTCTTTGCCCAGGCTTACCAGCGGGCCGGACAAGACCAGCAGGCGTTGGACAGCATGATTCAGTTTGTGGACGCCATCACCGGCACTGTCCAGAAGCCCAATCCCATCCTGTTCTCTCCTGCGGTAAAGATAGACGGGGAACATCCTGCCGCCACAAAGGAAATACGTGAATTGCTCCTGGAGAGTCTGCTGGATGATGCGTATTATAAACAGTTTCATGATAATAAACGGTTTATGGACGCAGTGGATAAGCTCAGGGGAAGTATTCAGGAAGAAACGGCCTGAGCATCTTATATGGAAAAAGGACAGCCGCTCGGTAAAAATACCTGTCAGGCTGTCCTTTATACATTTTTTATATCATCACTGTACATCTTCCACCCAGCACATCTTGGCGGACTTCTCAATATGAGCCCTCATGACTGCTTCCGCTTCATCCGGATCTCCTTGTTTCAGGCTCTCAATGATTCTCTTGTGGAATTCAATTCCATCCTGGTGGCCCTCCTGCTGCGTTACAATTCCTCTCAGCAGAATTGTCTTCCAAAGACTCACCATGGAGTTAATGAAACAAATCAGCAGCGGATTTCCGGTTGCCTCGGCTATACAGATATGAAACTGGATGTCATAGTCAATGCGTTTATCCCATACATCCTTACTCTCAATCATTCCCTGCAGGTACTGTTCCAGCTTCTCAAAATCCAAATCATCCTTTTTTTCAGCCACAACCCTGCTGGCATAGGGCTCCAGCAGCTTGCGCATCTCATATACATCCATATATCCGATATCATCCAGCCGCAGCATGCGGTTGAGAATCTCTGTAACACTTCCGCTTTCAGGCTTTGCTATAAAGGTGCCTTCACCGTTCTTCTGCACAATCAGCTGTCTTTCCTTAAGCAGTTTTAAAGATTCTCTCATGACATTACGGCTGATTCCGAATTTCAATGCCAGCTCCTGCTCACTTGGAAGCCGTTCCCCCTGCCGCAGCGAATTACTCAGAATCATGTCCTCCATACGGTCAGCCACTGTCTCATATAAATTTTTCTTCTTTACTTTGAAATCCAGATCTTCCATATACATTACCCATCTCTATCTTATTATTCTAAAAACCCCGGCGGTTACATGTCCCCCTCCTACTTATCTTAATACAACAACAGAAAAGTTACAAGAATTTTATCGGCCAAAGAGTCTCGGCAGCCACATAATGACATCCGGAACAAACGTTATAAGTATCAGCACCAGGACCATCACAAAAACCATGGGCATGACTTCTTTTATGATGGTGTTCATCTTCTCTCCGCTGATTCCCGTCACAATAAATAATAGCATGCCAAATGGGGGTGTACAAAGTCCAATCATGGTATTCAGCGTAAACACCACCCCGAAATGAACCATGTCGATTCCAAAGGACTGGGCTATCGGACATAGGATAGGAAGCAATACCAGCTGTAAGACAGCTGAATCCAGCAGCATCCCCAGTATGAACAGCAGTATGTTGACAAAAACAAGGAAGGAAACCTTTGTGGTGGCAAAAGACAGTATCAGATTTCCTGCCAGGGACGGAAGATTCTCCACTGCAATCACATAAGAAAACACATAAGCAGCACCCAGCATAATGCCAATCTGTCCCGTAGACTTCACCGTATTCTTCAATACCTGGATAAACTCTGACAGTGTTATGGAACGGTACGCAAATACGGATATGAGCAGGGCGTATAGGGCTGCCACTGCCCCGGCCTCTGTGGCGGTCATGATGCCTGTATAAATTCCCATCAAAAGGATGATGGGGGTTAAGAGGGCAGGAACCGCGCTCACCGTCATTTTGATGAATTCCATCCCGGCATATTTTCTTCCGCTGGGATAATTTCTCTTATTAGCAATATAGCAGACATAAATACACAGAGCCAGGGCCAGTATAATTCCAGGCACCATGCCTGCCAGAAACAGGTTGCCGATGGATGCGCCTGCAATGACCCCGTATATTACCAGGGGGATGCTGGGAGGGAAGATGGGGCCTATTACAGCGGAACCAGCTGTTATGGCTGCGCTGAACCCGTCATCATACCCCTCCTTTCGCATGGCCTCAATTTCCATGATTCCAAGTCCCGATGCATCAGCCACCGCGGAACCTGTCATTCCTGAAAATATCAGGGATGCAATGACATTCACATGTCCCAGGCCGCCCTTCCACCGGCCCACCAAAACCTTGGAAAAGTCAAATATCTTATCCGTTACCTTGCTGGAATTCATGATATTCGCAGCAAAGATAAAAAGCGGGACTGCCAGCAGAATAAAGTTATTGTACATCTTACTGGTAAAAATTTCCACCACCACACTGGGGTCCATACCTTTCACAGCCAGATAGAGCGTGGAGGATATAATCATTCCTATGGCTATCGGCATCCTGATGACAAAACACACCACCAGCAAACCAAGGGAAATCATCATGGCATGGCTCATACTGCCTTTCCTCCTTTCCGAAATTCCTTAAAACAGCCTGCCAGGTCCCCGCAGTACCGGACAATGGTAATAATCTGAAACACGAAAAATCCCAGATATACAAATCCCAGAGGAACCTTGAAAACCGTGCTGTACCTGGTAAAATAAAACCTGTAAAACTCCAGTGCCGGCGGTACCAGATAGACCAGCAGGCCAACTATCAGGATATCCTGAAGGAACCGGAACAGCCTCCTGACCTTCTCCCCCACAAGTTCATAAATCACAGAAAAAACAATATTATCATCTGTCCGCTGTGCATAGCAGCATCCCAACGTAATAATCCATACATAGGAAATCTGCGCCAGCTCATAAGGCCATACCAGGGGATTATTAAATATGTATCTGGATATAATCTGCAGGATGAATGCCACAAACAGCAGAATAAACCAGCACATAGGCATGTAAATCTCTATAAAATCCATGACAGCCTGAAAGCATTTCTTCCATACGTCCATTCAGAATACCTCTCATTAATATTTCAAATCCTTTATCTGATGATACAATTCCATATCCCAATCTTTTACCATATCCTTGTCGTTCAGATAATAATTCTCAGAATATTCCATGAACGCATTCAGGTCCGGTTCAATAACCGTTAATCCCTGCTCCTTCAGGAACGTAATTGCTTCCTGTTCCTGCTTCAGGTTTGCCTCATCGCACCACGCTGTGGCTGTCTTAACTGCCTCTGTCATGATATCCCTGTATTCCTGTGGAAGAGACTGCCATTTCTCCTCATTGATTGCGATGCACATAGGCTCAATCACATGACCTGTAAGAACAATCTGGCTGGTCACCTCATACCATTTCTGAGCAATGGTGGTAGGCAGAGGATTCTCCTGTCCGTCAATGGCGCCTGTCTGAAGTCCCTGGTATATTTCCGCGTAAGCCATAGGTGTGGGATTAGCCCCCAGCGCCTTCCCCATAAAGAGCCATGCAGATGAATTAGGCATCCTTAAATTGACACCGTTTAAATCTTCCGGTTTTGTGATCTCTCTGCCAATATCCCTCATATCCAGATGGCGGGCTCCGCAGTAAAGTGCTGACAGCCAGCGCACATTTAATTTCTCAGCCACATCATCCGCTACCTTCTGGCCAATCTCTCCATCCATAACTGCCCGCATGTGCTGTTCATTCTGAAAAATATAGGCTGCTGTAAACATAGTCAGGTACGGCATCTGGTCGGATATCAGGAACGGTGAGCTGAACATCATGTCAAGGCTTCCCCTGGCAACAGCATCCACCTCTCCCTCCTGGGTCATCAGGCTTCCGTTTTCGTGGATTTCCATTGTAAATTTACCGTTGGTTTTTTCTGATATCTCATCTGCTATCATATGCATGGCCTTTACATAATTTACATCGCCGCTGGACTGTGTGGAAAATACCAGCTTTACCTCCGGCAGCTCTGCGCCCGCATCTGTCTGCGGCTGCTCCGAGGCATCAGAAACTGCTTCTGTCTTTGTCTCTGCTTCCGATGGACTCTTTGTCTCAGATGTCTTTTGGCCGCACGCAGCCAGACCTGCGGTCATTGCAAGAACTAATGCGATACTAATTATGCGTTTCTTCATAGCGTTTATCCTCCCTATTTTGCCTGAATCTGTCTCAACATGTTTAGTTCCTTTCGGGCGCCGTCCATAATATGTACATAATCTGAGCCAGCCGATATCACGTTAATGCCCTTTTCATGCCAGTAGCGTATGATTTCCGGGTCATCGCTGCCTGTGGATACACCGGAAGACTTTCCGCTCTCATTGATGATCGCCACCGCCTCATCAACCAGGCTGCTGGTATGGTCCTCAAATACGCGGTTCAGCTCCCCAATAGAGCCGGACAAGTCGCAGGGCCCCAGAATAAAGCAGTCCACATAAGGATTCTTTACCATTTCTTTCAGATTCTTTACTGCTGTCTTTGTCTCAATCTGTACACACCGGACCAGCTGCTGCCTGGATGACTCTATAAATGAATCCGCATCATCCAGCCCGTACCTCACTGCCCGCAAGGGGCCAAATCCCCTAATCCCATAAGGCGGATATAAGGTGGCCTGCATGGCAGCGTCCAGCTCCTGGGCTGTATTGACCATCGGAATGATGATTCCCGTAGGGCCCATCTCCAGCACTCTTTTTGCCAATACCTGGTTATTCCAGGGAATACGAACCAGTGTATCCGTACCGCCTGCCTTTGCACCCATCAGATGGTACAGCAGCACCTGGTAATCAATGGCTGTGTGCTCGGTATCAATCCACAAAAAATCATATCCCAATCCGGCACACATCTCACTGATACAGGGTTCTGTCAGGCATATATGCATCCCTGACAATTCATCCCTGTCTCTCAGCTTCTCCTTTAAAGTTTTCATGTTTACCTCCTCCAATGTACTTACGGCATTAGCTATACAGCTATACTACTAGTATATAGCTATACAGCTTTTTGTCAAGTAATGATGTGTGATTTTATTTAAATCCAGCATTTTACCCCAACTATTTTGTGCACTTTTACCACAACAGCCATCCTTCATGAAAAAAACGCCGCTCCCAATCACTGAGAGCGGCGGTCTGCATCATTCCCGATAAAATCCCATCCTCTCACCAAAGATGTCTTATCAGGAATTCTTATTCATTTTCCTTCCGGAATTTTTTACTCTTAAACACATACACATGGGCAGCCAATGTAACTCCGAACACAACCAGCAGTATGTTTTCCACCACATCCGGAAACCGGTTCATGCCCACTCCTAAGCTGCATGCAGCATCCACAAGGAATATCCACTTTTCCACCTGAAACACCTTATCCAGGTTGTAGTCCTCCTTTTTGGTGGAGCCCATAAACATGAGGAAATCCTTTCCTGTAAAGAGACATATACCCTCTGCCAGGCACAGAGCCCCCATAAACATATACAATGTATCCATCTTCCGGTCCTTATGCCTTTACTGTACTTGTATGATTCTGCTCCACAAACCTGCGGATGTTGGAAGCGTTGGCAAACTTCTGTACGATGCCGTCCCTGACAATCACAAGGGTAGGGGCCTGCATAATACCGAATTTTTCCGCCAGGTCAGGACGCTCCTCCGCATCAATAATCTGGTATTCCTGTCCCTTTAGGAACTCCTTTGCCGACACGCAGTTGGGGCAGGTCTTGGTGGTAAAGAGGTACAGGTGGGCCAAGGCGCCTCCCTTCCCCTGGTGGGAAGTCTCTGTTCTTGCACTCCCCATCCGCTCCCTGGTATCCGCGGTGATTCTGGACACTCCATGCTTTAACTGGGACTGGCCGATGTTGTAGTTGGTCCGGTTCTTGTACTCCTGGGTCTTTCCTTCGTTCCAGTTCTGGACCGGACGGTAGTAGCCGGTAATACGGCTGTAGACCTCTGCCTTCTCCCCGCAGATTGGACAGGTAAAATGCTCCCCAATCAGGTATCCGTGGCACTTGCAGATGGAATAAGTAGGCGACAGCGTATAGTAAGGCAGCTTATAGTTCTCAGCCACCGTGCGCACCAGGTTGGCCGCGGCCTTCCAGTCAGGCATCTTCTCGCCCAGGAACGCGTGGAACACGGTTCCTGATGTGTACAGGGTCTGAAGCTCATCCTGGATGTCCAGGGCGTCAAATACATCCTCCGTATAATCCACGGGAAGATGGGAACTGTTGGTGTAATACGGCGTATCCCCCTCTGCTCCGGCAGTGATAATGTCGGGATAGCGCTGCTTGTCATGCTTGGCCAGACGGTAGGTGGTGGACTCAGCCGGCGTAGCCTCCAGGTTGTAAAGGTCGCCGTACAGCTCCTGGTAATCCGACAGGCGTTCCCTCATGTGGTTCAGCACGTTCTTGGTAAATTCCTGGCATTCCCTGTGGGTCATGTCCTTCCCCACCCATCTGGCATTGAGGCCTGCCTCGTTCATGCCTATGAGGCCGATGGTGGAAAAATGATTCTCAAAGGTGCCCAGATATCTCTTGGTGTAGGGATACAGCCCCTGGTTCAAAAGCTTTGTTATGACCTGGCGCTTGGTCTTTAAGGAGCGGGCAGACACATCCATCATGTGGTCCAGCTTTGCATAGAAGTCAGCCTCGTCCTTGGCCTGGTAAGCGATTCTTGGCATGTTGATGGTCACGACGCCCACGGAACCGGTGCTCTCGCCGGAACCGAAGAATCCGCCTGTCTTCTTGCGCAGCTCCCTGAGGTCCAGACGGAGACGGCAGCACATGCTGCGGACATCGCTGGGCTGCATATCGCTGTTGATATAGTTGGAGAAGTAGGGCGTTCCGTACTTGGATGTCATCTCAAACAGAAGCCGGTTGTTCTCTGTATCTGACCAGTCAAACTCATTGGTAATGGAGTAGGTGGGGATGGGATACTGGAACCCGCGTCCGTTGGCATCACCTTCAATCATGGTCTCGATGAATGCCTTGTTAATCAGGTCCATCTCCTTCTTGCAGTCTTTATACTTAAAGTCCGTTTCCCTGCCGCCGACAATGGCATTCATCTCTGCCATGTCATCCGGAACAGTCCAGTCCAGGGTGATGTTGGAGAAAGGTGCCTGGGTGCCCCAGCGGCTGGGGGTGTTCACTCCATAGATAAAGGACTCAATACACTTTTTTACCTCCGGATAGCTTAAATTATCTGCTTTTACAAAGGGAGCAAGGTATGTATCAAAGGAAGAAAATGCCTGGGCTCCGGCCCATTCGTTCTGCATGATTCCAAGGAAGTTGACCATCTGGTTGCAGAGCACGGACAGATGCTTTGCCGGCGAGGAGGTAATCTTTCCTGTGATGCCTCCCAGGCCTTCCATAAGGAGCTGCTTTAAGGACCAGCCCGCACAGTACCCGGTGAGCATGGATAAATCGTGGATGTGGATATCCGCATTGCGGTGTGCCTCCGCTATCTCCTGGTCGTAAATTTCACTGAGCCAGTAGTTGGCTGTCACGGCGCCGGAGTTGCTGAGAATCAGCCCTCCCACGGAATAGGTAACCGTGGAATTCTCCTTCACACGCCAGTCCTCCACCTTCACATAGCTGTTCACCACGTCCTTGTAATCCAGGATCGTGCTGTTCATGTTCCGTATCTTTTCCCGCTGCTTTCTATATAAAATGTAAGCCTTTGCCACATCTGTATATCCGGTCTGTTCAAGGACATGCTCTACGCTGTCCTGGATTTCTTCCACAGAAATCTTTCCATCCTTCATCTTATTCTGAAAATCCGCAGTCACCCTTAAGG